>OCTA010003185.1_pt1 | contig 14604 bp, 9 predicted proteins | sample 1538991 | NCBI WGS metagenome assembly OCTA01 (sample SAMEA3539302, study PRJEB22396) | soil metagenome | biome: tundra; feature: field; material: soil | place: USA | collected 2010-05 | depth 0.15 m | reverse complement strand
CGGCCTCAACGGTGCGGAGATCGTTTTCAATCCCTCGGCCACCGTGGCGGGCCTGAGTGAATACCTCTGGAAATTGGAGCAGCCTGCCCACGCCGCCGCTAACGGCTACTTCATCGCGGCCATCAATCGCGTTGGAACAGAGCCGCCGTGGAACATCGGCGAGTTCTACGGTTCAAGCTACTTCGCCAACCCGCGCGGCCAGATTGTGGCCCAGGCATCGCGCGACAAGGATGAAGTGCTGACTGCCGACCTGAACCTCGACGAGATCGCCGAAGTGCGCCGCACTTGGCAGTTCTATCGCGACCGTCGCCCTGACTTGTACGGGCCACTAGTCGCATCGTAACAAGTGATGAGCGCGTCCCGCGTAAGCCAGGAGCCAAGGTGTCGCTTCCGATAGCGAGCTTAACAAGGCAGAAGGCCCCGAAGTTTCCGGGATGGGAATCGAACAGAGTTCATTCCGTGGTCACCCGTTCGCAGCTCATCGCGAAGGGTAGGATCCGACAAAACTTAATAGGCAGAGGTCGCAATGACCGCTTCAACGCTACCTGACGATCCGGAACTGCGTGCCCGCTTCAAGGAGCTTCACCCACCGCTGACAGCACAGGCGGCGCTGGTCGAGGCTCACCGTTGCCTTTATTGCTTTGACGCACCGTGCATGGCTGCGTGCCCGACGCACATCGACGTGCCCGGCTTCATTAAACGGATCGCAACGGGCAACTTGCGTGGCTCTGCCTTGCGGATTCTCGATGCCAACATTCTCGGCGGTAGTTGTTCGCGTGCTTGTCCGGTTGAGGTACTTTGCGAGGGCTCGTGTGTGATGCATCGCTACAATCGCGACCCCATTCAGATAGCGCTGCTCCAGAGACACGCCGTTGATTACTTTCACGCTTCGGGCGAAAGCCTTCCGGCGTTGCCGATTAGCCGAAACCTGCGCGTCGCTTGTATCGGCGCGGGCCCAGCATCCCTGGCCTGCGCTGCGGAATTGCGACGGCAAGGCGCGGCTGTCACCATCCTTGAGCGCCGTTCCTTGCCCGGAGGACTCAACACATACGGCGTGGCAGAATACAAGCTTCGCGCCGCTGAAAGCTTGCACGAAGTGGAATTGATTCGCCGCATGGGCGTCGAGTTTCGCTTTGGTACCAGTATCGATTCCGCGCCCGCGCTCGAAGCGATCGAGTCTGAATTTGATTACGTTTTTCTAGGTGTGGGTCTTGGCGCCATGCAACGGCTTGGCATACCAGGTGAGGACTTGGACGCTGTCATGAATGCCCTTGAACTCATTGCCGCTTACAAGACTGGACGCCTTCGCGAGATCCGGGGCACGGTAGTGGTTGTGGGCGCAGGCAATACCGCTATTGACGCAGCCAACGCCGCACGCCGCCTTGGTGCAGACACGGTCTACCTCCTCTATCGTCGCAGTCAGAGCGAGATTTCCGCCTTTGACTTCGAATACGAACATGCCAAACAGGAAGGCGTGCAATTCCTGTGGCGCCGCCAGCCCATTGCGATCCGTGCTGAGGCGCATGGACGTCTGCTGCTCGATACGGTCCAGGTCAAACAGGTCGGCAGTACACTCTTGCCCATTCCCGATTCCGAGTTCACAATTTCTTGCAACCTGCTCGTTCCCGCTATTGGCCAATCGCCACTGGCTGAACTTGTGCAACAGTACCGCAACGTCGAAGTACGCGATGGTCGCATTGTCGCTGATCCCATCACGGGCCAGACGGGCAACCCGCGTTACTTTGCGGGAGGGGATTGCGTCAACGGAGGACGCGAAGTGGTTGATGCCGTGGCGGATGGCAAACGTTGCGCAATGGAGATGCTCAAAAGGTCGGAGGCCGCCTATGCCTGATATCAGCGTTCGGGACTTTGCAGGCGGCATTAGTTCGCCGAATCCCTTCTGGCTCGCTTCAGCGCCACCTACCAATTGTGGCGAACAGATTATGCGCGCTTTCGATGCCGGGTGGGGTGGGGCGGTGTGGAAGACCATCGGTGAACCCGTGACCAACGTGAGTTCGCGCTACTCGGCTACAGATTGGAACGGGCAGCGCATCATGGGGTTCAATAACATTGAACTCATCAGTGATCGCAGCGTTGAAACCAATCTGCGTGAAATGGCTGAAGTCAAAAAACGCTATCCTCATCATGCGGTCATTGCATCCCTGATGGTGGCGTCCACAAGGGAAGCCTGGCATGATATCGTGGCGCGCTCTGAAGATGCGGGCGCCGATGGCCTCGAACTTAACTTCGGCTGCCCCCATGGCATGAGTGAACGCGGCATGGGATCCGCCGTCGGCCAGGTGCCCGAATACGCTGAGATGATCACCGCATGGGTCAAAGAGAAGGCGCGTACCCCGGTACTCGTGAAGCTCACTCCAAATATCACGGACATTCGCACCGTGGCCAGAGCGTCCAAGCGCGGCGGAGCTGATGGTTTATCAGCAATCAACACCATCAACTCGATCACAGGCATTGATCTCGACACGCTGACTCCGCGCCCCGATGTCGATGGAAAAAGTTCTCATGGGGGGTATTGCGGCCCCGCTGTCAAGCCCATCGCTCTCAACATGGTCCAGCAGGTGATGTCCGATGCTTCCTCGGCTCTTCCTTTGTCGGGTATTGGAGGCATAGCCACATGGCGCGACGCAGCAGAATTTTTTCTGCTGGGTTGCGGCACGGTGCAGGTCTGCACTGCGGCCATGCACTACGGCTACCGCATCGTCGAGGACATGGCCGAAGGCCTCGACAACTGGATGCGGGAAAAGGGATTCGGGACAATCGAAGACTTCCGCGGCCTTTCGCTTCCGCGCGTCACAGAGTGGAAGCATTTGAATCTTAACTACAAGATCGTCGCGCGCATCGACGAACAGAAATGCATCGGCTGCGATCTTTGTCATATCGCGTGTTGGGATGGCGCGCACCAATGCATCCATCTTGATCGCGTCACCGGGCCGGTCAATGGCCACGTCGAGATGCACCCTATACCCGCCGAGCGTGAGGCGCGAAGCCGAAGCGCAGTCACCAACACGGCTGTGACGCGTAAGGAGCGCAGCATCGATTTGGCAAAGCATGGGCCGTATGCCACGTCGCTTGCTCGTATCCCCCGCGTCGATGAGGCGGAGTGCGTCGGTTGCAATCTATGTTCTCTCGTCTGCCCTGTCGACCAATGCATCACCATGGTCCGCATCGATACTGGCCTTCCATCAGAAACTTGGGAAGAGCGCACGCGTCGCGCGGCGTGCGTCATGAACCCTCAACAAAGTTGAATTCCGCGCTCCAGCCATCGCGGAAGGCTGGGAACACTGAAGCGAACTATCAATCCATCGGATCAAGGGTTGTCTCATGTCAGTGCTTATCCAGAACGGAACCATCGTCAACGCCGACTCCACGGTGAAGGCCGATCTTCTCATAGAACACGCGATCATCAAGGAAATCCGCCCCGGCATCTCTTCGAGTGCTGCGGAGACTGTGGTTGATGCTACCGGTCTTTTGCTTCTTCCCGGTGGCATCGACGCCCACACCCATCTCGATATGCCTTTTGGCGGTACGAACTCCGCCGATGACTTTCTGACGGGCACACGGGCCGCGGCCATCGGTGGCACCACAACGATCGTTGACTTTGCCATCCAGGCTCGCGGCACCAAGATGCGCACTGCGCTCGACACCTGGTGGAAGAAGGCCGAAGGCAAAGCATGCATCGATTACGGCCTGCATATGATCGTCACCGACCTGCCGGACGCGGGACTTGAAGACATGAATGACCTGGTTCGAGAGGGCGTTGCCAGCTTCAAGCTCTTCATGGCCTATCCCGGCGTCCTGATGGTCGACGATGCCACCATCTTCAAAGCCTTGCGCCAAACGGCCAAGAATGGCGCTCTGATCTGCATGCATGCCGAGAATGGCTCCGTCATCGACGTGATCGTGCAGCAGGCACTCGCCGAAGGCAAGACTGCGCCGATCTATCACGCGCTCACGCGGCCCACCAAGGCGGAAGCCGAAGCAGTGCATCGCGCCATTGCCATGGCGGAGATGGCGGGCGTACCTGTTTACATCGTTCACCTTTCCAGCGAAGACGCACTCAACCAAGTGAGAGAAGCGCGCGACCGCGGCTTGCCCGCCTTCGCTGAGACTTGTCCGCAATACCTTCTTCTTTCGCTTGAAGACGTCGCCGACAAGGGCTGGGACGGCGCGAAGTATGTCTTCACGCCGCCACTGAGGGAAAGGCGCAATCAGCCCAAGTTATGGGACGGACTGCGTAAAGACAATTTGCAAGTCGTCTCCACAGATCATTGCCCCTTCTGTTTCGAAGATCAGAAGGCCCTCGGTAAGGACGACTTCACGAAGATTCCCAATGGGGGGCCAGGCATCGAAAATCGGCTGCAGTTGTTGCATCATCACGGCGTCGGACTTGGTAATCTCACTCTCAATCGTTTTGTTGAATTGGTTTCGACAGCACCGGCGCGCATCTTCGGTATGTATCCAAAGAAAGGAGTTCTTGCTGCCGGCAGCGACGCTGACATTGTCCTATGGGATCCGGCAGCCGAGCACACCATCAGCGCCGCCACCCACCACATGCGTGTCGACTACTCAATGTTTGAGGGCTTTCACGTGCGAGGCAATGCTCGCGATGTCTATTCGCGCGGCGAGTTGATCGTGTCAAAGGGCGGATTTATCGGCAAGCCTGGTCGCGGCAACTATCTCCGCCGCGAAGCCCGGGGTGGTGCCTGGAAGTGATGGAACCTCACTGCCAGTACAACTTGATTGGGAAGATACCACTCCTTGTGCGAGGAGTGATTTTGATTTGTCATCCTGAGTGAGCTGAGAATGTCGAAGGGACCCGGGTGATCTTCCACCACTTCGCATAACTATTTCTTTGACGGACGAGGAGGCATCCTGAGCACAATCGATCCATCCCTATCCAATCGCGATCTCGCCCCCACGACGCCCGCGCAACGCACCTGGACAATGTACAACTACATCGCCCTCTGGTTCTCGATGGCGATGGAGATTACGACCTACCAGCTTGCGTCTTCGCTCATCGCCAAGGGCATGGATTGGAAGCAAGCGGTCGGCACAGTGCTGCTCGGGAATCTTATCGTTCTTATTCCGATGTTGCTCAATGCGCATGCGGGCGCCAAGTATGGCATTCCTTTTCCCGTCTTCATTCGTGCTCCATTCGGCGTGCGCGGCGCCAATATTCCCGCTCTGCTCCGGGCGATCGTCGCTTGCGGCTGGTTCGGAATCCAGTCCTGGATCGGCGGCCAGGCGATCCATTCGATGTTGGTTGTGATCTGGCCGTCCTTCGCCAACCAGCCGGGAGTGCTCTGGGCGTGCTTCCTCAGCTTCTGGCTGCTCAACATGGTCGTGGTCTGGAGGGGCGTTGAATCCATTCGCCATCTGCAAAGCTTCGGGGCGCCCTTCATGTTCATCATGGCGGCGGCTCTTTTGATCTGGGTGAGGGTTAAAGCCGGAAGCTTCGGGTCCATGCTGTCGACGCCAAGCCAGTTTCATTCAACTCGCGAGTTTCTCGTCGTTTTCTTTCCTTCGCTCACGGCGATGGTCGGGTATTGGGCGACGCTCGCCCTGAACATTCCAGACTTCACGCGGTATACCAAATCGCAGACCTCGCAAGCCTGGGGACAAGCCTTGGGGCTGCCCGTAGCCATGACACTTTACACTTTTGTCGGCATTTCGGTTACTTCCGCATCCGCGGTGCTGTTCGGCCACCCTATCTGGAACCCGATCCTACTGATCGGCGCGTTTCACCAACCGCTCGTGGCGTTCATTGCATTGCTTGCGATCCTCGTCGCAACACTGAACGTCAACATCGGCGCAAACGTAGTTTCGCCCTCGAACGATTTTTCCAATCTCTATCCTCGGCTCATCAGTTTTCGGACTGGCGGGTTGATAACGGGCTTCCTCGGCCTTGCGATGTGCCCGTGGAAGCTGCTGGCGACACCGGACGCTTATATTTTTGGATGGCTGGTTGGGTATTCCGGCTTGCTCGGCCCCGTAGCCGGCATCATGGTGTGTGATTACTTCCTGATCCGTAGAACGGAGCTCGACGTGAATTCGCTCTATCACCGCGAGGGCGCTTATCACTACAGCAAGGGCGTCAATCCCCGCGCTATCGTGGCCCTGGTCCTGGGGGTTGTGGTCGCTCTGATCGGCTTAGCCGTCAAGCCGCTGCACTTTCTCTACGACTACGCGTGGTTTGTGGGATTCTTTGTGGCGGGTTTTCTGTACGTAGCGCTAATGAGGGTGAGCGTCCCGGCCGCAGGTCTCGCCGTTTCCCTCGAAGCGGCTGGCGCGGACACCGAAGCTCACTGATTCGGTAGTAGTGACGATCCAATTGCGATCACTTGGCTACGAGCACCGGGATCATCTCGTTTATTTTAAGTGGATTAAAAGCTCGGATGTCCCTTGAACAGCCTAGACAGACCGCAGACAGGCCCTTCATAGGCTTCTAGAACAGGATCCGCATCTCGGAAATCAAGTTGTGGTTGCATTGGTGGAATTGACTGGTTGCGATCTGCATGCCGGCGTCGAAAACCACAACCGCATGCGTCGCAGCCCACTCCTTGCGCTTGATCGCATAGAAAGCCGCAGGAGTGACGAAGTTTTGCAAGTCGCCTTCGAGGGGGCCGCCGACGAAGAGCGCAGCATTATCTTCAACATCCAACCACACACGCGAGTAAGGATGCACTTGCGCCGTGCCATTCCATTCAATCGCTCGCCCCTGGGTCGCAATCTTACCTGTGGGAAGCACTCCACTTAACGTGGACTGAAGGTCAAATCGGCCCCACTCCTTGCCTACAGCCAACTTGGGGCAGTAATAGCTGGTCTGCATTCCATTTTGCGATGCACCGCGCGCGAACCCCTGCGCGACTATGGCAGTCACAGCGAAGTTGCCGTGCTCTGCGTTGCCGGATGCGATGCGGTATTTCACCTCTGTGATCGCGTTGCCGAAGCCGTCCTTGAGAACCGAAGAATGGTTCCGAAAATACGACGGAGGATTGAAGTCGAATTGAAAGCGTCTGCCACCCAGAAAGCTGACCCCATGATTGTTGCCGTAGCTAATGGTTTGTGCGCCCGGCGAGTTAAAGTCAGCAACCGACACCCTGACTGCCTGCGTTAGGCGAGGATCAGATTGGACGAGCGGCCCCATCCAACTAGGCTGCACTTCGGTCATGGAGGCGTTCTGGCTTCGAATTCGCCCGTAGAAAGACTGCTGAGCGTCTGCCGTACACCCTCCGCCGAGCAAGGCAACGGCTAAGGCCGAGGCTGAAATGAAACAACAAATCCTCATGTATAGCTTTCATTTAAAACGCCGACATGTCTTTATCGAAGTGATCTTCGACACGCCTTTGATTGCTTAGCTCATGCGTTCAAGAGTGAAGCAGGCGCAACTCATGGTGTCAGCGAGAAGACGACTAGGCTGCACAATCGGGCATGTCTCGGATGGGGGATCACAAGTACCACCTTTCTGCGAGGCTTTGCCGAGTTTGGCACGGTAAAATAGAGATAACCGGATGACGCAACCTCCTCCAGCGGCTGCCAGCCAGGCCACCCGCTTCGCGCGGGAACCAGAACTGCGGTCTGCGGACACCGAGCCGATCATTCAAGTCAGAGGTTTGGAAAAAAGCTACCGAACGGCCCGTGGTCCCCTAACTCTCTTCAAAAATCTTGACCTTGAAGTTGCAGCCGGTGAACTTGTTGCCGTCGTGGGGCAGTCCGGAGCAGGTAAAAGCACTCTTTTGCACATTTTGGGTGCACTTGATGCACCGTCTGCGGGAACTGTATACTGCGCGTCAACTAACGTGGCAACGCTTTCCCCGCGCCAGGCCGCAGCCTTCCGCAATCGCCAGATCGGCTACGTTTGGCAGTTTCATTACTTATTGCCGGAATTCACGGCGCAAGAGAACGTGGCCATGCCACTACTGGCCCGCGGAGAAAGCCGCCGAGAAGCGCATGTGGTGGCTGCTCACTGGCTTAAAGAGGTTGGCCTTGAAGACCGCCGCGATCACAGGCCCGGCGAACTTTCCGGCGGCGAGCAACAGCGTGTAGCCCTCGCACGCGCCCTGGTCAACAATCCTCGGCTGTTGCTGGCCGACGAACCTACCGGCGACCTGGACGAAACGACCGCCAGCCAGGTCTTTGATTTCATCGAACGATTGCACGCAAACCACGGCCTCACTTCAATTTTGGTAACCCACAATATGGACCTTGCGGCTCGATGTACGCGAGTTTTGCGACTTGAAGGAGGACAGCTGGCTGGGTCGGTACCTTTCCCTGAACTGGACGTTTCCCAACAAATCCATCCCGGAAAAAGCAGCATTCCGGCTACAAACTGAGTCTGATGATGTAAGGGGTAGTCAGCTTGGCGAGTTTCAGGCTGATACAACGTCGGATGGGAGCCTGAGAAGCAGGAAGACCGCTTCCCGGCAAATGGGGCGAAGACTCCCGGGACCATCCCAAAGAGCTGTTCTGAGGCAGGAGCGAAATTTTTCAAGGCGGCCTCAGGCGGCGAAGTTAGAAAAGGGCACGGAATGGTTGGACTGAAGCCGGCAATTGAACCGGACGGCCGCACCAGCCGATAGCCTGGTAAAAGGGAGAATACAATGTTCGAACGCTATACGGAGAAGGCACGGCGTGTGATCTTCTTCGCGCGGTACGAGGCCAGCCAGTTTGGTTCGCCTTATATCGAGACCGAGCACCTTCTGCTTGGTCTGTTGCGCGAGGACAAGGCACTCACCAACCGCTTCCTGCGCTCGCACGCTTCGGTGGAGTCGATCCGGAAGCAAATCGAGGCGCATACCACCATCCGCGAAAAGGTCTCGACGTCGGTCGACCTGCCGCTTTCGAACGAGTGCAAAAGGGTCTTGGCGTATGCGGCGGAAGAAGCCGAGCGGTTGGGCCACAAGCACATCGGCACTGAACACCTGTTGCTGGGGCTGTTGCGGGAAGAGAAGTGTTTTGCGTCGGAGATTCTGCAGGAACGCGGCCTGAAGCTCGCCCAGATTCGCGATGACCTCGCCCGCGTTACGCAAGAGAAAGCTCCCGCGCAGCAGCGTCAACGCGAATCAAGTCTGCTGGCAGAGTTCAGCCGCGATCTGACACAGGCTGCGATGGATGGGCAGCTGGAGCCGCTGGTTGGCCGCGATGGCGAACTGGAACGCGTCGTGCAGATTCTTTGCCGCCGCACCAAGAACAATCCCGTGCTGATTGGCGAACCCGGCGTCGGCAAGACAGCGATCGTCGAGGGCCTTGCCCAGCGAATTGCGGATGGCGAAGTTCCGACTTTTCTCGCCGACAAGCGGGTACTCGGTCTAGACCTTTCGCTCATCGTGGCGGGCACCAAGTATCGCGGTCAGTTTGAAGAGCGCCTCAAGACCATCATGAAAGAGTTGATGGAAAATCAGAACTCCATCATATTTATCGATGAATTGCACACCCTGGTGGGCGCGGGTTCGGCGGAAGGTTCGCTCGACGCGGCCAACATCCTCAAACCCGCTCTCTCTCGTGGAGAGATTCAGTGCATCGGTGCAACGACCCCGGCCGAGTATCGTAAATCGATTGAGAAAGATCGCTCGCTGGAGCGGCGCTTTCAGGCGGTCAAGGTTCCTCCGCCGAATGAGACCGACGCGATCAAGATCATCATGGGCATCAAGGACCGCTACGAGAAGTTCCACGCGGTCAGCTACACAGATGCGGCGATCGAGTTCGCGGTTTCGCACTCCAACCGCTACATTCCGGACCGCTTCCTGCCGGACAAGGCCATCGACCTTATTGACGAGGCCGGTGCCCGCGTTAAACTCCGCCAAACCTCGCTGCCTGAGGAAATCACCGAAGTTCAGAAACGCATAAAGTTCATCGTGCACCGCATGGACTCTGCCATCGCGAATCACGAATTCGAGAAGGCGCGCTTTTACTCTGACGAAGAACGTAAGGAGCGCGAGAGCCTGCGGGCCCTGCGCGACAAGTATCACCTCGATGACTCCGCAGCCGGCATCGTCGGCCGCGAAGATATTGAAGATGTCGTCAGTCGCTGGACCGGCGTTCCTGTAACCAGCATCAAGGAAGAAGAAACTCAAAAGCTGCTGCGCGTGGAAGAAGAACTCCACAAGCGGGTTATCTCGCAAGAGAGGGCCATTAGTGCTTTGGCAAGAGCAATTCGCCGCTCGCGCGCGGGTCTCAAGTCGCCCGCACGACCGATCGGAAGCTTCCTCTTCCTGGGACCCACCGGCGTCGGCAAAACCGAGATGGCGCGTACGCTGGCCCACTTCCTCTTCGGGTCAGACAAGGCGCTCATCCGCTTCGATATGTCGGAGTTCATGGAGAAGCACTCGGTTTCGAAGTTGATTGGCTCGCCTCCGGGATACGTGGGTTACGAAGAAGGCGGTCAACTGACGGAACGGGTCAAGCGCTCGCCTTATTCGGTGGTCCTGCTCGATGAAGTTGAGAAGGCTCATCCTGACGTTTTCAACCTGCTATTGCAGGTATTTGAAGATGGTCAATTGACCGACGGCCTGGGTAATACAGTCGACTTCAAGAACGTGATCATTATCATGACGTCGAACATAGGCGCACGTCATCTGATGAAGAAGCAGGGGCTCGGTTTCCAAAGCGACCGCGATGAACTGGTCACGGAGAAGATTGAGGAACTGGTTAAGCAGGAAGTCAAGAAGACCTTCAACCCTGAGTTCCTCAACCGACTCGATGAGGTCATCCTGTTCCAGTCGCTCAGCGATGGCGACTTGATCCAGATTGTCGAACTGCTTGTACAGCAGCTCAACGCAAACCTGGCGCAAAAGGCTATCACCATCTCCGTAACCGAGGACGCCAAGAAGTGGATTCTCGACAAGACGCTTGTGGATCGCAGCTATGGGGCTCGCCCCCTGCGCCGCGCCCTGCAGCGCTATGTTGAAGATCCGCTATCGGAGGCGCTGATCGCGGGCCTGATTACCGACCGTCCCGCATTCCTCGAGGTCTATCTCGACGCGAACCAGCTGTTCTATCGCCCAGTCAGCGCCGATGAAAACGCCACCGAGGAGAAGGCCGCAGGCATTTTGCTTTTCAGCGCCTAAACCAGTTTCTCCGGACCTCGACTAGAGGTTTGGAGTCCGCGAGCCTAAAGCCCCGGCGCAACAAGCCGGGGCTTTTATTTGTACGCATCATGCCGTCGAATCGTCCTTAGTGTGAACACGATAGAGGCAATCGCGACTCCGGTCCAGTCCGCGTGATTCTCGTCGCCCGTTTCCACTGAAATGCCGTAGCATAGTGGCACAGTCCCAGCTAGAGGCCTTGCATGAGCGACATTTTGACGACACCTGATCTGACACCCCAACTGACTTCGGAACAGATCACTTCGATCACCCGCCAGACCAACTACGGTACATGGCGTTTTCAGAAGACGTGGAAGCCGTTGCATATTGCCGACGCGGAAGGATGCTGGTTCACCGACGGTGCAGGCAAGCGCTATCTCGATTTCAGTTCGCAGCTTATGTGTGTGAACCTGGGGCACAAAAATCCGCGTGTGATCGAGTCGATCGCCGAGCAGGCGAGGGAACTGGCCTATGTTGCTCCCGGATATGCCACCGCGGCACGCGCTCGACTTAGTGCAAAACTGCTTGAGGTCTTGCCCGCGGGCTTGGAAAAATTTTTCTTCGCTACGAGTGGCACAGAGGCTAACGAAGCCGCCTTTAAAATTGCGCGCATGTACACGGGTAAGACGAAGATTATCTCGCGCTACCGCTCGTATCATGGTTCCACCAACGGCTCGATCGCTGCCACTGGCGATCCGCGCCGCTGGGCCATGGAGCCTGGCGGCAAGGCCAATGGATTTGTCTTCGCACCGGAAACTAACTGCTACGACTGTCCAATCAAGCACACCTATCCGGGTTGTAACATTGCCTGCGCCGACTATCTCGAGCACATGATTCGCAACGAAAGCGATGTGGCTGCAGTCATCCTCGAGCCTGTTGTCGGCACCAACGGTGTTCTTGTCCCCCCGCAGGAGTACTTTCCGCGGCTACGGGAAATCTGCGATCGCCACGGTGTTCTGCTGATTGCCGACGAAGTCATGGCTGGATGGGGACGCACTGGTAAGTGGTTTGCCGTCGATCACTGGAATGTGAAGCCAGATATTCTCGTCACCGCCAAGGGCATTACATCGGCGTACGTGCCGCTAGGCCTTTGCGCCACGACCCAAAAAATTGCGGATTATTTCGAAGATCACTATTTCTCGCACGGGCACACTTACGAGGCGCACCCCATCACACTCGGGCCCGCCGCTGTCACGATCGAGGAGATGCAACGGCTCAAGCTTGTGGAACGCGCCGCTTCGCTTGAGCCCTACGTGCGCGAGAAGCTTGAGGCTCTGAAGGTAAAACATCCGTCGATAGGCGACGTACGTGGACTTGGCCTATTCTTTGCTGTCGAGATTGTGAAGAATCGCGAGACGAAAGAGCCCTTCAATACCATGCGCGACAAGGTGGAGGGCAAATCCCTTGTGGTCGATCAAATAGCCGCGAAGATGATGGCCGACGGCGTGGCGCAGCAGGCGTGGGTCAGCCACTTCGTCATCGCGCCGCCGCTGATTGTAACCAAGGAGGAACTCGACCTTGGCATCGCTGCGCTCGATCGGCACCTCTCGATCGCAGACGCTCTGGTTGAATAGAAGGTTGTGCTGCAATCCGCTGGATACAACGGTAGCTGCGGTCCTTGCGAATCTTTGCGGACTTGATCGCGGTTTTTTTAAAAAGCTCTTATACCCCGCCCTCTCCGGGTTACTACGGCCAGAGATATGATCGGTCGAGGAGTTGGCAGACGTGACCACCCTTGAACCTAAGGTCCACACTCAGTTTGGCAGAGCCGCGGTCAGGATCTTCGTTGCCAACGATCGCGTGAACCAGGTTTTGATTGAGAATCTTGACCCTGGGGCGTGGGATATCAAACCTCCCGGTAATGTTCGCTGCATTGCGGCGATCTTCACGCACATGCACAATGTGCGGACCAAGTGGATCAGGCTTTCCGCTCCACATCTCAAGGTCCCAAGGCAACTCAGCCGAGCCCGCTGCACGCCGCAACAGGCCCGAGCGGGATTGGCCGAGAGCGCTGCCCGCTGCGAGGAGATGCTCGCAGAAGCGCTTGGAGGCGGAGGAGGTCGCGTGAAGGAGTTTCGGAGGGACGCGCTCGCTAAGCCCTGGCCAGCTGGCCCGGAAATGCTGAGTTACATGCTTTGCCACGAAGCCCACCATCGAGGGCAGATATGCATGGTGGCGCATCAGCTAGGGTCTCCGTTGCCAAGTGGGGTCATTTCCAAGATTTGGAATTGGGAAAGGATTTGGCACGAGTGCGGGCAGGCCTTTGGTCCTGGCTACGACTAAGGAATTTGGAGCGCGAAGTCGCCAGAGGACCAGCCGTGGAAGCAGCTCGAGTTGTTCCTGTGAGTTGCGAACCCCAAAAGGATGCCCCGCAGCCCCGTACAATAGAAGCGGAAGCCCTCCCGGCCCGATGACGGACGAAGCCCACAACAAGACCGATGACCGGCAAAAGCCACAGCCATCCGAAGCTCTGAAGCCGGCTGATGCGAAGCCGCAGGTCGGCAAGCCTGACGAAGACCCGGTCGGCAAAGTCTACGATTCACATCTCATCCGCCGCCTCGGCCACTATCTACGCCCTTATTGTTGGCAGTCGCTAGTATCCTCGCTCGCCGTCACCCTCAAGTCGCTGAGCGACGTCGCCGGTCCTTATCTCGTCAAAGTCGGAATCGATCGCTACCTCACCGGCAAGCCGGGAGTTGCCACCAACTGGCTGACACGCCGCCTTTCGCCCGATCCATGGCATGGGATCACGCAACTGGCCGAGATCTATCTCTTGGCGCTGCTCTCGGCCTATCTATTCGAATTCATCCAGACTTACCTGATGCAGTGGGTCGGGCAGAAGATCATGTTCGATCTGCGCCGCGATATCTTTCGCCACATGCAGCAATTGCATGTGGGCTTTTTTGATACGCATGCCGTGGGCCGCCTGGTCACACGCATTACGTCAGACGTAGACGCCATCAATGAAATGTTCACGGGTGGCATTCTGGCCATCGTCGACGACTTTTTCACGCTGACCATCATGGGCATCGTCATGCTCAGCATCAACTGGTGGCTGGCGCTGCTCGCTTTCTCCGTACTCCCGCTCATTCTCATCGTGACGCGGCTGTTTCGTAACTCGGTCCGCGAGAGTTACCGCCGTGTTCGTGCCGCCATCGCCCGTATCAACAGCTTCACGCAGGAACATGTCAGCGGGATGAGTGTGGTGCAATTATTCAATCGGGAAGAACGCGCCTATCAGGACTTCGAGGCGGTGAACCGGCTGCACATGATCGCATTTAAGGACACGATTTTTGCCTACGCGCTGTACTATCCAGCGGTTGATTTGCTATCGGTGATTGCGGTGGCGCTGGTGATATGGTGGGGGGGCTTCGGGGTACTTTCGGGGACGGTGACGCTCGGCGTTCTCGCCATGTTTAACATGTATTCGCAGCGCTTCTGGCGGCCGATCCAGGACCTCAGCGACAAGTACAACATTCTGCAGGCGGCGATGGCTGCC
>OCTA010003184.1_pt1 | contig 14615 bp, 13 predicted proteins | sample 1538991 | NCBI WGS metagenome assembly OCTA01 (sample SAMEA3539302, study PRJEB22396) | soil metagenome | biome: tundra; feature: field; material: soil | place: USA | collected 2010-05 | depth 0.15 m | reverse complement strand
TGATCGAGACTTGGGATGGCGACGGGGTGAACACAGACCGTGGCTGGCTCGAACCGCTGATTGAGTTGATATTCTCTCCCGAGGCAAAGCTATGAAGATCAGCAGATTCGACGATGGCAAACGCCAATCAGAACCGAGCATCCGGGCCGACGACACTTTGGTTGGCCACTGCCGCTGCTGAGAGAAGCCCCCCGCGCCGTCTCCCTCTGTCCACACATGAAGTCGCCTGAAATCCGCCTCAACGAGGTGGCTCAGATCGCCGTCCGCCTCGAGAAAGAAACTGGCTGCCCCGCCCAGTTATTGATCGCGCAATGGGCCATCGAATCGAAGTGGGGCGAAAAGCCCGTTGGCCACGCCAACTACTTCGGCACTAAACGCGCCGCCTGCCACACTCAGTGGTGCGCCGTCACCACCCACGAAGTCTTCACGCCGGCCCAACTAGAAACCTGGAACCATCAGCACACCACCAAGCCCGCCCGCCTCGTCGCCATTCTGCCCGACAGCAGCCTGCGCGTCGAGATCCACGACGGGTTCGCCGGCTACGATTCGCTGGATGCCTCCTGCCAGGATTACGCGTGGCTGATCACCAATGGCGCGCCCTACCACGCGGCGTGGGAACAATACCAGAAGGACCGTGATCTGCCCGTGCTGATCCCGGCAGTCGCGCGCGTCTACGCCACCGATCCCGGCTACGCGCATCTGGCGGCCGTGGTCGCGGGCCAAGCGAATGTGAAGCAGGTCATCGCCCAGGCGGTCGAGGGGGAGCCTTCCAAGGCGACAAGACAAGACTGAATCGCCGCGGCGCGCCTTCGAACCATCGGCTCGTGGAAGTTACCGCAGGGCGGCGGACTGGCCGGAGTGGCGGCTCCGCCACCCGCTAGTCAGCGCCTGGCGGACGGAATGAGCGTCACAACGGTGGACATACTGGCTACCATCGGAGAGAATGATCTATCCGAACATCTTGTTTGGCCGCGTGAGGAAAGGAGCAGACACATGTCGCGAGCGTTGATCGGCACGAAAGAGCTGGGCTTGGTTACGGAGTGGAGATTTGGCTTCGCGGGCTTCGGCCAGCACGCAGTCAGTACACCAGGCGTAGTCTATCTGGACACTGGACAGGAGATCGCGCCTGGCGTCCTGGACCACCACGCCGGCGCCGGCGAGTTTGACTGTACCGCCGAACTGGTCGCCGCAAGGCGCGAAGACGTATATAACCACTTGCTTGGGGACGTGCTGCGTCGGCATCTGGGCGGCGAGAGTGTCAAAGGCATCCGTTGGACACCCACCATCGTCACTCACCGTTCCCCGGATTGGGATGGTGTGGTTTCAGCCCACCTCGTGATTCGGCTGCTGGAGGATGGCGACTTCCCCGAATACACTGACGCGCTGGTCCAATACACGCGCGAGATAGATCAGGGCCGCTACCGCCTGGACAAGGACCATATCGAAACGCTCACAGCCCCGCACTTGGCGTACCTCGCGCTACAAAACCTGCGCCTGTCTCCAGATGACCAGATGCGTCGGGGACTGGAACTGATTGAACGCGTCGTCGGGCACGTCATGGAAGCGCGCGCAGCCGCGCATGCCGGCCGGCTTTCGCGTGGCTCGCACTTTCATCCGGGCGAGCCGGGTGCGACGCGTTGGCTCGACGATGCATCGCTCGCGGACTTGCGGGACTTGCTGATGGGTGATCGCGAACGCTTCGAGCGTGACTGGAAACTGGGCCGCCGTTTCGACGTGCTTCTGCCCTCCAGAGAGGGTGAACTAGTGACTGTCCCGGCCTTCGTGGCTCCGCAGCCAATGGAGAGTATGCTCGATAAGTACTGGGTGCGCGCCGCCGGTTGTCCACTCTTCGTCTGCCCATCTGGCCCCACCGGCGGTCCAGCGTTCCGGCGCGTGGTGATCTCGGTGGATCCTAACTGGGAGAGTGGCGGTCTGCACCCCTCGCTCCGCGGCCTCGGCTATGCCCTCGAGCAGGTAGAGAAAGAACACCGCGAGCGCCGGAATGGCGGCATGGACGACCGCGGCGGTGCGCCGCGCTTCCGAGGAGGATACTGCGACAACGATGACCCGTGGTACGACGGACGCGATTTCAACTACACGATCGTCGACGCGCCCAATACAAGCACATGCATTCCATATGACCGAATCGTGGCGATTGCCACCGAGCACTTCTGGGAGGTCCCCGTGCGCTCCGGGACTGTGTACCTGGTGTGGAACAGGATGGGCAATGCGGTGCCCGCGGGTGGTCATGGTCACGCTGTTCCGGAACCAGAGGGAAGCGCACCGACCCTGCACAGTTTCTACAAGCACTGCAGCGAGCGGCGGGCCGATGTGCCCCTGCAGGAGGATCTGCCGTGTATAAGCGTCTCCACCAGTATCCGGGAATTCCCGAAGGGGCTCGGGCGGGCAGACGGGTCCTCCGAGACGCTAAGCCCGGCCCTCGCGGTAGTGGAACTGACAGCGGAGCCAGGCTGCTCAATGGAGGCGCTGATTGAGGCGCGCAAGAAAGTGGTGAAAGCTGTCGGTGAGGGGCCGCCCGACTACCTTCTGGCGCGGGTCGTGCCGGGAACGCACTTCGCTGGACCAGGACGGGTGGAGACGCTGGTACGCGAACTCGCTGATGCCGACGCTGGCCCGGCGGGTGAACTGGCCGGAGGCGAGGAGGTGCTACTGTTCAACGGCCGGATTCTGGTGCTGCGTAATCCCGCCAGGGGGCGTCCCTTCTGCTCCGCGCCGCGTGTGGACCGCGAGATTCTGCTCTACGCGGCGTTCCTCAACGAGGCGTTGGCGGGATTCTCCCGGAAGATCGCCGGCCTACTCGTGGGCGCAGGCGGGACAGTGGAGAACGTAAGAGCTGAGGGCGTGTGCCGCGACTTTCTGATTTTCCAGACACGCTACTACCAGCCGGAGGTCTGCCGAGCGCCCCGCGGTCGGCTGCTGATGGAGCGGCTGGCTGCGTCGCTGGGCCTGCCGGAGAACTACGCAGAGGTGCGGTCGGAGTTGGACCGGCTCGAGCAGTTCGAGAGACAGCTCGCCGAGGATCGGGAGAACCGCTCCGACCGGGTGCTACAGTGGACGCTGTTTTTCGTGGCCGTTTCAGGAATCTACCAGACCGTGCTGGCATACTTGGCGGCGGATTCGACGATACGACATTCCGCGTCGTTCTGGTTGACTGCGTTGGCGATCGCTACACTGGCTGCGGGCCTGTTTTATAGAAGCCGCGGGCACCGTAAGCGCGTTCGCAGCCAGCCTCACGAGGGATCGGAATAGCGGTGCGCCAGCGGGTACGTTCCGGGCCAACGGCAACTGGCGATCGACCGATCGACCCGACCCCCACCAAGTCCTGCGTCGCATAACAGGACGTGGCGCGGGCCTGTGCGCAAGGCACCAACGCTGAAGGCATAAGGGTCCTGAGCCGGGAGGAGTGGGAGCGCGACCGGCGATGGGGGCGCCGTGATGCTAGCACGCTTGCTAATCATAAATCGCCAAACGGGGTGGCTACGTTTCAACCGGCCCAAGCCGAAGGTCAGGAAGGCGGATGCGGGCGAGAACTGGCGGGCTGTTCTACGCCCAGAAGGTCGGCGACAACGAATTCGTACCTCCCGTTCGAAGTGCGCCACCAGTTCATTACATCGACCGCGGAATCGGGCGTCAAGGCTCCGGTATCCAGCAGATCCAGCCTCCGCTCGACGCCGACATAACAGTAACTGACGCCAAGCCCCTGCATTTGAGCCTGCTCCATATTCGGAGCACGGTTGCGCAGTAGATCTGCAAAGGGTCCGACCAGTAGCGTGCTTGCGCCGCCGCGCGCGAGAGTTCTGGCGAGGATCACGACAGCTGCGCGGTCGCAGTTGCTGTCCCCAGGCCGGATCACAATTCGCCGCGTGTGGACCAGACCGTTGCACTCAGCGGCGGGTGGGGCGGGCGGTACAATACAGCCAGTTGTGTCGCGCACCACGTTACTAATGCGGTCCCACTCCTCCTGGCAGACTTCGAGCGCGGCTGCGCCTTCGAGATTGATGGCAGCGATCATTCGTCCGGCCCGAAACAGTGGGACACACAGTTCCCATTGGATCGAAGAGTCGAACGGGTCGTACAAGGGATGCTTGGCGACGTCGGGGGCGAGGATTGCCTGTTCCAGCCGAAACACCTGGCCGATTATGCCGGTTCGGTGCGCCGTGGCGTAGCCCTCCCCGCCGACGGGTACGACGGAAGCGATGACACTGTACTCGTGGTCATCGGGATTTTCGATGACGTATTGCGCATACTGGCACGGAAGCAGCGCTTGGACGCGCGCGAGACAGCGGCGGCAAGCCTCAAGGTCTGGACCCATGTCGTTATCGCCGGCCGCCGCCGGTGGAATTGGACGCATCGTCAGGCGTCTGTTCGAAACATTGCCGGACGTCCTTGAGGACCCTCACAAGCATTTCCAGGAGTGCTTTTTGCAGTTGCTGCCAGGACGTTACGTCATCGCGATCGATGGCCGATTTGTTGATCAGTTGCCGGTAGATAGGTGCCACCTCAAAGGCTTCTTCTCTGTGATCGTGGCCTGTCGTCTTATTACGCAGCGTGCCGAGATGCCGAAAGGGACCCTCGTGGAGTACTTCGGCGACCCGTGGCAACGGCGCAGGCAGCGGCCGTTCGGGCTTCCGCTGCCGGACATCTTTGCGGAGCCTCTCGTCGAATGCCATATATAAGTTCGACACTAGACGGTCAAAATCAGCTTCCGAAGCTACATAGGTCGGAATTAGCCTCAAGAACAGGTCGTTACACAGCGTCTGCGATGGCTCGAAGAGCGGAGACTTGATTAACGGCAACGCCGAACAGCGCCTGTTACACGATTCCATCAGGCTCTCTATCTCGTCGCGTAGTCGCACCAACTCCGGATCAGGGGGCCTCGGCGCTGGCACTGCCAGGCGCCAGTATTTAGCGAACGCCACAATTCTCGCCCGGAAGATCCCGTTCGCATCATCCAGTGCCTTGGCGTCCCATTCTGGGACGTATTCGGCTTTAAACGGTAGCCAGAGATCGTACGGTGGCAGAGGTAAATCCTTCAAGTCGGGATTCTTCCGAGCCGTCACGATCCCGTCGCAGAATCTCAACAAGTCTTCGACGAATGGCTCGGGCCGCCGTTCAATGCTCTCGATGGCATCGCCAAGTGGCCTCAATTCCTTAGGAAACTTCGATATCAACACCACAAACTTCTCGTCGAACTTGGCCAGGCTCTCTTCTAATAGTCCGTTCGCTTCCATTTGCAACTCACCTCTCAAGCAAATTGAACACGCCGATCAGGACCGAGCATCTCGTTCGACCCAAGGAAAGAACCACCGGTGCCACGCGCCCATTAACAGATCGGTAGTCATTCCCAAAACTCCAATAATAATCATCGCACCGAAAATCTGAGGTACCATGAGGTACCGTTGCGACTTGATGATGTAAAAGCCAATGCCGTTTCTCGCACCAACGATCTCGGCTACGACCAGGTATGTCCATGCCCAGCCAACGCAGACGCGATAGCTATCAAAGATCTGAGGTAGGGCGGCAGGGACAAGAACGCGATAAATCAGCACCCTGCGCGGTGCCCCCAGCATAGTGGCTGCCTCATAGTAATCTCTGCGAACTGCACGAGCCGCGTCCTGCACCATCAGAACGAGCTGAAAGAATGCACCAAGAAAGATAATCACAACCTTCTGTAGATCGCCGCTGCCGAACCACAGGATGCACAGTGGAATAAAAACAGGGACAGGCATGTAACGGACAAAGCCGATGATCGGCTCGAAGAGCCGCTGACTGCGGCGGGAGTAGCCCATCAACACACCCAAAGGCGTCGCGAATAGTGCCGCAGTGAGGAATCCGGCTCCGACCCGCCCGGAACTGATGAGAATATCCCGCCCCATGCCTTCCTTGGCAAACATGCTCCAGAGTGCGGCGGGTAGATCCTCTAGCGGCGGCAGGAAAACGGGTCGCACGCGCACCACGTGAACCAACACCCACCAGATCAAGGCCACGGCCAAGAAAGGCCCAAAGCCGTAGAGGATGCGCGCCCCCCAGTCCGGAAGGTTCAGGTTGAAAGCCCCGGGCTTGCCGTTCATCGATTCCTCCGGGGTTGATCTTGGATGTGATTCCGCAACAGATGGAAGATTTCGTACTTAAGATCGCCAAACTTCTTAGCGTTTCGTGTGGAGCTGTCCCGCGGATAGGGAAAAGGTACGTCTAGCTCGGCTAGGACACTTCCGGGGCGGGCGGTACACACATAGATCCGATCCCCAAGGAGCAGCGCTTCCTCGATATCGTGAGTCACAAAAACCACGGTCTGAGCCGACTCCTGCGTAAGCTTCAACAAATGCTCCTGCATCAGCATACGAGTCTGCGAATCCAGGGCGCCGAATGGTTCGTCCATTAGCAGGATCGGGGCATTCGTGCCCAACGCGCTGGCGATTGCGACGCGCTGGCGCATGCCGCCGCTCAACTCTCGGATATAACTGTTCTGGAACCGGTCCAACTCCACCATACGAGCCAATTCTCTCGCTCGCTCCACGCGCTCCCGCTTAGTTCCTGGAAAGGTGTACTCCAAACCGAACGCGATATTTTCGAGAACCGTCAGCCAAGGGAACGAAGTGTAGGATTGAAACACCATACTGCAACTCTTGCCCGGACGAGCCACGGGCGCGCCGTTAACGGACACTGTCCCCGAACTGGCCTGCTCCAATCCGGCGATGATCCTGACCACGGTGCTCTTGCCGCAACCCGAGGGGCCGAGAATGACGGCGAACTCTCCCTCCGCAATGTCACAACTGAATTCCTGTAGCGCCGCGACCTGACCCTCGCGGCCCGCATAAACCTTGCTGACTTGCCTTAGCCGCACCGCCTGCGGAGCCAGCCGTTCGCGAGACGACTGGCCATCCTCCTTAGGTTTCTTCATCGTCATCGGCAGCGAGTTGTCCGATCGGGCTGCCAATAAGCTGGTAGGCGGCCCATACGGGGTTGTTTTCGAATTGTGTCTTCAGGGCGAAGCGCGCATTCGCGAGGGCCTGCCCCACCGTGATGGCGCCGCGACGCAGGTCCGGGTAGAAGCTCCCCCACAGGATTCTGGCCGCAATAGGATCGTTCTTGACCGGAAACACTGGGACTACACAACCCAAAGCTTTACCCCCGTTCACAAGGTCCGAAGTGAAATTGACCAAATCAGGCCAAGTACTGACACCGCATTCGCTGCGATAACCGTCCAGAACCAGGAGGGACCTGTTTAATACATCCTTGAGAACGTTCTTGGAGAGCGGCCCTCCCTTCAACCACAGCGTGTCTTTGGAGTATTTTCCACAAAAGTGCACGATAGGGAAATCTGTCCTCCGTTGATTCTCGTCATCTTCGTCCCGCAGGATCTTGATTTGCTTGCTGGTGTCAGCGTAGTGAGTCCTAAAAACATACTTGGCTCTTCCGCCCTCTTCCTCAAGTAATGTCTTCACCGTGTCCAGTTCCCGCCTTCCAAATGGAAGGTCCGGGTACCCATTGATCAGCAGCGCGTCATAGGTTCCTTCGCCCAAGCCGGAACCCGGCGCGTCTCCAGTGCCGCCGGCCGACGAAAAATGTTGCATCCCCAGCGAGCAGACCTCGCAAAGAAAGGGATCATCGATCTTCTCGTTCAGCCAGAACCAAGGAATGGAAAAGTCATTCGTCAGGATGGTGACCGGCTGCATGGCGCGGCCGCTCGATTTTAAAAGAGCGTCGATAGATTCGCGAACGGGATGTTTTAAATCCTGGAAAATCTCCCAAATGTCGCGCCCGACTCGAGACATGGCAAGGAGGACCTTCCGCTGCTGGTCCTCATTATAACTTTCGGGTCGGCTGACGAAGCCATCCGTGCGACAGTACATCTGGGAAATGTCGTCAAATCCCTTCGAGGCTCGATTGTATGCGGTTCTTACGGCTTTGCTCAAGTCGACAACGGCAACTGGAGACCGCTTACGGGGATCGATGACTGCCACTAGAAGCTGGTGTTGCCCATCCCTCTTCAGCTCCTGTGCCCTGCCGCTTAGAGGGGTAGGCTCTAGTATATCGAGCCGCATCAGCACCAACATCACATTGGATAAGTCACTCACGATTGCACTCTTTCCAGAAACGCTCTACATACCACTCCCGCTCTCTATTCAGGCGGGACAGGAGGCTGACAGATCTTATCGATCTCGGCGGCAATCTTGTACAACTCATGGGCAGCACGATCGTTTTTGGCATTTTCATCAAAGACGATGATCCGTTCCTCCCCTTTCAAGCAGAGACTCTCGTGAATACAAAGCCGGTTCGCGGCACCGCTCACATCAGCCCAGAAGTGCCCGGCGTCCTTCCAATGACTGCGCGCGTAAGCATCCAACTCTGAAAGTTCGGGAATGCGTCGTGTGGCAGATCGGAGGTCCGCGAGGCCGGGCGCCTCCTTCTGGTACACGTTATCGCCATCGTCAATCAAGGGAACGCAGGTCGGGATCAGGTACACCGGTTTGAATTTGGGATTCTCTTGCCATTTCTTGACAGCCTTCAGAGTTCCCTCAACATGTTGCCAGGTGAGCCGGAAGAAGACGAGAATGATATCGGCTAGGCGGAGTCCGATTTCGGCCATCTGTCGCGTGCCGGATTCGCCATCGAGTATGACATAGTCAAACGGCGGACTCTTCTTCTCAAGTTCGATTAGCAATGAGAGCAGGAGGTTTTCATGCAGCTTCTGCACAACAAACTTGGTATCCGGGTCCGCTCGGGCGGGAAAGAGGGTGAATTCGCTGTGGCAGCAAGTCTTACCCCCGCGCATGCTGGAGAAATAATCCATCAGAGCGTGGTCCGGAGTGATTCCATCTCGAGAAGCATATTCGGCCGGCGAAACCTGCTGGCACAGGTAATCTTGAATACACCGGTTCGTCTTACTGAAGTTCTCGATCTGCTTGTTGTCAATTTCGAAAACCCGATGCGTCCCTGCAGAAAACATATCGAGGTCGATGAGTGCCGTCTTGCGGCCCAAAGGCACGTCTATGCTCCCTTCGGCACTGACCGAGGCAAGAGCTGCGGCAATATTGGCTGCGGCCGTTGTACGACCCGCGCCACCCTTGTACGAGAAGCAGGTTATGACTTTCATTGTGGGTTCGCTTCGGGATCAACAATTTTGATATTCTTCATGATATCGAGGGCATTTTTCATGACCTTCCAGAGTTCTGTGGAGTCTTCCCGTCTGAGCTCTTCAAACGACTTTGAGGGCCGACTTACAAATTCCTCGAAAAGGTAGGCAAAAATAACGGGCACCAATAACTCTTTGGTCCACTCTCTATCCGTAGCGAGCCCTTGAAGCCCAGGCATCTCACGGATGCTGTCAAGCTCCTTCCTCAGACTCACGAGATCGTCAAGCGCTTTATCCATTGCGCGTTGTGGCTCGAGGCCAGGCGTCGGTTGATAACGGTCCGCCCACTTGCGTATGTAGATAAGGGCGGTGGCCTTCTGCGAAATGAGACCTGGCACGTTGCACTTCTTGAAATCCTGGGTAAGCGCTGCCAACCAGGTACGCAGGGTGTTTGCCGCCCATTGCTCGTCCGGTAGCGGAACGGACACACTACCGACTGTCGAAACGCCAAGTTGGGCAAGGAGCTCTGCGATCATGGGGCGGAAGTGCTCCGCAAGGCGGTATGCCACGATCGCGGCAGGATCATTATCCTGTGGGCTTGATGGCGGAGGCAAGGTTTTCCAATTAGAGACTTCGCGGAAGAATTCTTCGTACTTCATAAGAGCGAAGATCGTCCGCTGTGTGGCATAGAGCACGTAAGGCTGGTCGCCAGCGTAGCTCCAGAGCTTACCGTCCGGACCATTCTCCCCGTCTTTGGGGCGGCGGTTGACCAGGTTCTTTACATGGTTCTCAAGACTGCGCTTGAAGCTGTCGACTAGTTCTTTCAATCCCTGTACTTCGGAAGCAGATGCCCGCTTCCCGATATCCGTTAGCGTTCGAGCCAACAACCCGGCGAGCGACCGCACAACCAACGGATACCAGGCATCGTCGGAGTAGGTGGCTTCCCACTTACCGAGCGAGTACTTCCTGGTCAGAGTCAGAAAAAGGTCCCCCTGCTCGGATTCGTCCAGATTGCTGGCCAGGATCGAGCGCTGCACCAGGGAATCTAGCTTGTCCAGAATGACCCGAACTTCTTGCAGGGTAACGGCCTCCGGCACCAAGGAGCGGATGGCCGCATACTGAGATATATGGTAAACGTGCTGGACGCAGGTGCGGAGGTCGGCGATATCGAGCCGTTGTTTGTCGTTCAGCCGCTTTCCTTTGAGCTTGTCGATCTCCATGACAAGCCCCTTGGGCTCTTTTGGTTCCAGGCGGGAAAACTCGTTGAAAAACTCAGCCTGGCACCAAACTGCGGCGGCGCGAAGTGTAGCCTCAAGATCAACGGCAAGGGGCTCGATCTCAGCGACGGCCTTCGGTGGCGCAGGCGGCGATAAAGTGGAGGTCTTTTCCAGACACGCCTCTCGCCAATTGATCAAGTCATTGATCGTTTCACAGGCGGTCCAAGTATAAAAGAGACGATCCTCGCGGCTGACATATCCATCCTCTGGACGCTCCTGCCTGCTTTCCGGGTCGCAGCTGAACCCTTGAAACTGGTCTTTATTGACAACGCGACAATCAAGTGCATATCTCAAGCCCTCCGTAATTACGAAAAGCGCCGCGTCACGGAGGTTCTCAGCCCAGTCCGGGAGCTTCAAACGGATACTATCTTCGACGCCCAGTTTGGCGAGGGGGCCGTTATACTGAGCAACCGCCAGCATTAAGAACGACACTGTGATCATGGCGGCGTCCAGGTTCGCAGCGTACTTCTTTGAGTGTTCCGAGTAAGGCTCTCCGGTGAAGAATGCCGTACCCTTCCCACCGCCGCCTTGATCAATTTCCAAGGGATCGAGCACTCTGTTGATAGCGCTCTTCACGAGGGCCTTTACAACTTTCTCCTGGAGGCTGGGTTCGATTGCGGCGGAGAGCTCGTCTCCGAGCCACTCGCGGCCGAGCAGCAGAATCATTCCGAATTCACAATCCTGGAGGGCGCCATTCGCAGGCAGTGGCGGCCGAAGCAGGGTCTTTCGATCCTCAATGAGAGGCTCATCGGGGCCATGCTGCTCGACAGCGCGATTGAACATCACGCAGACGGCTTCCAATGCCTGCTTACGGAAGGGCGCTATTTCTGGTGAGGGTAGGGCGGTCATATTCCTCAGTTCTTTGCTTTTCTCAGTTCATCCACTACTTCCCAACTGATCACCTCCGCTGGCTCAACCGCTTTCTGAATCGCGCCAGACTGGAGCCAGAGCCTACTTGCATCCCTGGCAAGCTGAGCGGCCGGACCCGGGTTTTGCGCCGTCCCGAACGTGGATAGCTCCTCCTCTAAGTCGGCCAGTTGGGCGCCTGTGGCCATTCGCTTGAAGTCGGCGATTGGTACGTTGAACTCCTTCGCCATGATCTGGGCTGCCTCGTCGGGGTTCTTGCGGCAGAATTCCACAGCTTGAAGCCAAGCCCTCTGGGATCGCACGATCCGATCTTTCCGCTGCGGAAGCAGATCGCGGTTGGCCGCCACAATCCCCAGCACCGACCTCGGAGTCTCTCGGGTCGTAACGAGAACATGTCCCTTGGTCAGACTCTCCGCTTTGCTGATCCAGGGATCCCAAGTAACCGCCGCATCTACTTTTCCGGAGGTAAACATCAGAGCGGCTTGGCTGCCATCATCAGCCGGCACAAAAGCGATATCCTTCGGACTCAGACCGTGCTTGCTTAGAAGAAGTAACAAAAAAAAGTGGCTGGGAAGTCCTTCCGCGCAAGCAATGCGTTTACCCTTCAGGTCGGCTACGGTCTTGATGGATTCGTTGGCAATGATACCATCACCGCCGAAAGAGAAGTCCGACTCTCCTACAACGATCATGGGGACTCCCCGGGAACGCGCGATCACGACGGCATCCAGCGTGATTCCAGCTAGGTCAACCTCACCCGCAGCCAAGGAACTGTTCCGTGCCACCGTGTCTTCGTTCATGATGACTTCAAGATCGATGCCCTGCTGCTTGTCGAAACCCTTGGCCTTTGCGACATAATAGGGACCCAAGCCGGGCCACGTGTTGATCGCGACCTTGACCTTGGGCAAATCGCCGCCCTTCCCGGCCCCGGCGTTGTTCTGGGGCGCGGTATCGGAACCGCAACCTACAAGCGATGCCAGGCATATCGAGAAAAGAAAAATGTCTAAACGACGGGGCTTCATGGGGCAGTCCCTCCCTTGGTCTGGCTCTTCCGGACGAGATAGAGAAAATTATGATCTTCAATAAACGGGTATCCCTTGCGCCGCAACAGGTTTCCATTGGCGACGAAATCCTGCTGGATGGCAGCATCGGCCATGAGCGCACCAATCATCCGCGATGCTGGATACCCTTCTGAGGTTGTTCCCAATGCGTCAGCGAAAACCTTCGTAGCGAGCTGCGCCTCGTAGTCCTGGAAGTAAACACTGTGGCAGTGCTGCATGTGCTTTTTCAGGAAGGCGAGGGTGTTCTCGCTTTCCTCCGGGGTCTCCGTTGGAAAGCTGCAGATCACGTATGTGTGCAGGGCCATACCAGCCTCGCTCATGTTGATCATCACCTGTTCCGCATGATCAACGGTATAACCCTTTCGCATCAAACGTAGGATCCGGTCATTGCCCGACTCGAGGCCAACATTCATCAGGACACAACCGTTTTGCCGCATCCGCCGCAACAGCGGACGGTCGAGTGTGTCGTACACACGGGAGGTGCATTGCCAGTAGACAGTTTCTTGCCGTTGCTCCAGTGCCTCGCAGAAGTACTGAGCGCGTTCGGGATCAAAATTGTTGTCGCAGATATTAAAGCAAGTGATGCCGTATCGCTGCTTCAATGCTTGCATTTCGTCGAGCATGACAGCAATCTCACGCGGCACGTAGTCGGCGTTGGCGCGATTGCTGCCACAAAACGTGCATGCTCCGAAGCTGCACCCGAGCGCCGAATAGATGGAGAAGACCTGATGAGGTGATAAGTAAAGATCCTCGATATCGCGCTGTAAGACAAGCTCATAGGGTTTATCGGTTGGGAAGCCCTTGCTATCCAATCCAATCTCGACGTCGCCAGCCGCGTAGACACGCCGGGGGTTGCCCCTGACCAAGTCGCGACAAACTCTTAAGAAGACGTCAGCGCCCCCCTCCAAAACCAGCGAGTCGATGCATCCCGAAATCGCTTCATCGGCGGCCAGATTCGTCCCAGCAAGGGAAACCGCGTGGCCACCAAGTATCAAATGAGCTCGAACGCCGGCGTGCTTCAACGCTTTACTGATGAACAAGGACGATGCCAGTTGGAAGGCGTTCGTGGCCGAAAAAGCAATGACGTCGTAGGATTCGAGTCGCAGCGTGAAACCCACGTAGTCCTGTAGAAATCTCTCCAACAATGTGCCCCCCATCGCATGGACAAGTTCGCGATAGTCGGCGCTGGCGACGACGGCGGACGGATGCGATTCAGGGTAGAGTGTGTAGGAAAGACCGTCATGGCGGCCGGCGGCGATTGCGAAGTCTTCGAGCATCTGCAACGATTCGCGATAAGCCTCCGGATCGAAAAACCGGGCAGGGTCCCGAAGTACTCCGATCGCGTCGTTCAATCGCTGGTATCGTGCCATCGACTCGATTCGGACGCGGCGAAAGAGCCAGACATAGAACAGGCTGCTCAGGTTGTGACACACCGGAGAGAACCCATTTGAGCGCATTTGCGCCGCAAGATATGGTAGTGAAAGGGAGGGTTGGAAGGGCTCCACCAGTGGGGGCGCAAAAAGCCCGATTGTCAGTTGTGAGTGGTCAGCCGGCAATTCGGATTGTCGCGACGACGGCTGAACGGTTCTGATCGTTTGTTCCATCGGCCACCAAATCAATTCCGCAGGCCAAACCTGCTCACCCAATCGCCGGAAAAAGGCGGTTTGCGACTTCTAAAGAAGGGAAAACAGGTAACGTTCGTCATCATACAGAGTTCTGGCACAGACCGCAACCATATGTAGAACCACGATTTATGGCATCGGGCGAGCCCCCCGGACCCCGGCTTGGGACGGTACAGGACCATCCCACGTTTTATGTTCCCCGGAAGCCGGCATCACTTGGTTAATCTGTTGGCCAGGCCCTTTGCCTTTTCAGCTCCGACCAAGGCAACCAGCTCGATCCAGTTCGTCGCACCTGGGAACATTTCGCTGGAAACCTTGCCGCTATCGGCGAGGACCGCGCCGTATCCTATGAGGCATTTATGGTCCGGCCGCTTCTCGTCGCCGGTACTCAAAAAGACTGTGCCGGCGGGGACGGCCTCCTTGTGTTTCCGGGCTCTGAGCGAGAATCTGTAAAATGCCCTATTTGGCGGGGACTTGAGCGTCTGCGCCCGGCGGCGGGGTGCCGGTTGGCCCGCCAATCGCTTTACTCGGAACCGCAGATCCAGCGATGGCGACCTGTCTGGTGGGGGCGGACATTTTACGCACGCAGCAGAAATTGGAAAGAATCCTCGCATCTCATTGATAGTAGTTGGGTTGGCTCACCTGCAAGGCTCATTGCCGGAACCCTTGGAGGAACCGGGATTCCTCACCGCGT
>OCTA010003183.1_pt1 | contig 14615 bp, 11 predicted proteins | sample 1538991 | NCBI WGS metagenome assembly OCTA01 (sample SAMEA3539302, study PRJEB22396) | soil metagenome | biome: tundra; feature: field; material: soil | place: USA | collected 2010-05 | depth 0.15 m | reverse complement strand
AGCCGCCAGGTTTACAAGCGCCCGGATGGATCGCTCACGCACTGGTAGGAGTACACGATGAGAGCCTTAACCTTGATCGGACTGGCACTGGCGGCGATTCCCCTGGTTGCCGGGCAGAAGATCACCACCGGCCCGCCGAAGCTCGAAGTGGAAGCGGGCGCGCAGGAGGGTCCGTCTTGGGATCCGGCCGGATGGCTGTATTTCGTCGGCCGGAATCAAGTCTCGCGCCTGAATCTGCACGGCGGCGCGACCCAAGGGAAGGTGGGCGTGTTTCTGGACAAGGTTGCCAACCCGAACACTTCCGTGGTGGATCCCCAAGGCCGCGTGCTGGTGTGCGAAGCGGGCGGCCGGCGGGTTACACGAACCGGGAAGGACGGAGTAACGGAGGTTCTTGCCGACAACTACGAAGGCAAGAAGCTCAATTCTCCAAACGACATCTCGCTCGACTCCAAGGGCCGGATCTACTTCACCGATCCTCGCTACGGAAGAATGGACAACCTGGAGATCAAAGACGATGCCGGCAAATTCATCGAAGGCGTGTACCGCATCGATGCGCCCGGCAAGATCACGCGCATTTTGACGCACGAAGTGGAACGGCCCAACGGCCTCCTGGTCTCACCCGACGACCGCTACCTCTACGTGGCGGATAACTATAACAACCGCGCCGATGGCGCCCGCAAAATCTACCGGTTCGGTTTGAAGCCGGACGGCAGTATAGTTCCGGACAGCCGGGTACTGATTTTCGACTGGAAGACGGGGCGCGGACCGGACGGGTTCAAAATAGACCGCAAAGGCCGACTCTACGTGGCCGCGGGCAGAAACCGAGCCAGCCGGTACGAAACCGCGGACGAGTTCAAAGGCGGAATCTATATACTTTCGCCGGCCGGCAAGTTACTCGAGTTCGTGCCCTTTGAAAGAGACGAAACCACCAATTGCGCGTTTGGCGGCCGCGATCTGAAGACCCTGTTCGTAACGTCCGCTGGCCAGTTGTGGAGCGTCCCCGTCAGTACGTCCGGACGCATTACCGCGAAAAGATAAGGTGATCACCAATGAAGAAAACTCTGATTCTCATGGCCGCCCTGGCATTGCCCATGCTATCTCGGGATCCGTTGGCTCAACGGATTGGACACACCGATCCCAGCAAGTATACACGCAGCCGCTCGCATGACAGTGCGGGCGACATGGCCTGCGAAACGCTCCTGCCGGGCAATGCGCTGGCTACTAACCTGGGCTTCATCCATCGTTGCCAGATCATGCCCGGCGGCGGCGTGGGCCATCACTTCCACAATGAATGCGAGGAGATGTTCGTCGTATTCGACGGCGAGGCGGAGTTCACCATTGACGGACGCACGTCGGTATTAAAGGGAACAGCCGGTGCCCCCTGTCGCAAGGGACACTCGCACGCCATTTACAATCCGTCGGACCATCCCGTTGAATTCATGAACATCAATGTGACGGCCATCAAGGGGCTGTACGACGCCTTCAACCTGGGGGACGCGCGCACCAACGTCGCGGCGAAGGATCCCATCCCCGTGTTCATGACGATGCGGTTGGATAAGGAACTGCTGCGCGCGGTCGAGAGCTATCACGGCGGAGAAGGCACGGCGCGGTATCGCCGGGCGCTCGACCCCACCGTGTTTCAAACCAACTGGTCCTACATGGATCACCTGCTGCTTCCTCCGGGCGGGTCCGAAGGATCGCATCGGCATCCTGGCATCGAGGAAGTCTATTTCGTTTTGAACGGCGATGGCCAGGCACAGGTGAATGGGGAGACGGCCGAGATCCACAAGGGTGACGCAGTGCCTGTCCTGTTGAACGAAGCGCACTCGTTCCGGAACAACAGCTCGCACGACCTGGAATTCATGATCATCGGGATCGCCACCCAGAAAGGCGTTCTGGAGACTTTGCCCGCCGGAAGAGGCGGCAGGCGCGGCGGCCAGTAAGTTGCGTCGCGCCGCGACGCACTACACCGAGTCAAATAGCAGCACGACGTAATTCTTGGCTTTGAGCGTGTTCTCTATCGTGGGCCACGCCTTCTGGTGTACGTCGGAAGCAACCCATTTCTGCCGCAGTTCCTCGGTCTGGTACGTCAACTGGAAACGGTAATTGACGCCGCTGGGCGCGGCGCCCTGGAGGGCCGTCCGCAGCTTGCACATCTTCACATCGATATAACCGGGAAACTTCGCGGCCGCCGGTTTGAAGATGGTGTGGAAGTTGTGCAGCATCTCCTGTTCTTTGGCCGGATCGACCGAAAGATCCACGTGGAGTACGACCGGGTTCTGCGCCTGTTTTTTCGCATCTTGGGCGCCGGCGCCGCTCAGGCCAGCCGTGGCGGCCAGCATTGTCTTCAGATACAACCGTCGCTTCATCGCTTCTCCTCCGTGCGCTATTGGTAAAGCGCCTTCTCGCCCGCCACCGCGAGCTTGATGCGGTACACACCGGTGCGAGCGGTAATGTAGAGCGTCTTACCGTCCTCGGCCCAATTGCAGTTCGCCGGTGTCTCTGGCGGCTTGATGGTGCCGAGATGCTTGCCATCGGGTGAAAACACCCAGACGCCACCCGGACCGCTGCCGTATACATTGCCCTGAGAATCCACCTTCATGCCGTCGGGGTTGCCGTCTTCCTTTTCGGCGGTCACATCGGCGAACACCCTGCCGTTGGAGACAGTGCCATCCGCCGCCACGTCGTACCGCATCCAAACCTTGTTCTTGTCGTCGGAATTGGCAACGTAGAACGTCTTCTCGTCGGGCGAGAATGCGAGCCCGTTGGGGCGCGTCAGGTCCTTGACCACCACCTGCAATTTGCCGCCGGCATACCGGAAAACGCCGTTGAATTTCAATTCCTTCGCAGGGTCGTCATCCTGCTTCAGTAGCCCGTAGGGCGGATCCGTGAAGTACAGCGCGCCGCCCGACGTGTAGACCAGGTCGTTGGGGCTGTTGAATCGCTTACCCTGATACTTCTCCAGGTAGGGCGTCATGGTGAGGTCCTTGGCCACTCGCACAATACGGCGATTGGTGTGCTGGCAAAGGAGCACGAAGCCGTCTTTGTCGGCGACCATGGCGTTGGAGCCGATGAAAGACCCCGGGGGCGCGGAGGATTGACCTCCGGAATTCCGGATCAGGACCTCAACCTGTCCGGACGGCGTGATGGAGCGAACCATGTTTCCGGTCACGTCGCTAAACCACAGGTGGCCGTCTGGCCGCCACAACGGTCCCTCGGTAAACTGAAACCCGCCGCCGACCTTTTCAATAATCGCATCCTTGGGCACGATGGAATCGAACGCCGGATCGAGGCGAACGATGCTCCCTACGCCGTGCATTTCAGCCACGGGCGCGGACACCGGTGCTTGGGAACAGCCAACCAGCAGAACGGCAATAGCGAAAACAAACAGAGCTTTCATTTTTTTTCTTTCGCGGGCAGAACACCCTTTCGGTTCCACGCCCGGATTCGTTTCATTCCAGGCTCAACTGAGATTGTTTCGAAATGCGCACCAAACGTCAAGGACAATCTCCATAAGCCACACGGGCCGGGCTGCGTGCGCAACGCGATGCAAATCGGCGATGCCGCCTGACGCGTTAGCATCCCGGTTACCAGTTCGTAATCGACCCATCCGGACGATGGTACATCGGGATGGGCGCGGAGCGCTCGGTGATGTCGGAGACCAGGTCCGCCCCTTTGGGGTCGAACTCAACGCCGAGGCCGAGTGCGTCGCGGGGCCATAACTTGCCATTACGGAAATCGGGCCCCTGCGGCAAGTATGCCGGTTTGGGGACGCTGCCGCACTCCATGAGCACGGGTCCGGAGAAGGCACCCAGCGTATGCGTCAGCGCGGCTACGGAGATGGGGCCCGTGGCGTGGGGGATCATGCCCACGTTGTGGGTCTCGCAAAGCGTTGCGATCTTCATGAATTCGGTGATGCCGCCGGCATTGGGGAGCGTGATGCGCGAGTAATCGATCAATCGTTGTTCGATCAGTTCATTGATGTCCCAGCGGTCGCCGAATTGCTCGCCCACCGCGATCGGTACTTTGATTTCGGGCCGCAGTTGCTTGTAAATCCCCTTATTCTCGGAGCGCAGAGGATCCTCCACCTCATACGGCGCAAAGGGCTCCAGCAGGTTGCAAAGCCGTACCGCATCGGAAAGATCGAGGCGGGTGTGAACATCGGTCAGCCAGTCGCCGTCCTTGCCCAATCCTTCGCGGATCTGCCGGGCCTTCTCCACCTCCTGGTCCACTGCCAGGTGAGCGCGGAACACGCCGGTTGGCGTGCCGCCGCCTTGCGCGGACCACGGCATATCAACCGCGGTGCGGTAAGCCCGGAATCCGGCTTCCATCACCGCCCGCACCCGCTCTTGCAGCGTTCCGCCGCGGCTCACCCCGGTGGAATAACACTCGATGTGCTGGCGCGCAAGGCCGCCGAGCAACTCATAGACCGGCACCCCGAGTGCTTTGCCCTTGATATCCCACAGTGCCATATCGAGCGCTCCGAGCGCGTGCAACTTCTCGCGTCCGGGAGGGTAAAACCAGCCGCGGTACATGAACTGCCAGAGGTGGTCGATGCGCGAGGGATCCTCCCCAATGAGCATCGGCGCGCACTGGTCCATCATGTCCTTCGAGCCGCCTTCGCCGATCCCCGTAATCCCGGAGTCGGTCTCGACGGTCACGATGCGGTTGCTCTGGTTGAACGTCGGGTTGGCGTGCTGCGGCTGGTAATAGCGGATGCGCCGGACTTTCATCTTTGGGATGGCCGCCATGCCCACCCTGGACGCGACTGTGGCTCCGCCGGCAAGTGCCAGCGCGGAGCCCAGGAATCTTCGTCGGTTCATTGGTCTTCCTCCAGTTCGGGCCGATCAGTCCGTTCCCAATATGGAGTGTGGGATTCAAGGGAAAAGGGTGACACAAGGGCCAGACAGCCCACGGCGCCCGCGCCCGTGGCGTAATCAGGCCGGGTCGGGAGCTCGGACGGGATTGCGGAAATCGAAGCGCACTTGGGCGATGGGTGGGCCGATCACCTCGATGCGAGCCAGATCGCGTGTGCCCACGCCAAGACTTTCGGCCAGCCTGAGCGTGCTGTCGCTGCGTTCGAAGGGCGCCTTGCCGCGGTCAGCCAAGGGGTCGAAACCCATCACCGCCATGCCCACGGCGTCCGTGCAGACACAATTGGTCCCGGCGATCAGCACCCCGGGCGCGACCGGAACCGCGCCTCTCACGCCTGCCGTTTCGCCGCGCGTCTGGGTACGAATGCCGTCGATGATGGCGAGATGGATCGGACGTGCGGCCACCAGGTCGGAAACGATGGCGGGTACCCGGTAGCCGGGGTCACGCGGCGACTTCGGATCGTTCTCGGAGGGAGCGCTTTTCGACGGCTGCCTGGAACCGCTGTGCAGAATACCGCGACCGCCCTGCGGCAACAGGCCCGGCTCATTTTCCCCCGCGCCATCGCCGTAGATCGTGCAGGGCGTGATGCCAAAGCAGTTCTTCATGGATAGCGTCACGCCGGCGGTGAGGTGTTCCTTGAGCTTGGCAATGGAGACGAAGACGTCGCAATCCCGGTAGGAGTGATTGAGGTCGAAGGCGCGAAAAACGTGGCCTCCGTGAGGGGTGGCCAGCCTGACATACTGTTTTCCGTTGCCGAGGAAGTTGGTGTTTTCGAACTCGACCCCCGGGGCGGCATTGAGAAAATCGCGCGGTTCCCAACCCGCCTGGAGCATGTACTCTTCGATGGGCTCCGCGGATTTCCATGGGCTTTCCAGAATGCGGATGCGGCGCGCGCCGGCTTTGCCCATCAGGTGCAGGGTCGCGCCGATCACGGCGGGGTTTGTCCAGTGGGTCAGCCCGTTGGCAAGGTGGCCGAGCCGATCGGTGGGCGTACCGGTGAGATTCACCTTCACCGCGACGGTCTTGCCCCTGACGAGGCGTCCCAATCCGCCCAACTGGTCGAACATTTTTTCCAGCGCAGGCACAAGTTCCGGCCCGTAGGAGCGGCAGGCGGCCACGGCGACGGCAGCGGTCGGCGCCTCGGCGCTGAACACTCGCTTCGGCAATGCCAGGGAACCGGCGGCCGCGCCGGCTCCCGCAATCCAGGTTCGTCTCGTCATGCAGTGGAACATGTGCGCTCCTAAAGCCGTAACTCCAAGGCCGCAAAAACACCAAACGGCGGCAATGCCAATTCGACTCCGGCCTTTACCTTCGTCTGCGGGATTTCCACCCCGGCGGGGGTCTCCAGCGTGGTCAAGTTCACCGACGAATAGCCGCGCCGCAAGCGCAGGGAGACCGGCTGGCCCTGGGCTTGGGCGGTGTACCGAACCAATTGAACCAGCTCCCCGCGGCCACCGGGCGGAGCCGTGTACCAGGCAATCAGCGAACCCCCATTGAACAGTACCACGGGATCCTCGCGGTGGCTGATCAGCACGTGGGCATCCGCCGCAACCCGGTATGGATCCTCCCACGGGGCGTTGGGCACGGCGACGCGCCCGCCGCCGAGTTGCCGTAAGTCGTACCCGGCCACGGGGCTGTCGATCGGTTTCCCGGCCGCGGAGAGGTTTCCCGCCCAGGCCGGAGCAATGAGCAATCCACCTGTCCGTACGAAGGCCTCGAGTTTGTGGCGCAGCGTCTCCGGGGGCGCCTCCGCGTCCACACAGAGGATTGCCTTGAGCGGTTTGAGATCGGCGGACGCGGCCTGTCCGGTAAGCAGCACCGTGTGCAGCAGGTTGCGCCGCGCCGCAAGGTTGAGGACTTCGGTGGCCAGGAATTCGTTGCCGCCGCTGAAAGTAGAAATGACGGCGACCACGGCTCGTGACTGGCCACCAGCCCAGGCTCGGCGCTCCTCAAAAAAGCGAAGCGCGGCAGCCAGTTTCTTCCACCGTGCGATGGCGGCTTCATTGCGCGCGGCGAGATCCTGCGCCAGTTGGTCGTCGAGCGACAGCAGCCACCGCGCGCCGCTCGCCGCGGCGTCGGCCAACGCCAGTTGGTAGGCATTTTCGCCAATGACGTTCTGACGGCCCGCCGGCGGCTTACCGGCCAGCCAGACGGTCTTCTCCGGCGCGCGGGCGTGAGCCAGTTGCGCCAGCCAGCCGTTGGCGTCGATCCAGGGAGCGCCGGTGGGTCGGGCATCCGCCGCATCTCTCCTGGCCGCCGAATTCATCCGGATGCCCGGCCAGACGGCGTCCGTGATCGCCGCGACCGGTTGAGCGCCGCTCCACGCGATCTTCGACGCCTCCCCGGCGGCGATCCCGGAAGACTCCGGCTTGCTCCAGTCCACGATTGCCAGATTCCTGCGCAGCGCTTCGGCCCGCAACGGATCCGACTCCGGCAGACCGGCCGCGAATACCAGGCAATTGATGGGCGTGCCAGCTAACCAATCGAGCGATTTGGGGTCTTTCCAGGCGGGCGGCCAGAACATTGGCGCCCACCGGCTTTGCGGACTTACTTCCGGCATTTGGCTTTCCACTTGTTGAGTGGCGGCAACGGAACTTTTGGGTGACAGATCACTTGGCGTCCTGTACGAAAACCAGTTGGCCGAAACGCGCGGGCGCATGGGGATTCGGCTGCGCCTGCCCTGAATGCGACCACATGCTCAGGCGACGATTGGGCTCCACGCCGTCCCAGCGGTTCAGGTTTGCCGTCCAGACCGTGCCGGCGGTGGGGCGTTTGGCGAACTCTTCGAAGTTGACCCAGGGAATCGCCACCTCCAGGCTCCAGCCCTCGTCCTTGTCGCCGCGCGCGTTCAGCGTGCCGCGAATGAACGTCGCCAGCAGCACACCCTGCATGTTGAAGCGTTTGAAGGCATATCGGGCATCCACCATCAGGTAGTCGTACAGCACCCCGCGGGCGTTCATTTCCAGGCCGAAGTAGGCCGTGGTTTGGGAGGGTTTCGGGTTGACAAAGAACTCCACCGCGTCGTCCAGGTAGGTGGGGTCGTCGCGCTCCGTGCGCAGCGCCACGATGTCGGCGTCTTCGCACTCGTAGCCCACGTACAGGTATTCGTCGTCCCACAGCAGTTTCGCCGTGGTCTTCTGTTTGGCGCCGGTCTGGAACTCCCAGGGGAAAATGAACTCGACGGCGGGCGCCCCGGCCCAGGCTTTGTCGTCCAGTTTGCCATCGACGACAATTCGCCCCGTGGCGCGCTTCACTTCGTAGCGTGGGATGGGCGGTTGCGCCACGAGGGGCGCGGCGAGCAGGAGGCAGATCGCGAGACTTCGCATGGTCACGCATATCGTAAGCCTAAGACGAGGGATTTGTCACCCGAAATTCGATACCCGCTACTTTACCTTCAGAGGAAGAATGCATGAAGGTTAAGTCTCTACTCACGTTTCTCTGTTTGTCGTGCGCGCTCCTTGCCCAGAGCAATCGCGGCGCCATTACCGGAACGGTTTCGGATGCCGCGGGCGCGCTGGTCCCGGAAGTTCGTGTGGTCCTCACCAATACCGAGACGGGCGCCAAGTCCGACACCGTCACCACTGGTACCGGCAACTACTCGTTGCTGCAATTGCCGGTAGGCACGTACACGCTGGCCGTCGAGAAGACGGGCTTCAGCAAGTACGAACAGACGAATATTCAGGTGCAGGTCGCCGTCACCACCCGCGTTGACGTGGTGCTGAAGGTGGGATCCTCCACGGAATCGGTGACCGTCAGCGCGGAATCCACCTTGCTGAAGACCGAGAACGCCGAGCAGTCCATGACCGTCACAGGCAACGAGATCGCCGAACTGCCGATCAATTTCGGTATCGGCGCCGGCGCGATCCGTAACCCGCTGTCGTTCATCCAGATGACGCCGGGCGCCTATTTCAACGGCTGGAATAACATCTCCATCAACGGAGGCACGATCAACTTCAAGGTCGTCTTCGAAGGCCAGCAGTCCGACGACCCCTATTCGACCCAGGTTTCCGACGAGGTCCAACCCTCCGTGGAAGCCATTGAGCAGTTCACCCTCCAGACCTCGAACTTCACCGCCGAATATGGCGGCGTCGGCGGCGGCGGCATCTACAACTTCTCGTCGAAGAGCGGCACCAACCAGTATCACGGCAGCGCCTACAACTACCTGGAAAACACCTTCATGAACGCCGGCGTTCCGTTCACCAACGACGGCACCGGAAAACACGTGAAAGTGGTCAAGCACCTGGCGGATTACGGCTTCACCGTGGGCGGTCCGGTGCGCATCCCGAAACTCTATAACGGGAAGAACAAGACTTTCTTTTTCTTCAACCTGGAGCGATACCGCGACCGTGAGGCGCTGTACGCTGGCATCACCACGGTGCCCAACACCGAGTACCTGACGGGCAACCTGGCCAACAACCTCCTGGTCACCGGCAACCGCAACCTGGGGACCGATTTCACCGGCAGGGCGATCATTCAGAACGCCATCTACGACCCCTCGACCTCGGTCACCGATTCGAGCGGCCGACGCGTGTTGCAAGTCTTTCCAAACAACGTCATCCCGCAGAACCGCTTCGACCCCGTCGCATCCAAGATTCTGGCCCTGTTCCCCAAGCCGAATATCGGCAACGACCTGTTCGTGAACAATTTCGCCCAGTCGGGGGCGTTCTACAAGCTCCAGCAGCTCCCCTCCCTGAAGATCGATCAGAACTTCGGCAGCAACATCAAATTGTCCGGCTTCTATCAGACGCAGAGCACCACGAAGTCGAACGGCGTGGACGGTCTGCCCGATGTCCTGTCTCAGGTGCGCATACAGTACATCTTCAGCAAGCTGGCGCGGGCGAATTTCGATTACACCATCTCGCCGACGCTGCTTTTCCACTTCAGCTCGGGTTTCCAGAGCCACAAGAATCCGGACACCGTCCCGCCGGTCAGCGCCAATTACGACAATACCCAACTCGGAATTGTCGGTTCCCCCGGCGATGGATTCCCCCGCTTCGGCGCCCTCGGCGACAACGTCCTGGGGGGCATGACGCCCAGCTTCGGCCCCGGCAGCCGCAACCTGTTTATCGGCCGACGGCTGTCCGGCAGTCCCGGATTGAGCTGGGTTCGCGGCAACCACACATTCAAGTTCGGCGGCGAGTGGAAATACGAGACCACCAACTCCTCGTCGCAAACCAATTTGTCCCCTGCCTACGGCTTCAGCGGCTCGGAGACCTCTCAGCCCCTCTACGGGCAGGTGCTTCCCACCGGTACCGGCATCGGCAGCACCTGGGCCAGCTTCCTGCTCGGCCAATATGACAGCGTTTCCGCCGGCAACGGACAGGCGCTGTACTACCTCCGGACTTCGTGGTCTGCGTACGCTCAGGACAGCTGGAAGGTCACCCGCAAGTTGACCCTGGACTACGGCCTGCGCTGGGATCTGCAGCAGCCGCTCAGCGAACTCCACGACCGTATGATCAGTTTCAGCCCGACCACCCCCAATCCGACGGCCAACGGACTCCTCGGCGCGGTGATTTACGAAGGCAACGGCGCCAAACGCTGCAATTGCCTCTTTGCGCCGTATTACCCGTACGCCGTCGCTCCGCGCTTTGGCCTCGCCTACCAGATCGATGCCAAGACCGTATTGCGCGGCGGCACCGGCATCAGCTACGGTCCCCTGGTTCCGCTGCTGACCGATCCCTCCGCTTCCGGCATGGGCTTTAACTCGGTCACAATTCCGTCGCCCGGAAACGGCGTCGCGGCCGGCACCATGGCCAAACCGATTCTCTTCGACCAGACGGCTCTTTGGGGCGCGCCCTACGATCCCGGCTTGAACGTAGTGGCCGGCGGCGGCATCCAGAGCGCTCCGGCGATCGTCGACCCGAACATGGGACGGCCTACCCGCGTTCTTCAGTGGAACATCTCGCTGCAGCGCGAAGTGGTCCGCGACCTCCTTGTGGAAGCGGCTTTCGTCGGCAACAAAGGCGTTTGGGAGTCCAACGGCAGTTCCCAGGGCTTCTACAATTCGAACGTCGGCAACCTGATCAATTACGATGTGGTCAGTCCGGCGACCCTCGCGGCCCACGGACTCGGCGACCTCACCGACCCGAACGTGCGATCGCTGCTGAGTTCCACCATCACCAGCGCCGCCGCCGTGGCCGCCGGCTTCAAGAAGCCCTACGCCAATTTCCCCGACTCCGGCTCGGTCCTCCAGGCACTGAAGCCCTTCCCGCAATACAGCAGCGTCGGTCAGTTCCAGGCGCCCCTCGGCGATTCCTGGTACGACTCCCTGCAGGTCAAGGTGGTCAAACGCATTTCGCATGGCTTGACCGCCACCATGACCTACACCTTCGGCAAGGCCCTCGACTCCACCATGAATGCAGGCAACATCTATGACAGGAGTTCGTTCAAGGGGCTCTCGCCGTACTACTACCCGAACATCTTCAGCCTCAGCGTGGACTACACCATTCCGGCCATCGGCCCGGTGAGGAAGAATCGGATCGCCCGGTCGATCCTCGCCGACTGGAGGCTGACCAGCCTCAGCACGGATCAGAGCGGCCAGCTACTCTCCACGCCCGGTTCCAGCAACTCGATCGGCAGCTATGTGGCCACCGGCTACACCAGGATGGCCCGCGTTCCCGGCGTGCCGCTCTACCTGGTGGACATTAACTCCCACATCGACCCGACCCAGCAGACCGTTCTGAACCCCGCCGCCTGGCAGAACCAGGCAGCCGGCGTTCCGGGCAGCAACGTCGCCTACTACAACGACTTCCGTGCGCAGCGCCGGCCCGCCATTTCGGGCGGCATCGGCAAGGTCTTCCAGCTCCGCGAGGGCATGTTCTTCAGCTTCCGCGCAGAGTTCTTCAACCTGCTCAACATGGAAGAGTCTCTGGCAAATCCCAGCACGGGGAGTCCGCAGAACCCCGTCACCCGGTCCAACGGCCTCATCACCGGCGGCTTCGGATACCTCAACTACACGGGAATCGCGGGCAACAGCGTCAGTTCCTCGTTGCCCACTCCCCGCACCGGTCAGATCGTCGCGCGCATCCAGTTCTAGGAGCGCGCCGGGAGGCGTGGTTTGGCGCACAATGAAAAGTTGCCACGCCTCATAACCTTACTCTTACTGTTCGGCGGTGTCGCGGGTCCAGCCCCGGCGCCGCCGAACATTCGTTTTCAGGAGGTGGCCGCCAAGGCCGGCCTGCGATTCGAACTCCGCAACGGCGCCTCGGGCCAGTTCCACCAGATCGAACTGACGGGCGGCGGAGTCGCCGTTCTCGACTACAATAACGACGGCTGCACCGACATCTTCTTCACCAACGGCGCCTCCATCCCAAGCCTCCGTAAGACCGGCCCCGAATTCTACAACCGCCTGTTCCGCAACAACTGCGACATGACGTTTACCGACGTCACCGCCGAAGCCGGCATCGCCGGGGAGGGCTACTCGACGGCGGTCGCCATCGGCGATTTCGATAACGATGGCTACCCCGATATCTTCGTCGCCGGCGTCAAGCGCAACATCCTCTACCGCAACCTCGGCAACGGCCGCTTCGCCGACGTCACCGCCCGGGCAGGCGTCGCCGGAATCGATCCCAAGTTTGGGAGCATGTGGGCGGTATCGGCCGGCTGGCTCGATTACGACAACGATGGTTGGCTGGACCTGTTCGTCTCGAATTACGTCGTCTGGGACGCTGCCACCGAGCCTCGCTGCGGTACCCCCGAAAGGCAGTTCTACTGTCATCCAAAATCCTACGAGGGCCTGCCCGGCCAACTCTTCCACAACAACCACGACGGCACCTTTACCGATGTCTCGCAAGCATCTGGAATAGGACGCCATATCGGTAAGGGCATGGGAGTCGCCTTCGCGGACATCGACGGCGATGGGCTAACCGACATCTTTGTGGCGAACGATTCGGTTCGCAGTTTTCTGTTTCGCAATAGGGGCGATGGAACCTTCCAGGAGATCGGGCTCGAAGCCGGCGTGGCACTCCGCGAAGACGGCTTCGCGATCGCCGGGATGGGCGGCGACTTTCGGGATTTCGATAACGATGGAAAGCCGGATCTTGTCGTGTCCGGAATCCTCAATGACTCGTTCCAACTGTTCCATAATCTCGGCGGCGCCAGCGGCTTTGAGGAGTATTCGCAGCGTACCGGCCTGGCGATGGGCACGCGCATGCTCACCGGCTGGAGCCTCGGCATGTACGACTTCGATAACGACGGATGGAAGGACCTGTTCTTCGCCCTTTCGCATCTTTCACAACTGGATCGTTATCTGGGGCTCGATTCGGCACTGCCGAATCGTATCTTTCGCAATCTCGAGGGCAAGCGGTTTCAAGACGTCTCGGCAGGGGCCGGGCCGGAATTTCAGCAGGCCGCCATGCATCGCGGCGTGGCGTTCGCCGACTTCGACAACGATGGCCGCGTGGATGCCGTCGTCAGCGTGGTGAACGGTCCCGCCAAGCTGTTTCGTAACGTGACCGCCGGCGCGTCGCACTGGCTGGCCATCCGGCTGCGCGGCCGGCGCGCCAATCGCCAGGGGCTCGGCGCCGTGGTGCACGTGCACCTGAAGGATGGCCGCGACCTGTACAACCAGGCCACCACCACAGTCGGGTACGCATGTTCCAGCGAAGCCTTGGTCCGGTTCGGACTGGGCTCGAATCGAGTGGCGGAGAGCATTGAGATCCGTTGGCCTGGCGGAGGTGTCCAGCAGATCGCCAACGTCGCAGCCAACCACATCGTGGATGTCGTCGAAGAGGTCAAACCATGACCACACGGACATGCGCGATCGCCGTTTTGCTCTTCGCGATCATTCTGTTTGGCGCCACGCCTTCCTCTCCGGGCTATCCCACATACGAAAAGGCCAACTCGCTCTTCGTGGCCAAGAAGTTCCCCGAAGCGCTGGCGGCGACCGAAGAAGCGTTGCGCCTGGATCCGAAACTCGTCCCGGCGCTGACGTTGAAGGCCAAATTGGCCATGGCCGCCTACCGCCTCGACGTGGCGCGGCGATGCCTGGAGCAGGCGCTGGCGCTCGACCCCCGGGCGCCCTATGCCCAGTTCCTTTACGGGCTCGTGGCGTATATGGGCAACGACGCGAAAGAGGCCTTGCCACGCTTTCGAAAGGCCCGTCAACTCAATCCCACCGATCCGCGAGCCGCCCTGTATCTCGGCCTCACCATCGAGAGCCTCGGCCAGCCGGGGGAGGCGTTGTCTCTCTACGAAGAGGCAGTCCGCCTCGAGCGCTCCGCGGGCGAACCGCATGCGGAGACATTGTTGCCCGGCGCAAGGCTCCTTCTTCTCCTCGGCCGGCTGGAGGAATGCGAGCGCTGGATCCGCCAGGCCGCGAAGCTCTCGCCGGATTCGCGCGACGTCCACTTCGAATTCGCGCGCCTCCTGCTGAAGAAGGGCGATGCGGCGCAGGCCGCCGTTGAAGGGGAGATCGCGCTCCGCTTGTCGGAGGGAGTTGTCACGGATGCGGCGATCCGCTATCAACTGGTTCGAGCCTACCAGCAGAACGGCATGCCGGATCGGGCGGCGATCCACGCGGAGATCATGCGTGCACAGGAAACCCCGGCCGGCAACAAGGCGAAAGACTAAAGCCCCGTTGCCACCCGAATGCCAAATCCCCGCCCCAATTTGCAGGTGCACATGAATAATCCTGCCCGATTTCTTCGACTTGGCGTGCTGGCCAACGCGAGATGACCACACTTGAGTCACCAGCTTTCCGCACTTTCTTGGTTTTCAGCAAGTTGCGGATGGCCTAGCTA
>OCTA010003181.1_pt1 | contig 14622 bp, 9 predicted proteins | sample 1538991 | NCBI WGS metagenome assembly OCTA01 (sample SAMEA3539302, study PRJEB22396) | soil metagenome | biome: tundra; feature: field; material: soil | place: USA | collected 2010-05 | depth 0.15 m | reverse complement strand
GCTTTCACTGCCGGTCAAGCTGTCACTTGCGAAAGGACGTTTGCTTTTGACATTAATGTCTTCGGTCATACTGCTTCCCTCGATCATTAGCCTTTCCCCTCGCTCTGCTCGCCTCCGCGTGCCTGGCGCCATTCGGAGTAGACTTGGCCTTGTTGGCTATATGGCTTGACATCTCCGTCGAAGGTACTCCAATCGGTCCGGGCGCTTCGGATGTGATTACTTTGTCCGCTCCCGACAATTACAAGGGAAAGCTTCGTCACAGCCTTATTTACGACGATCCCAGAACAGTGCCCAAAATAGCGGAGTGGATAAGGGCTCTGGACGCGCCTGTTGCGGCCACCGGCCTTTAGTCTTTGCATACCCGCCTATGGCGCTGTCAACCCCGCAACAGCTAACCGGCTGACCCGTGGTCCCGGTAGAATGATGCCGCTTAGATTGAGCGGGTCAGCGCTTGCCACGTCGATGACGGCATGGCGGTCCGGCTCGCGGCGAACCATGCGTAAGAGCGCGAGGGCTTCGGGACGAGCGAACTGTTCGCCGCTGAGGCCCGAGACGAAGCGGCCGCCCCGAATCTCCCCGCGCGCTTCCATCCGTCGGAGTACCGTAAGCAAATCCCGCCAGGGCGGGGCCAGTGTTTCGCGGACCAGCAGATCTCGCAGGAGTACGCCCCAGCGAGAGAGTAACTGCTGGGCAAAGCGTCCGGCCCACTCCTCGTCCGTGAGCTCGGTGGGTCTGCGAGACAACAAGGCCCAGCGACCGGCGGCGTGACGCGGGCGCTTCGTATTGCCTCGTCCCTCCCCGCGACGTCGTTTAGGATCGATCAGCGCGCGTAAATTATCGAATCCGTCGGCTGTGACAAATCCGCCGGCCAGCAGTTCCCAGAGGCCGTCTTCCACCTCGCTTGGCAATCGATGGGTTTCACGCACAAGGTCGATAAAGAAACTTGCGCCTCTACTTTCAAGCGCCTGCAAGACGTCTCGGGCGGCGTGCGACAAGGCAGAGGCGTCGGCTTCCTTATCGGAAGTTATGAGCCAATCGGCGTCTTCCCGTAGAAACAATGTTACTGGCGCGATGCGAGTGGGACGCACACGGCGTTTCTCCGCGATGGCGGGATGCGGAGACACGCGCGCCCACATTACTTCGCCGGACAGGCATAGTTCGTCGAGGAAATCGGGATCGTATTTGGCGATCCTGCGCGCGAGGATTTCCGACTCCCATGCCGACGCTGGTATCTCGTAGCCCTGCAATTGGCGGATGACTTGAAGCGTTCCGTCAGCGCCATGCAACTGCGTGCCCGGTGAGACATGCTGCCAGGCTTGCAGGAAGCGCTCAAAATCGAGCGCCGTCACAGGCGCGATTTCACGCCTTAGACGACCTAGTGTGGCGCGATGAATGCGCGCCAGGATGCGGCGATTGCACCACTCGGTCCCGGGGCGATTCCCGCGAAAGTGGCCCCGCAGCACTTGGCCCTGGGCCTCCAACTGCAGCAAGGCGGTTTCGACCGCGTCCTCGGAAAATGCGATTCTATCCGCGAGTTCGCTCACGGTAACGGGTCCGCCGGATTCCATCCAACCGGATACAACCGCATTCGCATCATCGACAAGAGAAATGCGTTCCGTTGCGGTCCAGAAAATGTTGTCGTCGCGAATGATGGTGGAAGCGCGCCCGGATGCGCACAGTTGGTCAAAAAACTCCTGCCATTCCGGAACCGGCGCGAGTCGAATGAGTGTGAGCAAAGCGTCGTGAACCTCGTCGCCATCACGCGCTTCGGGCCATGCCTCGGATGAGATCTCTTCGATCACGATGGGGTCAAGAACACCATCTCCCGCGCTGGCATCGGTTCCGAGCGCCTGGCGAATCTGGACGGCCCGCGTGCGGCGTTCTTCGAGAGGCGCATCATCCAGATAGGCGTACGGATTCGCGTTCAGGATCTCATGCGAAAACTGCGATGCCTGGGGGGTATCAAGCGCGACGGTGCGGATTCGGCCGTCTTCGATTGACTCCAGGATTTCCCGAAGGCCGCGCAGATCCATCGCTTCGTACAGACAGTTTTCTATGGTCTCTTTGACGAGCGGCTGGTCCGGGATGCGGACGGGGCCTGTAAGATTTTCGGCGCAGGCCACCTGATCGGGGAAAACGGCGGCCAGCAGATCATCGGCCCGCATACGCTGAATGGGAGCGGGGATGCGCCCGCCGCCGCTGAATCGCAGGATGACAAGCGCCCGGGTTGTGTTCCACCGCCAGCGCGCGCCAAACATCGGGGCCGTGAGCAGAGCTTCGCGCAAGACGTCTTCCACCGTGGTGGATTTAAGGAACGCGAATACGAGATCGAGCGGGAACGAGTGCTGCTCGCGGAGCGAGATGACCAGGCCGTTATCGGTGGCGGCCGCCTGCAGTTCGAAATTAAAAGTGCGGCAAAAACGTTTGCGAAGCGCGAGTCCCCAAGCCCTGGTGATACGAGCGCCAAAGGGCGCGTGAAGGATCAGTTGCATGCCGCCGGCCTGATCGAAAAAGCGTTCCGCGACGATCGTCTTCTGGGATGGCAAAGCGCCGAGTTCCGCAACTCCGGCGGCGATGTAAGCGGCGGCTTGCTTTGCTCCCGCCTCGTCCATGCCGCATTCGGATACCAGAAAGGCAGGGGCAATGCCGGCATCGGCAACGATGCGCTCCCGGATGTGAGCCACCTCGGCGGACAATTCTCGCGAGCGGCCCGGAGCTTCACCGAGCCAGAACGGGATAGAAGGCGCTGCGCCATGCGCATCATCGACGCGAACGCGCCCGGATTCGACCCGCTTGATGCGCCAGGAATGAGTACCTAATAGAAAGACATCGCCAACCATACTTTCGACCGCGAAGTCTTCATCGACAGTGCCCACGATCTTGCCATCCGGTTCGGCGACGACCGAGTAATTTGCATTCTCCGGAATGGCTCCGCCGGAGGTGATCGCGGCCAAACGCGCACCCCGCCGGCCCTTCACACGCCGGTTCACGCCATCGCGGTGCAACAGAGCGCCGCTGCGTCCGCGAGAGGTTGCGATGCCCTCGGAGAGCATTTCGAGAACGGCGTCGAAGTCCGCGCGCGCGAGGCCGCGATATGGGTAAGCCGAACGAACGCAGTTGAAAAGCTCATCTTCGTCCCACGATTCCGAGGCCGCGGCGGCAACGATTTGTTGCGCCAGGATGTCCAAGGCATTTCGTGGGATTTCGATTCGCTCCAGAGATCCTTTTCGAATTGCCGAAACCACTGCGCCGCATTCGATGAGTTCGTCGCGGGTAGTCGCAAACAATCGGCCATGTGGCTTCGCCCCGACCCAATGGCCCGATCGCCCCACACGCTGCAAGGCAACCGCGATGGACCGGGGCGAGCCAATCTGGCAGACCAAATCGACACTGCCGATGTCAATGCCGAGCTCAAGGGACGCGGTGGCGACGACGGCGCGCAGCTCGCCGGCCTTCAGGCGAGATTCCGCCTCCAGCCGGAGTTGGCGCGAAAGACTGCCGTGGTGGGGAAGAACCGCGCTCACACCGAGCCGCTGTCCGAGCGCGTGAGCGATACGTTCGGAAAGACGGCGCGTGTTCACAAAGACCAGGGTGGAACGATTCGCCAGGATCAGTTCGGCGACGCGATCGTAGATCTCATTCCACATTTCCGTGCTTGCGACCGAACTGAGTTCATCGCGCGGGACTTCGACAGCCAGATCCATTTCGCGCCGGTGTCCAACGTCCACAATTCGCGTCCGTGGACCGAGGAAGCGGGCGACGTCCTCGACTGGTTTTACGGTTGCGGAGAGGCCAATCCGCTGGGCCCGCCGCTCCGTCAGAGTCTCCAGGCGCGCCAACGAAAGAGCTAGATGCGAGCCCCGTTTGTCGCCCGCAATGGCGTGGATCTCATCGACGATGATGGTCGAGGTCGTTCGCAGCATCTGGCGGGACTTCTCCGCCGTGAGAAGAATGAAAAGCGATTCCGGCGTGGTAACGAGGATGTGGGGCGGTTTCCTGATCATCCGAGTCCTCTCGGAGGTGGGCGTATCGCCGGTTCGGACCGATGTACGGATAGGAAGAAGAGAGACGCCGCTCTCCTTTGCTGCTGCCGCAATCTCGGCGAGGGGCGATTCCAGATTACGGTGCACGTCGTTGCTCAGCGCTTTCAGTGGCGAGACATAGACTACCTGGGTTTCATCCTCCAGTGTTTGTGCGCGCGCTTGGCGAATCAGCCGGTCAAGGCAAATTAGGAACGCGGCCAGCGTCTTGCCGGAGCCCGTCGGTGCGGAAATGAGGGTGTCGTGCCCCGCCGAGATCTCGCGCCAGCCGAGCTCTTGAGGCTGGGTGGGCGAGCCAAAGCGGCGATGGAACCAAGACTGGACAATCGGATCGAAGCCGGAGAGCGGCATGGCGTGTTCTACCAGGATGCCGCATGGCGGTTGCGGCGTGGCAGGCTCACTCGTCAGGGACACGAAGTTCTCTTCCTCTTGAATCCAGCGTCACCGATCCGGCCCCGGGGACAGCTACCGTCCGGGCGGTGCGGCTGCTCGCCCATGGTCATTCATCGAGGGCAACGGACTCTATGCGGTCGCTCTTTTCGCCGGAGCTTTCTTGCCGCGGGCACTCCGAGCGGGCGCCGCCTTCTTGCCTGCGCTCACTTTCTTACGAGAGCTCTTGGCCGTGGCGCGTTGCGGGGCCTTCTCTTTTGCCCAACGCTTCCGATTTGCTTCTCTGATGCTCGCGAGGCCAGCGGCGCTCATCTTTCGCTTGGTGGGCGCAACGGAAATCTGACTGGAAACGCCCGGGCCTGAGAAATACCGTCCCTCTCTCCTTTGGAGCTTCTTCTGTTTCAGCAGGGAGCTGAGGGCGGTGTGAATGAGATTCTTGCTCCTCGCCACTCCCCGGGACGCAAAGATCTCGCTAATTTCCTTCGGAGTCGCTCCGGCGGAACCGCGTGCCTTGATGATCGCGGCTATGAACGCCGTCTTGTTCCCGGTGAATTCCGGAATCGGATCAGTTCCGGAGCGCGGCTGCGTCCCTGCCTCCGCGGGCACGCTTTCGTCAATGAGGGAAGGTACCTCAGTGAGAGAGGTCTGTGGCGAGCTGGATCGTTCGACTTCGAGTACCTTCTCATAAGCCGCCAACTCAGCCCGCTGTGACTCGATAGCCGCTTTGAGTTCCTGGATGCGGTTCTCCAGGGATTTCGTGAGTGATGTCATACGGTGCATTTACCAGCTTCATGATAGAACTCCAGCGAGAGTGAAGAGAGTTCTGAGTGCGGAAATCGAACAGCGGGCGGCGAATCTTGCCGGCGAGAGCGCCTTCACTGGGACTTCATTCAGATCGCAGCGCCTGCATCACGTCCACCCGGGCCGCGCGCATGGCGGGCAGCATCGACGCGATTAACCGAGCTGCGAGCGGTGCATCTGCGGATGATAAAAGATCACCCGGAAGCCTATTCGGCGAAAGCTGACTTTCGCATTCAGGCCGTCCGGCTGCGCGACTAGCCTCCCAAGCACTGGATACAAACCCATGACCTCGAAATACGACCCGCCGACCACGCCCGCGCGTACCTCGCGCGGCTCGCCTGGTCCAACCAGCGTGAAGCCGATTGTCGAAAAATCTCCGAAGGAGCTAAGTGTCTTCACACGCGAGCGGAGGTCCATGATCTCCGGAACGGAAAATGTTGTGTTATCGATCCCGAGACCACGCGCGCTCTGGCGAATGTAGATCAGCCGGTCCTCGTCACGGTTGGCAAGTGGCCGCAGCAGCACTCCCCGAACCAGGGTGAATATTGCGGCGTTGGCTCCGATGCTGAGCGCGAGCGTGATCACAACGGTAATGGCAAGCCCCCTCGTATTGAGGAGAGACCGGAAGGCGAATTTGATATCTCTCAAGAAGGTCACGATAGCTCCTGAGAGTCGCGGAGGGTTTGGGCGACTTTGAACATGATAGTTGCTCCGATTCCCGGGCGCGATTCTGGCTATAAGTCGAACGCCACTGCGCGAAATCGACAGGTTCAGGTTTTTTTATTTCACAGCCGAGAGACAAAACTCGGTCGCGGGTTACAACGGTCTTGTTCAGGACTCGGATTATGAACTGCCGGAAGAAGTGCAAATCCGCCAGATGCCAGATACAAGTGTCGGTCAAGCAAAGCTACATTTCCTTTTGCCACACGAGGGCTTTGTGCTGGGCCTCCCACTCCGGGATTAATTTCGCGTAATGCGCCTCGACAGCGAAACGCTTCAGCTTCAATGTTGGGGTCAGAAATCCTTTGTCTATGGTCCAGCGCGAGGTCACCAGCGCCAAGAACCGTAAGCGTTGGTAAGTTTCCAGCTTTGCATTCACGGAATTGACCAGTTGCTCAAGCGATTCTTCCAATGCTCGACGCGAACTGGAGTCGTCTGCGGCGGCCGCCGCAGCGGGCGTGAGCACGAGCACCGCGCAAGGCGCTGGGCGGCCCTCGCCTAGAACGATGCAAGACTCAATCGCAGTGTGGCAGCTCAACAGCAACTCAATACTCAAGGGCGAGACATATTGGCCTTTGCTGGTCTTGAACCGCTCTTTGATGCGGCCCTTGATCTTAAGCCAGCCTTCCGCGTCGAGTTCGCCCAAATCGCCTGTGCGAATGAAACCGTCGGGCGTTATGGTTGCCTCCGTCAAATCGGGATCATGGTAATAGCCGAGCATGTTCATCGGACTCTTGATCAGCACCTCGCCATGCGCGTCAATCTTTGTCTCAACGCCGGGGGCATTGCGCCCGACGTAGCCGGGACGCAACTCGGCAAGCGGCGGAATGTGCGTTATGCCCGCTTCGGTGGAGCCGTATCCTTCGGCTAGAGCGAGACCGAGGTCGCGATACCAGAGCAAGATATCGATCGGAAGCGCCGCCGATCCCGATGCGGCTCGCTCGACAGAGGCGAGGCCGAGTTCTTCGAGGATCTTCTTGCGAGTCGAATCGCCAGCCACCGGGACGTGCAGCAGCTTTTCCAGTGCTGGTTGCGAAACCTTCTCCCAAACGCCAAGCTGAAACTTCGCATAGAGCCGCGGCACGGAAAAGAAGAAGGTCGGGCGGGCGGCGTGTAAATCCTGCAAGAACGTCGCTTGACCTCCGCAGAAGAAGATATGCCAGCCTTGATAGATGGCCGCGCACTCGGTTAGCGCGCGTTCGGCGATATGGGCCAGCGGCAGATAGGAGAAGAGCCGCTGCCCTCCGCCTTCGCCTGTGAATTGTGTTACGGCTTTGTCGAAATACGCGAAGGCCCGGAATGCATGCATGGCCCCTTTGGGATCTCCAGTGGTGCCCGATGTGTAGATGATGGTGGCGAGATCGCCCGCACTACGAGCCGGGCTTTCCCTAAGCGGCGGATGGGCTGCAACGATCGCGTCCCAATCCAGGCCGGCGCGTAAAGGAGCGTTTGGGAACCTGACGCATTCGCATCCGTCGGGGATCGCATCCAATAACGCGGGATTATCCACGGCTCCGAGGAAGCAAGCCACAGCCCCGCAATGTTCCATCAGCGTTAGCGCCGACGCGGCATTGGAGGAACTGAAAATCGGCACCGAGACGTGGCCGGACATCCAGATTGCCAGGTCGGCCATAATCCACCAGGCGCAGTTTCGTGAGAGCAGGACAATGCGCGAGCCTGGTTCCCAGTGCTTTGTTTTCAGGTAGGCCGCCATGCTCCGCGCTTCCGCCATAGCGGAACTCCAGGACCAGTCGCGCGGATCGCCCTCGCCGGGTTGCGTGAGAAAGACTTCGGAGGCGCGAGTGCGCTCCCAGAAATAGGCCCGGTCCAATGGAAGCGCCAACTCCGACTCTGTATCGGCACATTTACTAGGGACGGCGTAAGTCATTGGAGAGGCTCTCAACAATGGACCAGGCAAGAATTGGCGCTTGCGTTTTTCTTACCGGTGAGTAAGATATCAAGTGAAGATGACCTTGTCAAGAGACGCGCGGAAGCGAGCGCGGGGGCCGGCGGAATCCGAACAGGCCCGCGCTCAACTAAAGGCTTTCGTGGACCGGCGCAGGGATCCCGATAGCAAAAGGGAAGCGGTGCTGCGAACGGCGGTGCGCTTGTTTCTCCAGCGAGGATACTGGCAAACGTCGTTGAACGAAGTTGCCGGGAAGCTGAACATCACAAAGCCGGCGCTCTATCATTACTTTCAAAGCAAGGAAGAGATTTACCTGGAATGCTGCCGCTTGGGCATCTCGCTGATTCAAGCGAAGCTCGACCGCATCAGGCAGCAAGGCGGCACGGGATTACAGAAAGTGGCGCGTTTCATCCATGGCTACGCGGTTGTAATTGCAAGCGATTTCGGGCGCTGCGTGGTGCGGCAGGATGACCGTGAGCTTTCCCCGAAAGCCCGCGCGGAAGTCCGAGCATACAAGCTGGACATCGACCGCTGTCTGCGTTCCTTCATCGAACAAGGCGTGAGCGACGGATCGATGCGGGAAAGCGATGTAAAGCTTTCTTCGTTCGCCATTGCCGGCGCTCTCAACTCCATCGCGTTGTGGTTTGAGCCGACCGGAGATCTGTTGGCGGAGCAGGTAGCGGTCGGATTTGCCGAGATACTGACGCAGGGCGTTGCCAAGCGGCGGGGCGAGAGGCTTGGGTTTGATCCAGAGTTCGCGTTGCCGGAGGAGTTATGAGCGTCGAAACAGTGGCGTCAACTCGTAGTCCCGCGAGTGCATCCACCGCACGCTCGCCTTCCTCCAAGCTGCGTCTCATCCGCAAAGTCGGCGTGCTTGGAGCGGGCAACATGGGGTCCCGCATCGCGGCGCACTTTGCCAACGCCGGCATTCCGGTAGTGCTGCTGGATGTCGTTTCGCAAGGCGCGCGTGAAGGAGACCAGTCCGCGCGGAACGCGCTGGCAACGTCGGCGCTAAACGCGTTGAAGACTGCGAAACCCGCGGCGTTCTTTGATTCTCGCGTCGCTTCGAACATTTTGGTCGGCAACTTCGAGGACGATTTGCAGTTGCTGAGCGATTGCGATTGGGTCGTCGAGGCCGTTGCCGAAGACCTTGCGATCAAACGTTCGCTGCTCGCGAAAATCGTTCCGTTCCGCCGGGCCGACGCGCTCATCACCACCAATACGAGCGGCCTTCCGATAAGCCAGGTCGCCGAGGGGTTCGATGAGAGCTTCCGCCGCAACTGGTTCGGCACACACTTCTTTAATCCGCCGCGCTACATGCGGCTTCTTGAAGTGATTCCCGGCCCTGACAGCGACCCGGCGGCCATCGAGTTTGTGAAGCAGTTCGCCGACAAACGGCTCGGCAAAACGGTCGTTGTGGCAAAGGACACGCCGAGTTTTATCGGCAATCGCATCGCCACGTTCGCATTGATGAACGCAATCCGCGTAATGCAGAAGATGGACCTGACGATTGAGCAGGTGGACGCGCTGACCGGTTCCGCCATCGGCTGGCCCAAAACAGGCACCTTCCGCTTGAGCGATCTGGTCGGCATCGATGTGTTGGCGCATGTAGCGAAGAACCTCGCCGAGCGGGTGCGGGATGAACGGGTGGACGTAACATTTCCAGCTTTCCTGGATGGAATGCTGGAGCGTAGGTGGCTCGGCGACAAAGCCGGGCAGGGTTTCTACAGGAAGGTGAAAAGCACTGACGGAGGAGAGACGCGGCTTGGCCTCGATTTGAAGACTTTGGAATACCGGCCTTCGGAGCGCGCGAAGTTCCCCTCCCTCGAGATGGCAAAGAACGCCGAAGCGGTCTCGGAGCGCGTGAAATTGTTGCTGGCGGGCGATCCGCGCAAGGATCGGGCGGCGGCTTTCTACTGGCAGATTCTGCCCGACCTTTGGAACTACGCGGCCCATCGCATTCCGGAGATTGCCGACACTATTGTGGCGATCGATCGGGCGATGAAGACCGGCTTCAATTGGGAGCTGGGACCGTTCGAACTGTGGGACGCCGCGGGCGTTCACTCCACCACTGAAAGGATGAAAACGCAAGGGGCGGCCTTGGCGCCCGCCCTCGATGCGCTGCTGCGAAGCGGCAACACGACATGGTATCGCGAGGATGCGGCTGTTCCCTCGGGACGGCTGTTCTTCGATGTTGCCAGCAGCGAGTACAAACCGGTTGAGACGCTCCCCGGCGCAGTTTCAGTGAACCTGCTGAAGAAGTCGCACGGCCTGATCAAGAAAAATCCCGGCGCGTCGCTCATCGACATGGGCGACGGCGTCGCCTGCATCGAGTTCCATACCAAGATGAACGCGATCGGGACGGACATTCTTTCGCTGCTCACGCAAACGCTCCGGCCGGATGGAGAAATGGCCGCCAACTTCGAGGCGTTTGTGATTGCGAACGATGCGGCCAACTTCTCGGCGGGCGCTAATCTGATGCAGGTTCTGCTCGCCATCCAAGAGCAGGAGTGGGATGAACTGGACGACGCGGTTCGCGCGTTCCAAAAGATGACGCAAGCGATCAAGTTTTGTCCGCGTCCAGTGGTTGTGGCTCCGGTCGGCGTGACGTTTGGGGGCGGGTCGGAGGTGGCGCTGCATGGCGCGGCGAGGCAGGCGCATTGCGAACTCTACATGGGACTGGTGGAGACGGGTGTCGGCTTGGTTCCCGCTGGCGGGGGCTGCAAGGAAATGGTTCTGCGGGCGATTGACGCTTCAGCCCTTGCCGGTGACGGCGGACGAAACGAATCCGTCGAGCTGATGAACAGCTTGCGCCGCTGCGTCGAAACGATTGCCATGGCGAAGGTCTCAACGTCAGCTATGGAAGCTCGAAGTATGGGGTTTCTTGCTCCGGGTGACGGCATCACAATGAATCGCGAGCGCCTGGTGACGGATGCGAAAGCGCGGGCGCGTGCGATGGCGGATGCCGGATACTCGCCGCCGGTCATGCGCGCGGATATTCCGGCCCCAGGAGAGAACGTGCTGGCGACCTTAAAGATGGCCGTTCGTCTGCTGCGCGAGGGCGAGTTCATTAGCGATCACGATGCGAAGGTCGCCAACCGCGTCGCCTACGTTGTGAGCGGCGGAAAGATCACGGCGGGCACTCCGGTCGGCGAGCAATACTTTCTGGATTTGGAGCGGGAAGCGTTCCTCTCGCTGTGCGGCGAACGCAAAACTGCCGAGCGTATCGCCCATACCTTGAAGACCGGCAAGCCGCTAAGGAATTAAGGGATCATGCGAAACGCCGTTGTTGTCAGCGCGGTCCGAACGCCGGCCGGAAAGGCTCCCAAAGGAACTTTGCGCGCGACGCGCCCCGACGATCTGGCTGCGCTTGCGATCAGAGCCGCCCTTGAGCGGGCTCCGAATCTGGATGCGAAAGACGTGGAAGACGTGATTCTGGGTTGTGCGATGCCAGAGGCAGAGCAAGGTTTGAACGTGGCAAGGATCGCGTCGCTCCGCGCCGGCCTGCCGGTTGAAGCGGCCGCCATGACGGTGAACCGTTTCTGCGCGTCCGGTATTCAGTCGATCGCGATAGCGGCGGAGCGCATTCGCGGCGGCGGAGCGGACGTTATTGTCGCTGGGGGCACGGAATCGATGTCGATGGTCCCGATGGGCGGCAACAAAATCTCCGTCAATCCGTGGCTTGAAGAGAATCACCCCGAGTCTTATCTGTCGATGGGATTGACTGCGGAACGGCTTGCTCGCCATTATGGCATCACGCGGGATGAAGCGGATGAATTTGCGCTGACCAGCCACCGGCGCGCGCTTGCCGCTCAGGCCTCCGGCGTGTTTGCCGATGAGATTGTCCCGGTGCCGGTTGCCTACATGGTTCCCGGTCAGAAGTCGAAGCCGGAAAAAAAGGAGTTGCTGTTCAAGGCGGACGAAGGGCCCCGGGCGGATTCTTCGCGGGAGCAACTAGCCAAGTTGAAACCGGCTTTTCACGCCAAGGGCACGGTGACAGCGGGCAACTCCTCGCAGCAATCGGACGGCGCCGCGGCGGCAGTGGTCATGTCCGAAGAACGAGCGCGGGCGCTGGGCATCACGCCTATGGCGCGGTTCGTCTCCTTTGCCTGCGTGGGATGTCTGCCGGAGGAAATGGGAATCGGTCCCGTTTACGCGATTCCGAAAGCGCTGAAACTGGCATCGCTCAACCTGGACGATATCGATCTGATTGAATTAAACGAAGCATTCGCGGCGCAATCGCTGGCCGTCATCAAGACGCTTGGCTTAAACCCGGACAAAGTGAATGTGCATGGCGGGGCAATCGCTCTGGGGCATCCGCTGGGCTGCACGGGCGCGAAACTTACGGCAACGCTCCTGCACGAACTGAAGCGGCGCAAGGCGCGCTACGGACTGGTCACCATGTGCGTGGGCGGCGGCATGGGCGCGGCCGCTATTTTCGAAAACATGAATTAGCGCTCGCTAGGAAGGGAGAAGATAACGATGGCGGCGGCGACAACTTACACCTCGGCCAGGCGCGCCAAGGGCGGCAGTTTTCTGGTTGAGGATATTCAGCCGCGGGACGTATTCACGCCCGAGGATTTCTCGCCGGAGCAGCTTCAAGTGGCGCGCACCGCCGCCGAGTTTTCTCTTCGAGAAGTGCTGCCCGCCGCGCCGGAGATTGAGGCGAAGAATTTCAGCGTGATGCGCGCATTGCTGCGCAAGGCGGGCGAACTTGGGCTCTTGTCCGTGGATATTCCGGAAGCGTACGGCGGCTTGGAGATGGACAAGGTGACGTCGGCTTTGATCGCCGAGTCGCTGAGCCGCAATGCGAGTTTCGCGGTGGCGGTTGGCGCTCACGCCGGCATCGGCACGCTGCCCCTGGTCTGGTACGGCACCGAAGAACAAAAGAAACGCTATCTGCCGAAACTGGCGACCGCCGAATGGGTGGGCGCTTACGCACTTTCGGAGTCGTCGTCCGGCTCGGATGCCATGAACATACGCGCGCGCGCCGCGCTGTCGCAAGACGGCAAGCACTACGTCCTGAACGGCGAGAAGATGTGGATCAGCAACGCCGGCTTTGCGGACCTGTTCACGGTGTTCGCCAAGATCGATGGCGAGAAGTTTTCCGCTTTCCTGGTAGAGCGCAGTACGCCTGGCCTTTCCGTCGGCGCGGAAGAACACAAGTTGGGTATTCGCGGTTCTTCAACGTGTCCGCTGGTCCTGAGTGATTGCAAGATTCCGGTCGAGAACTTGTTGGGCGAAGCTGGCAAGGGGCATCACATCGCGTTCAATATCCTGAATATCGGACGCTTCAAATTAGGAGCGGCCTGCGTAGGAGGCGCGCGCACGGCCTTGCAGCATGCCATCCAATATTCGAAGCAACGCAAAGCCTTCAACAAACCAATCTGCGAGTTCGGGCTTATTCAGGAGAAGCTAGCCGATTGCGCTACCGGGATCTACGTTGGCGAGTCGCTCACCTATCGCACGATCGGAATGATAGATGCGGCGTTGGCCGGCGTCGATCATTCCGCGGAGAACGCTTCACGCGAAATTCAGAAGCGCATTGAGGAGTACGCCGTGGAGTGCTCCATTCTGAAAGTATGGGGTTCCGAAATGCTGGACATGGTGGTGGATCACGTCGTGCAGATTTTCGGGGGCTACGGCTATGTGGAAGAGTACCCGGCCGCCCCGGCCTACCGGGACTCGCGGATCAACCGGATCTTCGAGGGCACAAATGAGATTAACCGTCTCATCATTACCGGCTGGTTGATGAAGCGCGCCATGACGGGTCAACTCGCGCTGCTGCCGGCGATCAAACGTGTCATGGATGAAGTGATGGAGCCGTGCGCGTCGGTTGACGAACTCGATGGGCCTGTCGCCGTTGAACGCCGGCTGCTGGGAATTGCAAAGAAGGTCACGTTGTTTGCCGCTGGCGCGGCGTCGCAGAAACACCTGCTCGATCTGCCGGATCAGCAGGAGATTATGGGCGCGCTCGCGGACTGTATCACGGAAGTCTACGCGCTGGAATCGTGCTTGTCACGGGTGGAACGACTGATCGTCCGGCAAGGCGAGTCGGCTGCCGCGAACGCCCTAGCGATGACCCGGCTGTATGCTGCCAGAGCCATCGCGATTGTGGAATCGAGAGTTCGAAAGGTGATCGCCGCCGTAGCCGAAGGAGATATGTTGCGCACGCAAATGGCGATCCTCCGGCGATTGACAAAGTATGAGCCAGCGAACACAATCGCGTTAACCCGGCAAATCGCCGCGCATGTCGTGACTGCGGGAAAGTATGCCCTCTGAATAGCCCGGACGCTCCGAGAAAACCGGTGATTCCACGTTCTGAGCCGCGAGGCGTGAGAAATCTGCCCATGGCGCCGCACTCATCGAGCGGAGGCCGTTTTCAGCCTCATCGAAAGTGAAAACAGAATGTCAGATTCAATTCAACCAGTCACAGGGGTGAACGGGAATTCAGGAGTGCCGGCGATTCCAGCGATTCCGAACGTCGCGAGCACCGCGCCCGTCGGGGACACGGTCACACTTTCCGATAGCGCCAAGGCCTCGCTCCTGCAGCAAGAAGGTCAGAGCGTCGAACAGATTGCCGCCACACTCGGTCTCCCGATTTCTGAAGTGATGATCGACCTCTCGGTTGTCACCGCCCCGCCATCTCTCACTTTCCATCCGTAGTTTCCTCTACGGTCTCAGTTGCCGTAAGCGATTGAGGGTGTCCACCCGCTCTGTCCCAGTCTGAGACTGGAAAATGTGAGCGTTCTGATGAGACAAATC
>OCTA010003180.1_pt1 | contig 14623 bp, 13 predicted proteins | sample 1538991 | NCBI WGS metagenome assembly OCTA01 (sample SAMEA3539302, study PRJEB22396) | soil metagenome | biome: tundra; feature: field; material: soil | place: USA | collected 2010-05 | depth 0.15 m | reverse complement strand
GGGGGAGAGGGTGGGGCAAAGTGGGGCAGCCGGTGGCGCGAAGTGGGGATGAAACCCGCCGGAAGCCGGCGGCGGAACGGGCGAGGGTCGTCATCGCGTCGCGGCTGGGTCACTATGGGCTGGCCGTTGTACGCGGCGATACCGGGTTTGACGAAGAACCTTCGCCAGCGTCGCGCGTTCGGCGGAGAAAGACGTACTGTAGCGTTACGGCGGCTAGCCGGGGCACGAGGAGACGGGCCACCCGGCTGGCTGAGTAGTGGGCGCCAGCGCCTTCGAGGAGGCCATGTGGTACTGGATACCGGAAGGCAGACGGGGAGCCCGATCGATGATCTAGTGCCGGCCGCGCGCAGGATCGGCAAGGCCATCGAGGCGGTGATCGAGGGCAAGCCGGACGCCATCCAGCTCACCCTGGCCGTGCTGCTGGCCGAAGGGCACCTGCTCATCGAGGACGTGCCGGGCGTCGGCAAGACGATGCTGGCGAAGGCCCTGGCCAAGGCCATTGACGGCACCGTGCGGCGAGTCCAGTTCACGCCGGACCTGCTGCCGAGCGACATCACCGGGGTCAGCGCCTATAACCAGGAAAGGCGCGATTTCGAGTTCAAGCCCGGACCGGTGTTCGCCAACATCGTGCTCGGCGACGAGATCAACCGGGCCTCCCCCAAGACTCAGTCCGCGCTGCTCGAATGCATGGAAGAGCGTCAGGTCACCGTCGACGGCACGACGTATTCGCTGCAGGCACCGTTCATGGTGATCGCGACCCAGAACCCGGTGGAGATGGAAGGCACCTATCCGCTGCCCGAGGCGCAGCGAGACCGGTTCACCGCACGCATATCGCTGGGCTACCCGCTCCCCGCTGCCGAGCGGGAGATGCTCGACAACCACGGCTCCTCCTCACCCCTTGACCAGCTCAGCCCAGTCGCGCGGGCAAGCGACGTGCAGGAGCTCGTCATCGCGGTCCGCGGAGTCCTGGTGTCGGACCAGGTCAAGGACTACATCATCAGCCTCGCCAACGCGACGAGGACCTCGCCCGAGCTCCGCCTCGGCGCGTCGCCGCGGGCCACGCTGCACCTGCTGCGGGCCAGCCGGGCCTGGGCCGCCCTGGACGGACGGGACTACGTCATCCCCGACGACGTGCAGCGGCTGGCCCGGCCGGTGCTGGCACACCGGCTGCTGCCTACGGCAGAAGCCATCGTCGAACGGCACCTGCCCGAGCAAGTGGTGGACAGGATCGTCGCGCGGCTGCCGCTGCCGAGGCGCTGAGCCAGGTGGGCGGGCCCAGGACGAACCGGCAAGGAGGGCCATGCGGGCGCTATTCAGCTCGCTGACCACGAGGGGCAGGTCGTTCATGGCCGCGGGCGGCGCGGCCATGGTATGCGGCCTGGCGATACCTGAACCCGATCTGGTCCGGGTGGGCGCGCTGCTCGTCATCTTGCCGCTCGTGTCCGGGCTGATCGCGCGCAGATCTCGTTACCGCCTGTCGTGCAGCCGCAGACTCGACCCGCCGCGAGTGCCAGCCGGGCAGCTCAGTGTGGTGACGGTGCGGGTGGAGAACGTCTCGCGGCTGCGCACGAGCGTGCTGCTGGCCGAGGATGTCACCCCGTACTCGCTCGGCAGCAGGCCGAGGTTCGTGCTGGACGAGATCGAGCCGAGCGGGCACCGGGAGCTCAGCTACCAGATCCGTTCCGACACCCGCGGCAAGTTCACCATCGGCCCGCTCCGGGTCCGGGTCGCCGACGCGTTCGGGCTGGTGGAGATCAGCCGCTCGTTCAGCACGACGAGCACGCTCGTGGTCACGCCGAGAATCGTCCCGCTCCCCCGGGCGTCGGCCCGGAGCAGCTGGCTCGGCGAAGGCGACGGCGGGATGCGGACCATATCGGCCATCGGCGAGGACGACGCGGCCCCGCGGGTGTACCAGGACGGAGACGGGCTGCGCCGGGTGCACTGGAAATCGACGGCGAGGTACGGCGAGCTGATGGTCCGGCGCGAGGAACACCAGTGGCGGAACAGCGCCTCGGTCTTCCTCGATACCCGCCGCTCCGCGCATTCGGGCCGGGGTCCCTCCGCGACGTTCGAGTTCGCCGTCAGCGCGGCCGCCTCGATCGGCGCGCACCTGTCCGGCGAAGGGTTCCGGGCCAGGCTCATCACCGAGGACGGCGAGATCGCCCCCCGCGGGACCTTCCAGGACACCCTGCTCGACATGCTCGCGGTCATCAGCCCGTCGGGCCACGCCAGCATCCGGTCCGGCGTGTCGGCACTGGCCAGCGCGGGCGGCCAGCTGATCGCGGTGGTCGGGCGGCTTTCCTACGACGAGGCCAGTCAGCTGGCCGCGAGCAGGCGCGGGAACGCGCCCGCGATGGCCCTGCTGCTTGGTGTCTCCGCGTGGGCGGCGGAATCGATCCCCGAGGACACCGCACGAACGGCGGAAATCCTGGCGGCCGCGGGCTGGCGGGTCGCCACGGCGACCGCGAGCACGCCGCTCGCTTCGGCCTGGCAGCAGTTGCACCGGCCCGCTGACCGGCCGCTGCCTGTGGGGGGTTTTGACGGTGGTTCCGGGGGGTCGGGGCATTCTGGGGGTCTTGGGAGTCTCGGGGGCCTTGGGGGCCTTGGGGGCCTTGGGGGTGAGTCCAGGTGACACTGAACCGCCGGATGACCGTGACCGCCGCCGTCGCGGTGGTACTCACGTCGACCGTCTTGTACCCGGTGTTCACGAACTCGGTGTGGTTCGCCGCCTCGATGGGCGCGGTCCTCGTCGTCGCCGCGACCGGCGCGCTGACCAGGCTGCGGTCCCTGCCGGTGCTGGTCTGCCTCGCCGCTAGCGTGATCGGCCTGGTGCTCTACCTGAACCTGGTGTTCGAGGCCCGCCATTCGCTGCTGCTCGTGATACCCACCCCGACCTCGATCAGCCGCCTGTGGGACCTGGTGGGAACCGGGATGAGCGAGGCCAGAAAATACGCGCCGCCGGTGCCGAACCTGCCCGGCCTGCTATTCCTGACGGAGGCCGGGGTAGGCATCACGGCGGTGGTGACCGACCTGATCGCCGTCCGGCTGCGGTCGACCGCGCTGGCCGGGTTGCCGCTGCTTGTGCTATTCACAGTGCCGGTGATGGTGAACGCGCCGCACAGCCAGCTGGCCACCCCGCTGGTCTTCTGCCTGGCCGGGGCCGGGTATCTGGCCATGCTGAGCGCGGACGGGCGGGAACGGATCCGGATCTGGGGACGGCTGGTATCACTGTGGCGTACCGACTCACCACAGGACGTCGCGGTGGCTCGCGCCGGTACCGGCGCGAGCCGGGCCGGCCTGACCGGGGCCCCCGGCCTGACCGGGGCCCCCGGCTCGCGGGTTCGCGGGCCGGGGCCGGACACCCGGGCGCTGGCCGCGGCCGGCCGGCGAGTCGGGCTCGCGTCGATCGTGCTGGCGCTGTGCGCCCCGCTGCTCGTGCCGGGCCTGCACCCGAGCAAGGTCTTCGCCTCGGGGCCTGGCATCGGCGGGACCGGCGGCGGCACCGGGCCGCTGTCCTTGCCCAGCGCCTTGTCGCAAGCCGTCACGGAGCTCCAGGAGAAGCGCCCGAGCGTGGTGTTCACCTACACGACCGACGCGTCGGCGAGCATGGAGAGCAACGACGCGCAGTACTTCAGGCAGTACGTGTTCGACAACTTGAATGACGGCACGGGCTGGCAGGTGACCAGCTATGGCGCCGGAGCCGAGCCGGTGAGCCTGATGCCCGGACCACAGGGGCTCTCGAACTCCGCGGTGCCGCTGGTGGTGCGGACGACCGTCACCGCGGCCAGGAGCTTCCCCACCGACAGCTCACAGCCGACCTTCCTGCCGCTGGTCTACCCGGCGACTCAGCTTGACGTCAAGGGAAAGTGGCTGGCTGACCCGGACCTCATGGTGTACTCCAGCGACAGTTCCATCGCCGGCCAGAGCTACACCGAGAACAGCCTCAATGTCGACCCGTCCACGGCACAGCTGCAGCAACTAGGCAAGCTGGCGAACACGGCGGGCCTGGGGCCGGACCTGGCCCTGCCCGCCTCCTACAAGACGCCGGCGCTGGAGAAGCTGGCGGAGGAGTACGTGAGCGGCCAGAGCAGCGAGATCGGCGAGATAAACGCGCTGGCCAACTGGCTCTCGGGATCGCAGTTCAGCTACAGCCTGGCCGGGCCGGTGTTCGACACCGCGGACGGCCTGCTGTCGTTCCTGACCAAGAACAGGAGCGGCTACTGCGTGCAGTCCGCGTATGCGATGACCGTGCTCACCCGCTTGCTGGGTATCCCGGCGAGGTTCGTCGTCGGCTACACGGCAGGCACCCGGATCAAGGGCAGCGAGTACAAGGTCATGAACACCGACGCGCACGCGTGGACAGAGGCGTACTTCCCGACCTTCGGCTGGCTCCGGTTCGAACCCACGCCCAGCGGCCAGGGCACCGCGCACGCCACGAACTATATGAGCACCGCGTCGGGAACCGGTCATATCTTCACCGGTGTCCCGATCATCTCGGCGACCGCGGCGCCCGGCCAGCAGAGTCCGAGTCAGGGTCGCAGCCTGTTCGGCCGAGGTCATAGCCAGCAGGGCGCCACGGGCCCGGTCAACACCCTGTCCGGCAAGTCAGCGGGGACACCGTGGGCGGCGATTGCCCTGGCCGTGATCGCGGCGATCGCGCTGGCCTGCGGGGTCATCGCGATGGTCGCCCCGCCTGCGCAGCGCGCCGTGTCTGTTTCCGCCAGCCCGGGCCGGCGGCGCAGACCGGTCAGCGCCACCTCGGCGGCGTTGGTCACGGTGGCCGCGGCGCTGATCGCGCTGGCCCTGTACCGGCTGCTTTCCAGCACCTCCGGGCTTCGCCTCGGCGCGGGCTGGGCCACGGTCGGCATCGCCTTCGGCGTGGCCGCCGCGGTAGCGTTGATCGCGCCCTCGGTGATCCGGCTGGTGCTCAGGCGCTGGCGCTGGGTGCGCGCCGACGATGACGCGAGCCGGGCCCATGTCGCCTGGCGTGAGTTCCGTGACGACCTCACCGACTTCGGCGTGGGCTGCCGGGCCAGCGACCCGCCGCGGACGCTGGCCGGGCGCGTGACCGCCGGGCTGCCCGAACCGGCCGGCGACGCGATCCGCAGGCTCGCGCTGGCCGAAGAACGCGCCACCTACGCGGCGCTGCCATCCGAATCCGGGCATCTGCGGAGTGACGGCGGCGCGGCGCGGCGCGGCCTGGCCGCCTCCGCCGGGCGTCGCGCCCGCTGGCGGGCCCGGATCTTCCCCGCCTCGCTGATGACCGCCCTCGCCGACGCGGCCGCCGGAAGTCCCGACTCCCTGGGGACCAAGCTATCCCGCCGCCGCCGGCCCCAGCACCGCTCCGCACGCTAATTCCGGTCAGCGCCCGCCCGCCGTCCGGGGGTTAGAGGTCGAGGACGAGGGTTACTGGGCCGTCGTTGAGCAGGGCAACCTTCATATCGGCACCGAAGACGCCGGTTTCGACGCGGGCCCCGAGGTCGCGCAGGGCGGACACCACGGCGTCGACGAGCGGTGCCGCGACCGGGCCGGGCGCGGCGGCCGACCAGGACGGACGGCGGCCCTTGGCCAGGTCCGCGTAGAGGGTGAACTGGCTGATCACCAGGAGTGGCGCGGCCACGTCGGAACAGGATTTCTCCCCGTCCAGGATCCGCAGGCCCCAGAGCTTGGCGGCGAGCTTCGCGGCCTGCTCAGAGGTGTCCTCGTGGGTGACGCCGACCAGGACGAGGAGGCCTGGCTCGTCGATCGCTCCCACGACGTGCCCATCCACGGTCACGCTGGCCCGGCTCACTCGCTGCACGACAGCCCGCATAGCACGGCAGAGTACCCCGCATCGGCGGGGGCTGGTCAGGCGGCCCGCCCGGGACTAACCGCCGGGCGGACCGCAGGCCTACATCCTGCGGTCACCCTCCTGACGCCGCTTCCAGCGTTCTTCCATCCGCTCCATCAGCCGGGCCCGCCTGGTCAACCCCGCCCGGCGGGGGGCGCCGGCGGGGCCGACGAACTTGAGCTTGCTGCGCGCGGGCCGGACCCTCGCCGCATGCCGCCGCCAGGTGACCAGCGCCCACACCAGCGAAAGCAGCACGATCGCCGACCCGGCCGCGTCAAAGTACACGCGACGGGTCACTATCCCCGCCGCGACCAGCCCGGCGCCGATCAGCACACCGATGAAGGCCTGCACCAGTTTGCGCTTATAGTGCACACGCGGATCGCTTGAGCGCACCAGGCGCCCAAACTTCGGGTCCTCCCGGTAAAGCGCTTGCTCGATCTGCTCCAGCTGGCGCTGTTCGTGTTCAGAGAGCGGCACGACGCCTCCCATAAAAAACCTCGCGCCCGGCACGTGTGCGGTGACCGGTTCACCTCACATACCCGGTTCAATTTCCAGAATACGAGCGTTGACACGCCCCGTGGAAGGGCGCATCCCCTACCTGGTCAGAAAGCTTCCTCCGGCGGGCGATCCGGGTCCTCCACCAGAGCGGCCGGACGGACCGCGCTGGACCCGAATCGCCTGGCGATCTTGTCGACCGCCTGCTCCGCTTCTCGCCAGCCGACAGGCCGATCATCGAACGTCAGCTGGGCATTTGCGCCGGTCGCAGGCACGAGACCCGACACCCGGACGCCGACCAGACGCAGCTGCGCACCACGGTCGAGACCGGCCGACTCATAGAGCGAGCACGCTGTGGCATAAATCTCATGCGTGACATCGGTCGGATAGGCGAGCGTCCGGGACCTGGTCATCGTCTTGAAGCTGGCGAGCCGGATCTTGACCGAAACCGTCCGCGCCGCGCACCCGCTGGCCCGCAGGCTGTGCGCGGTCCGCCCGGAGAGCTTGAGCAGCTCGCGCCTGATCCGCTCCGGGTCGTCGATGTCGGTGGCGAACGTCTCCTCGGCCCCGATGCTCTTCTCGGCGACGTGGGGCGTGACCCTGCGCTCGTCCCGGCCCCACGCCAGCGCGGCCAGGTGCGACCCCTGCGCTACGCCGAGCTCATGCTGCAGGGAGGCCAGCGGGGTCTGCGCGATGTCGCCCACCGTGCGGAGCCCCAGCCGGGATAGCGTTTCCCCGGTGCGCTCCCCGACGCCCCACAGCGCGGCGACCGGCAGCGGGTGCAGGAAGTCGAGCACCCCGTCTCGCGGGACCACCAGCATCCCGTCCGGCTTGCAGCGGGCGGAGGCGATCTTGGCTATGAACTTGGCCGGCGCGACCCCGACCGAGCAGGTGATGCCCTGCTGCCTGGCGACCTGGGCCCGGATGTGCCTGGCGATCCCGGCGGGTGCGCCGAGGCGCCGGAGCGCGCCGGCGACATCGAGGAAGGCCTCGTCGAGCGCCAGCGGCTCCACCTCAGGCGTGACCGCGCCGAAGATGGCCATGACCTCCTTGGACACGGCGGCGTACACCCGGTGCCTGGGGGCCACGAACACCGCCCGCGGGCACATCCGCTGGGCCCGGCTGACCGGCATCGCCGAGCGCACCCCGAAGGCCCGGGCCTGATAGGAGGCGGCCAGCACCACGCCGCGGCCGCCGGTCCCGCCCACCACGACCGGCCGGCCCGCGAGCTCGGGCCGGTCCCTGATCTCGACACTGGCGTAGAAGGCGTCCATGTCCACATGCAGGATGTGACAACCCGTGTCGTCGGGAACGCTGCCGTCAGGACCCCTTCGGCCGGAGTCGTCAGCGCTCGCGCCCATGACGGTCAGCGGTGGCCGAGCACGTGCAGCTGAGCGGCGATGTCCCGCAGCGGCGGGGTTGCCGCGGCGGCCTCCTCGAGCGCCCGCAGCGCCTCGGCCGCGCCCGCGTCGCCGTCGAGCAGCACGCCAGGCACAAGGCCGCCGAAGATGCGCAGCCCATGCGCCTGCCCGGCCCGCAACCCGGCCCCCTCGATCAGCGCGGTCAACGCGGGCAGCGTGAACCGCCGGGGCAGGCCGACGTCGGCGTCAGGACCGAGCAACTGCCTGGCTTCGGCGAATCGGCCGGCCAGCGCCTGGTGCAGCACCGCCGCCACCGCGTTGGAGGCCAGCACGCTGACGGTGGCGGACGGCCGCAGGACCGCGGCGATCGCGGTCATCGCGTCGGCCGGCGAGTCCACGTACTCGAGCACGTTATGGCAGATGACGAGGTCGGCTGCCTTGGTCCCCGCCACGGCGTCCAGGCTGGCGGCGTCGCCCTGGACCGCGGTCAGCCGCGCGCCCGCCTCGGCGGCCCGCCGCTGCGCCGCCGCGAGCGCGTCCGGGCTCGGGTCCACCACGGTGACGTTGTGCCCTAGGGCGGCGAACGGCACCGCCAGCCCGCCGGTGCCGCCGCCGACGTCGACGATGTCCAGCGCCTGCCTGCCGGTTTCCGCCACCCGGGCGGACACCACGTCGCGCAGGACATCCCAGACCAGCGAGGAGCGCACCCCGTCGCGCCTGAAATCTGCCGCCACGCCAGCCTCCTTTATCCAGGAATCCAATGTAGTGCCGGCCACCGGCATTCCGCTGGCCTGGGTTTGGCTACTTTCCGTTTATCTTTGATAACCCGTTGAACTTACCCGGCTGGCGCTACGTTCTATAGCCGTGCGGAACTCCCAGATTCTTCTTTACGCCACCTGGCGGCAATTCCAGCGCAGCTGCTGCCAGCCCCCGTATGCTCTTCGCCATGGCTGAGCACCTCGAGTTGCCTCGCCCCTGGCGGCTGATGCTGACCGCAGGATGGAACCTAGCCGAATCCCTCGGGCTCCCCGTGGCCGGCTACTTCGTCGGCGCGCAGCTGGGCGGCCGGAACGCCGGCATGGTGGCCGCGACGGCGGTGGTCTGGCTCACCGTCATCGGGCGCAAGGCCGTGACCCACAGCGTCCCCGGGCTGCTCACGATCTCGGCCCTGATTCTCACCCTGCAGACGGCCGTGGTGATCGCCACCGGCAGCGTGCTGTTCTTCCTGCTCCAGTTCCCGCTGGCCAACCTGGGCTTGTGCGTGCTGTTCGCCAGAACCGCACCCACCCGCAAGCCGCTGGTAGCTCAGCTCGCCGCCGAGGTCGTGGCGCTCCGCCAGCCATCGGCCTACCACCCGGGACTGCACAGGTTCTTCCAGGGCGCGACCTGGCTGTGGGCCGGGATCTTCGCGGTGTCGACGATAGGCCTGGCGGTGCTCATGGTCTTCGAATCGGTCAAGGTGTTCCTGTTGCTCAGCACCGTCGTCACGATCGGCGGCACGGTGGCGGGCACCTGCTTGTCCGCGGTCTGGTTCTTCCGGGTGCTGCACCGATTCGGCCTGCGCGTCCGCTTCGCCCAGCCGCAGGTCTGACGCCTCGGCTCAAGTCAGCAGGGCCCTCAAGTAGGCAGGGACGGCTTGAGTTCGGCGATCCGGGCCAGCAGTCCGTTCACGAACGCGGGCGAGGCGTCGGTCGACAGGTCGCCGGCGAGCAGAACCGCCTCGCTGATCGCGACGCCGTCGGGCACGTCCGGCGCCCAGAGCAGCTCGTAGACCCCGATCCGCAGCACGTTCCTGTCCACGGCGGGCATCCGGTCCATGGTCCAGCCCTCGGCGTGGGACGAGATCAGCTCGTCGATCTGCGCCGTGTGCACGGCCACGCCGCGGACCAGATCCGCGGCGTAGGCGGGCACCGGCGGGCTACCCAGCGTGATGCGCTCAGCGAGCAGATCGAGGACGGGCAAGCCCCGCAGCTCAGCCTCGAACAGCACGTCGAGCGCGCGCTTGCGCGCCTTGCTACGCGCGGACATGACGAGCCAGGGGGAAGGGGATCACCATCAGGCACGGCCGAGGTACTGGCCGGTCCTCGTGTCGACCTTGATCTTCTCCCCCGTCGAGATGAACAGCGGCACCTGGACGGTGGCGCCGGTCTCGAGCGTGGCCGGCTTGGTGCCGCCGGTCGAGCGGTCGCCCTGGATGCCGGGGTCGGTCTGGCTGATGGTGAGCTCGACCGCCGCGGGCAGGTCCACGTACAGCGGCGTGCCGTCATTGAACGCGACGGTGACCGTCTGCTCCTCGAGCAGGTAATTCGAGGCCTCCCCCACCACCGAGGCGGGAACGCGCGGCTGGTCGTAGTCCTGCGTGTCCATGAAGACGAAATCCCCGCCCTCACGGTACAGGTACTGCATCTCCCGCCGGTCGACGTTGGCCACGTCAACCTTGACGCCGGCGTTGAAGGTCCGGTCGACGACCTTGCCCGACATGATGTTCTTCAGCTTGGTGCGCACGAAGGCGCCGCCCTTGCCGGGCTTGACGTGCTGGAACTCCACGACGGTCCAGAGCTGGCCGTCCAGGTTCAGCGTGATGCCGTTCTTCAGGTCGTTCGTGGTGGCCACGTTTGCGTCTCCAGGTTAAAGGACGAGAAGTTCTCTCGTAGTAGTCGTGAGGAGGCCCGTTCCGCCGGCCCCCACGACAAGAACGTCCTCGATCCGGACACCGCCCCTGCCGGGCAGGTAAACACCAGGCTCGACGGTGACTGGAACCCGGCTGGCAAGTTTACCCGTTCGGGAGTACCCGATCGCCGGGGCCTCTTGCACCTCGAGCCCGATGCCGTGCCCGAGGCCATGGACGAAATGCTCCCCGTGCCCGGCGTCACGGATCAGGTCGCGGGCGGCCGCGTCTACGTCCCCGACGTCGGCGTCCGGCCGGGCCGCGCCGAGGCCAGCGCGCTGCGCGGCCGCGACCAGCTCATAGATCTCCCGCTGCCAGCCCGCGGGCTGGCCGAGCGCGACGGTCCTGGTCATGTCCGCGTGGTACCCGCCGTACCGCGCGCCGAAGTCCATCGTGATCAGGTCACCGCGGCGCATCGGCCGGTCCGCCGGGGCGTGATGCGGGATCGCGCCGTTCGGCCCGCTGGCCACGATGGTGTCGAAGGCCGGCCCCTCCGAGCCCAGCTCGGTCATCCGCCGGTCCAGCGCCGCGGCCAGCTGACGTTCGGTCACCCCCGGCCTGATCAGCGCGAACACGTCAGCGATGGCCTGGCAGCTGATCCGGCACGCGGTGGCGAGCAACTCGAGCTCGGACGGATCCTTGACCATCCGCAGCTCTTCAATTTTCCGGCCGAACGGAACCGCGTTCACGTCCGGCGCCTTGGCTACGAGCTCCGCGTGGCGCTCGACCGTCATCTCGTGGGCCTCGAAGGCCACGGTCCGCCAGCCGCGGCTTGTCATCTGGCCGGCCAGCCTGGGCTCGATGAACCGCTCGACGATCAGCTCGAGGTCGGAGCAGTCTCGCTGGGCCGCCGGCGCGTACCTCGCGTCGGTGGCCAGGATCCCGGTCCCGCTGGCCGGCAGCAGCAACGCGGCGTTGGAGCTAGCCAGGCCGGTGAGGTAGCGGACATTCGGACCCGAGGTGATCAGCGCCGCATCGGCGGCGATCTCGGCAATCTTCTCCTGCGCCCGGCCCCGGCGAGCGGCGTGAATCTCAGCCATGCCCGAACTCTACGCGCGGTGTTACCGGGGCGCGCGCCAGCTGGGGGGCTGGTCTAGTCCGCCATGGCGCGGACCTGCTCGATGAGGCGGACGCGGGCTTCGTGGGTGGGCGCGAGGGGGGTGACGAGCAGGGTGGTCGCGCCCGCCTGGCGGTAGGCGGCCAGGCGCTCGCGCAGGTAGGACTCCGGGCCGATCAGGGACGTGCGCTCGACCAGCTCCGCGGGTACCAGGGCCTCGGCCTCGGCTTTGCGGCCGTCCAGGTAGGCGTCCTGGATCGCTTCGGCCTCGGCCTCGTAGCCGAACCGGCGGGCCAGGTCGTTGTAGAAGTTGCGGCCCCGCGCACCCATCCCGCCGACGTACAAGGCCAGCTCAGGGCGGCTGCGATCGCGCAGCGGCGCGACGTCCTCGCCGATCGCCAGCGGCGCGCTGGCGATCACGTCGAGCGGGCCGAGCGCAGGGTCGCGCTTGGCGGCCCCGTCGGCGACCGCGCCGCCCCACACCTCGGCGGCTTTCTCCGGCAGGTAGAAGATCGGCATCCAGGATTCGGCCAGCTCGGCGGCGAGCTCGACGTTCTTCGGGCCGATGGCGGCCAGGGCGATCGGGATGCGTTCCCTGACCGGGTGGTTGATCAGCTTGAGCGGCTTGCCCAGCCCGGTGCCGCCCTCTAGCGGAAGCTGGTAGTACCGGCCCTGGTACGCCAGCCGCTCGCGGCGCCAGACCATCCGGCAGATCTCGATGACCTCACGGGCCCGGCCGATCGGCGCGTCGTAGGGCACGCCGTGCCAGCCCTCGATCACCTGCGGGCCGGACGCGCCGAGTCCGAGGGTGAACCGGCCGCCTGAGACGAAATCCAGCCCGGCCGCGGTCATCGCGGTCAGCGCGGGCGTGCGCGAGTACAACGGCAAGATGCCCGACGCGATCTGCAGCCGCTCGGTCTTCGCCGCCATGAAACCAAGCTGGCTCACCGCGTCGAAGCTGTACGCCTCGGGCACGAACACGATGTCCAGCCCGGCCTTCTCGTAGTCAGCCAGTTCCACCACGGTCTCGGCGAAACCACCCGCGTAGCTCAGAAACATCCCTATCCGCATGCGATCAGCCTTCCGGTCTGGCCCTGGCATTGGCCGCTAACAGGAGATTAGCGGCTATGACGTTCAGGCTACCGGCGGGTACATGGGGCGGTGGCCGGGCAGCAACGACCTTCAGCGCTCCTGCAGACTCACTTCAACGTGCTCTGATCAGCGCAGGTCATCGTAGCCAGCATGAGGAAACCGTGCCGCGGGGACGCCGTGCGTGACCGGTGATCCCGCCGGGGAGGCTCCGGCGAGTTCGCTGCTGCTGGCCGGCGACGGCCAGCAGGCTCCGGCAGCACGCGATTGCCTCGTCGAGGTCACTGTTCCGGTGTACAACGAAGAGAAAATCCTGGCCCGCAACATCCGCCGGCTGCACTCGTGTCTGACCGGCAACCTTTCCTTTCATTTCGTTATCACCATCGCCGACAACGCGAGCACCGACGGCACCTTCCCCCTGGCTCGGCAGTTGAGCGCGGAACTTCCCGGGGTCAGCGCGGTGCATCTGGACCGTAAGGGCCGCGGGCTCGCGCTTCGCCATGTCTGGAGCCGCAGCGACGCCGATATCGTCGCCTACATGGACGCTGACCTTTCCACTGGCCTGGACGCGTTCCTCCCCCTGATCGCCCCGCTGCTGTCCGGTCACAGCGACCTGGCGATCGGCACCCGTCTCGTGCATGACGCCCAGGTGGTCCGCGGGCTCCGCCGCGAGGTTATCTCGCGGGCCTACAACTTGCTGCTGCGCGCCACCCTGTCGGCCCGGTTCTCCGACGCCCAGTGCGGCTTCAAGGCCGGCCGCGCCGAGGTCATCAGGGCGCTGCTTCCGGATGTCCAAGACGACGCCTGGTTCTTCGACACCGAACTCCTGATGCTGGCCCAGCGCACGGGACTGCGCATCAGCGAAGTTCCCGTGGCGTGGGCCGAAGACCCCGACAGTAAGGTGGAGATCGTCCGCACCGTCCTGGAGGACTTGCGGGGCGTGGCTCGGCTCCGCTTTCGCCGTCCCGACGAGCGGCTGCGGGTCCCGAGCAGGCCACCGCTGGTCCAGGACGAGCCTGACTGCGAGCCAGGCACCAAGTGTCGTTCGGCGCACTCGGAACTCACTGCCCCGGAGCAGCCTCGATGACCACTCAGCTCACTACGACCGGCCCCGCCGCCGAGCCGGAACGGCGCTCACGCGGCCGTTTCAAGCGGCTGGTCCTCGGCCGTCCGTCCGATCCCCGCTGGGCGCGGCCGGCCCTGTGGGCGGTGCTAGTCCTGGCCGCGGTTCTGTACTCCTGGGACCTGTCCCGCAACGGCGACGCGAACGCGTTCTACGCGGCCGCGGTGCTCAGCGGGACGGAGAGCTGGAAGGCCTTCTTCTACGGTTCGCTGGATGCGGCCTCGTTCATCACGGTCGACAAGCCGCCGTTCGCTTTCTGGGTGATGGGGATCTCCGCGCGTGTCTTCGGCTTCAGCAGCTGGAGCCTGCTGGCGCCCCAGGCGGCCGAGGGAGTCGCCGCGGTCGCCGTCGTGTACGCGGCGGTGCGGCGCAGCGCTGCCAGCCTGACCGGGGAGCGCGGGGCGCACGTGGCCGCGCTGATCGCCGCGCTCGCCCTCACCCTTACCCCGATAGTGGTGGCGATCGACCGGGACGACAATCCCGACACGATGCTAACGCTGCTGCTGGCCCTCGGCGGGTGGGCGCTGCTGGAGTCGCTGCGGGCCGGACGGGACAGGCGGAAAGAGCCGGACGGTTCCGCGGGCCAGGATGGGTCTCAGGGCCGGGGGCATCGGCTGGCCTGGCTGACGCTGAGCGCGGTCGCGTTCGGGCTCGCGTTCAACACCAAGATGCTCGAAGGGTTCATCGCGCTGCCCGCGCTGCCGATCGTGTATCTATTCGCGGCGGACGTCCGGCTGCGCACCCGGATCGGGCGGCTGGCGGTCGCCGGCGGCGTGCTGGCCGTGATCTCGCTGTCCTGGATGACCATCGTCGACCTCATCCCCAAGACGAGCCGTCCCTACGTCGGCAGCAGCGCGAACGACACGGTCTGGAATCTCGCCGTCGGCTACAACGGCTTCGGCCGGATCACCGGCGGTTCCGGCGCCGGCGGCATTGGGCGCGGCGGCGGGGGTGGCGAGGCTTTAGGGGGCGGAGGCCGCGCTGGCGGCTTCAGGACGGG
>OCTA010003178.1_pt1 | contig 14631 bp, 11 predicted proteins | sample 1538991 | NCBI WGS metagenome assembly OCTA01 (sample SAMEA3539302, study PRJEB22396) | soil metagenome | biome: tundra; feature: field; material: soil | place: USA | collected 2010-05 | depth 0.15 m | reverse complement strand
AAGAAGGGACGATCTCCGAGGTCTCTTACATGTGGACTCGGCCCGGACAAACCGAACCGGTCGAGAAAGTGGCTTACGTGACCAAGGTCGGCGACCAAGTCTGCGCAGTCGGCTACTACAAGTAATTGCGCGCGTGATCCTTCCGTTGCGGGGCAACGGATGCACCCCGGCGCCCCGCAAGTCAACTAATACGGCAAGCTGACCTTAAACACCGACCCGCCCAACCCCTCACTCTCCACCCAAATCTGCCCCTCGTGCGCTGCCACGATCTTCCGGCACACCGCTAACCCAAGCCCTGTTCCCGGAATCTCAGCCCCATGCAGGCGCTTGAACGCAACGAATACCAAATCGTGATACTTCGGCTCGATCCCCACCCCGTTATCCCGCACCGAAACAACCGGACCCTCGTCGCCTTCTTCGAACGATATTTCAATCTTGGGCGGCGCCTCGCTCCGGTACTTGATTGCATTGTCGAGCAGGTTCTCAAACACGCGCTCGAAATCCGCTTGATTGATCGAAACCTCCGGCAGCGGCCCATTGCAGACGACCTCCGCCCCCGCTTCCCGAATCTCGGCCTGCATCTTGTAAATCACGCTTTGCACAACCGCATCCAGTCGCACCATCGAACGCTGGCTCGACGCACCCGCGCGCGACAGATTCAGCAGTTTGTCCACCAGCACGACCGCATCGTGCACTCCCTCGAGAATGAACCTGGCGTAATCCGCGCAATCGCCGCCCTCGCCCGAGGTTCGAATCAGCAGCTGCGAGTACGAACCTATCGATCGCAGCGGCGCTTTAAGATCATGACTGGCCGCATAAACAAAACCGTCCAATTCCTCCTTCAGCGACTTGGCTTTCTGGTTCGCTCGATCTAACTGTTCCCGCAGCCGAGCCAGTTCGTTTTCCGCTGCAACCAGGCGGTCTTCATCGGCATGAGATTCCATCGGGGGAGCCCCTACGTCACGCTGCCTGCACAAGTCCCAGCCGCTCCAGCAAAGCGTTCGCGTCGGGATCGCGTCCCATGAAACGGCGGTACAACTGGGCCGGATCTTCGCTATCTCCGCGCTCCAGAATGTGGCGGCGAAACTCCTCGCCGGTAGTCGTGTTGAAGATGCCGTCCTTCCGGAAACGCGTGAACGCATCCGCGTCCAGAACCTCCGCCCACTTGTACGAATAGTAGCCCGCCCCATAAGCCACGGGACTTGAAAACAGGTGAGTGAAACTCGCGATCATGCCGTAGTGCGGAGGCAAAGTCACAGGCGTGAACTGCTGCAGAATGTCTCGCGCATACGACAGCACATCGCCGTCCCGGGCGGGGTCGTACTCGCGGTGCAGTTTCAAATCCACCATCGAAAACCCAAGCTGTCGCATCTGTCCGTTCGCGCCGCGGAAAGTGCGCGCCCGCCTGACCTTCTCAAACAACTCGGCCGGAATGGGTTCGCCTGTTTTGTAATGCCGCGCGAACAGATGCAGGGCGTCGCGCTCCATGCACCAGTTCTCCATGATCTGCGAAGGCAGTTCGACGAAATCCCAGGGCACGTTGGTGCCGGCCAGCGTTCGCACCGGAACCCGGCTCAGCGTGTGATGAAGCAGATGCCCGAATTCGTGAAAGATGGTTTCCACTTCGCGATGCGTCAGCAAGGAAGGAGTATCGCCGGCAGGCGGTGTCAGATTGCCGCAGATCAGCCCCAGATGCGGCACGTTCTCATCCGGATGCCCCGTAATCAGCGAATCCATCCACGCCCCGCCCCGCTTGTTCTCACGCGGAAACCAGTCCGTGTAGAAGCCGCCCAGGAATTTGCCCGTCGCAGCATCTTCGACGCGATAGTATTTGACGGCCGCATCCCATGCAGGCACGCCAGTTTCCGCTATGACTTTGATGCTGAGAATGCGGCTAAAAATCTCGAACATGCCGGAGACCACGCGGTCAAGCTCGAAATAGGGCCGCAGTTCTTCTTCGTCGAAGTCATACAGCGCAAGCCTCTGCTTCTCGGCAAGATAACCCACATCCCACGGATGCACTTCTGCATACCCATGCTTGCGGGCGTCTTCCGCCAGGCTCGCGTTTTCACTTTCGAAAAACGGGACCGTCTTCTTGCGCAGTTCGTCTACAAATTGTTGCGCTTCTCCGCCCGTGTGCGCCATGCGCTCTTCAAGCACCAGATCGGCGAAGTCCCGATACCCAAGCAGTTGCGCTTTTTCGCGCCGCAACCGCAGGATCTCAGCCAGCAGTTCGCGATTGTCGAACGGGTCTCCCGTGGCGCGCGCGTTCGAAGCCTCCCATAGTTGCCGCCGGATGCCCCGGTCGTCCAGATAGGTCATGGCCGCGACGTAACTCGGCGCTTGCAAAGTCAGACGCCACCCTTCCCTCCCCTTCGATTTCGCGCTTTCCCTGGCCGCCACCCGCGCGCTCTCGGGCAGTCCCGCCAATTGCGCCTCATCCAAAATCGTCAGGTCAAACGCGTTGGTCGCATCCAGAACATTTTCGGAAAACTTCGTAGTGGCCTTGGTGAGCGCCACTTCCAGTTCTTCCAACTTCTTCTTGCCTGCCGCATCCAGATCCGCGCCCGACCTCCGGAACCCCGAAACTGTCTTGTCGAGAAAGCGCTTGTGCACGGGGTCCAGGCTCTTCGCCTCGGCGCTCTCGTTCACACCCTTTACCGCCGCCCATACGTTCGGATCGAGGGCGATCGATGTATAGAACATGCTAACCGGCTCCTGCACCGCGTTGTAGGCGGCCCGCAGCTCCGGCGTCGTCGCCACCGCTTCAAGATGCCGGACCACTGCCATCGCGTAGTCCAGCGGCTCCGTCATCCGATCGAGCGTCAGCAGCACGCTGGCATAAGTCCTGGGCAAGTCCGGATTCCCTAAACTCGTCAGACGCTCCTTCATCTGTTCGATGAGGACCTGAACGGCGGGTTCGACGTGGGCCGCTTTCACGGCATCGAACGGAATCGGAAACCGCTCTACCAGCAGCGGGTTATCCGCTATGTGCTCTTGCATTGAAATTTCCTCTACCATACGCGGCACGATTGCGCCTTGTACATCTTGTCTCCGGGCTTGCACCCGAAAGCCTTTTCGAAATCCGGCAGGTTCGAGACAACACCGTCCACACGAAACTCGGGCGGCGAGTGCGGATCGGTCTGGGCGTACAGCCGCGCCTGCTCGGGCCGTGTGTTCTGGCACCAGACTTGCGCGAAACCCAAAAAGAACTGCTGCGGTTCCGTGTAGCCGTCCACCTTCCGCGACTCGGGAATGCTTCTCTTGGCCAGATCGTCCAGCAGCGCGGAATACGCCAGGCGAATGCCTCCATTGTCAGCCGTGTTTTCGCCCAGCGTCAGCTTGCCGTTCAGGTTAATGCCCGGAACTGGAGTGAAGCCGCTGTATTCTTTCTCCAGGCATTCGGCCTTCTGTTCGAACTTCTCCTCGTCGCTCTTCTGCCACCAGTCCTTCAGGTTTCCTTCCGCGTCAAACTGCCGCCCTTCATCGTCGAATCCGTGCGTCAACTCATGACCGATGACCATCCCGATGGCTCCATAATTCACGGCGTCGCCGGAGTCGTTCGAGTAAAAAGGCGGCTGCAAAATACCCGCCGGGAAGTTGATGTTGTTCTGCGTCGGGTTATAGTACGCGTTCACCGTCGGCGCCGTCATGCTCCATTCCGTGCGGTCCACCGGCTTGCCGATCTTGTCGCGCTCGCGCTTGCTTTCGTACTCGTTCGCGCCGTACCAGTTTCCGAAGTAGTCGTGGTCAACGATGTTGACCGTCGCGTAGTCTCGCCATTTGTCCGGATAACCGATCTTGTCGGCGACCGCGCGCAGTTTAATCAACGCCTGCTTCTTTGTGTCGGGTCCCATCCAGGTGATCGATTCGATGTCCTTGCCCATTTGCAGTTCGATTTCATCGACCATCTGAAGAGTGCGCTGTTTCCCCTGCTCCCCGAAAGTTTTCTCAACGAACTTGCGTCCCAGCGCGTCGCCGAGTTCGTCATCCGTGGCCGCGACGCAGCGTTTCCAGCGCGGCTTTAACTCCTTCGTTCCCTCCAGCGTCTTCCCGAAGAAATCGAAGTTCGCTGCAACGAACCGCTTCGGCAGCAGCGCGGCGCTCGCTGTCAGGTAATGCCACGCAAGATAGCTCTGCAAGTCCTCCATGTTTCGTGCGCTGAGGAGAGTATTCAAGGCCTTGAAGAACTCGGGAACCGTAACATTCAACTTCTGAACTTCCGGAGCTTGCACTTCTTTCAAAAATTGATCGAAACGAAACGCCGGAATAAGAGTTGCGACTTCCGTCAACGGCATCTCATGCACCATTCGCTGCGGATCGCGCCGCGCCGTGACATCTAGCGAGGCCTTCGCAAGGTCCGTCTCAATCGACAGGACAACGTCCGCCTTCTTCGCCGCGGCATCCTGAGGAACGCCGCTCAACTCAAACATCTTGGCCACATGCGCGACATACTGCTGCCGGATCTCCTGCGACTTCGCATCCGTCCTTAGATAGAAATCGCGCTCCGGCAGACCGAGTCCGCCTTGATCGAGAACCGCGATTGTCATGTGCGCATTGGTCGGATCGGGGATGGAGCCGAACTCAAAGAAAGCCGAAACTTGCCGTTCGTTCAGTCTCGCCACCTCATCCAGTAAATCCTGCGTGGAGTGAATTCGCGAAATGCGTTCAAGTTCCGGCTGCAGCGGAGCCGTTCCTCGCTCTTCAATACGGCCTTCATCCATGCAGGAATCATAAAATCCGCCGATTTTCTGATCGATGCCCGAGCGATTCTGATTGTGCTCGGACTCTTCCAAAATGCCGCGCAAGATGTTTTCGTTGCGCTCGCGTAATTCGTTGAATCGGCCCCAACGGCTCTCATCGGCGGGAATCGGATTGGTCTTCAGCCAATTTCCACATGCGTATTGGTAGAAGTCGTCGCACGGATTGACCGACTTGTCGATGGCGCTAAGTTCGACTCCGCTCTGCGGCGGTGTTTTGGCGGGTGTTTTGAAGGTGTTCTGAGCGAAGGCCGTAGCTAGGCAGGCAGCCAAACACGCCGCGCTAAAAAAGAAAGACCGAGTTGTCATCCACTATCAGTGTAATCAGCGCGTCCAGCTACCAAACCCGGCACGCGTTGGCCGCGACCATGGGTTGCCCAGCCGAACAGCCAAAGGCCTGCGCGAAGCCTGGCACGTTTTCGACCACGCCATCCACTCGGAATCGACCCGGCGAGTGAGGATCGGTCAGCGCCCGATTGCGCGCCTCCGCGGGCCGCACCGTCTGGCACCAGACCTGCGCGTAGCCAAGAAAGAAGCGCTGCCGCGGAGTAAATCCGTCGAGTTTCTCCGTGCTCACGCCGCCATTTTCCAAAGCGCCCGCCAGCGCCATAAAGGCCAGCCGGATACCGGCATTATCGGCTCCGTTTTCGCCCAGCGTGAGCCTCCCATTCAGGTTGACCCCGGCCACCGGACTGAACTGCGAATACTCGTTTGCAATGCAATCCGCGCGCTGCTTGAACTCAGCCGCATCCTGCGCCGTCCACCAGTCCCGCAGATTGCCATCGGCATCGAACTGGCGTCCCTGATCGTCGAATCCATGCGTCAGTTCGTGGCCGATCACGGATCCGATCGCGCCGAAGTTGACCGCCATATCCGCCGAGTTGTTATAGAACGGAGGCTGCAAAATTCCCGCTGGAAAATTGATGTTGTTTTCCGAAGGGTTGTAGTAGGCGTTCACCGTCGGCGGCGACATGTGAAATTCCATACGGTCCACCGGCTTGCCGATCTTGTCCAAATCGCGGCGCTGTTCAAACTCCCGGCAGCGGCTTACATTGCTTAGAAAATCGTTTTTGGCTATCGCGACGCTGGAGTAATCTCTCCATCGCTCCGGGTACCCGATCTTGTTCGTCACGCCCTTTAGCTTTGCCAGCGCCTGTTGCTTGGTTGTGTCGCTCATCCAGGTGAGAGATTTGATATCGGTCTCCATCTGCTGCTCGATGATGCTCACCAGTTCGCGCGTCTTTTGCTTCGATTGCCCGGCGAACGCTTTGTCTACGTACTTCTGCCCCAGGGCTTCCGGCAGATTCTGATCGGTGGATTCCACGCAGCGCTTCCAGCGCGGCTCAAGCTGCTCGGCGCCGGTGAGATCGTGCCCGTAAAAAGCGAAATCCTCGTCCACGAAGGGCTTGCTCAGATCCGCCGCGTAGCTGTGGACGTAATGCCAGATCATGTAGCTCTTGAGTTCGTTCAGAGCCGTTGCTTGCAGCACTTTGCCCAGGTTCTGGTAAAAGCCGGGAACTCTCACATTCATCGACGCAAAAGTGGGCGCTTGAACCAGCGTCAGATACTGAGGAAAATCAAACTGCGGAGTCAGGCTTTCGAACTCGGTCGCGGTCATCTTATGACGCAGCAGCGTTGGGTTGCGCCGGTCTACTCTGCTAAGAGAGGCGGCGGCGAGGTTCATTTCAATCGTCATAACGCCCCTTGCCCTAACCCCCGCGACATCCCCGTTGTCGCCCAGCAGTTCAAATACTCGGGCGATATGCTCGACATATTTCTTCCGCGTTTCCTCCGACTTGGCATCGGTCCTGATATAGAAATCGCGGTCGGGCAATCCTAATCCCGCCTGATCGGCATGGGCGATTTCCAAACGCGCGTTGTCAGGATCCGGATCCGATCCGAACAAAAAAAACACATTTACGCCTTCGTTATGGAGGCGCGCAACTTCGGGCGCTATTTGGCCGGCGCTTGGTATCGCTTTGATGCGGGCGATCTCGTCGCGCAGCGGCTTGTCCCCGGCTTTGTCGATTTCCGGTTCGTCCATGCACGAAGCATAGAAATCGCCTATCTTCTGCTCGATAGCGGAATCCTTGCGATGTTTAGACGCGTCGTCGAGGATGGTCCGCAGTGTTTCCAGATTGCGATCGGTCAATTCGTTGAATCGGCCCCAGCGCCCATACTCGGCCGGAACGGGGTTCGACCGCATCCAGTTCCCGCACGCGTACTGATAGAAGTCCTGGCATGGATTCACCGACGAGTCAATCGCTTTCAGATCGACCCCACTCGACGCGCCTGAAGTCTGGGCCACGCACAAACCGCCGAATGTAAACAGTCCGGCTAGTAAACACCCCACAAGCTGCTTCATAGTTCCCTGAAACACAGATAGCAGAATTGTTTTCGAGACTTCCTCAAAAAGCGGGAGAATGCCGCTGTGGCCGCGCCGACTACAATGGTGGCGAGGCCGATTACAATGCCGTCTCTGCAAGGTTCTCTTCTGGTACGAATTACGGTCGATCCGAATGTCCGCTTCGGAAAAGCCTGCATCCGGGGCCACCGTATCGCAGTTTACGAGATTCTTGAATGGCTCTCAAAGGGAGTGTCTCAGCAGCAAATCCTTGCCGATTATCCTCAGCTGGAACGAGAGGATTTCCTTGCTGTCTATGCATATGCGGCCGAACTGGCCGAGGGCCATAAACTGTCAAGCGGATGAAGCTTCTTTTCGATGAAAGCCTGTCGCCAAGGTTAGTCGAGTTATTGCGCGACTTGTTTCCGGCTTCCGAGAGTGCGCTTCGAAATGGGCTCGCAAAAAACGGAGACCTTCGGATTCTTCAGTATGCTGCCGCAGGCAGCTTTGTTTTGGTTTCGACAGACAGTGACTTCGTGAGTCTATTGAGCAGAGTCACCGGCGCACACGTCGTTATATTGCGCGCTTGTAACTACCCAACAGAGACCGCAGCCGAAGTGCTTCGCAGGAACGCAATTCGGATTGCGGAACTACTTGGTTCCGCTCAGGGTTTGATAATTCTCGAAAGATAAGTCGAGCTACCCTCAGCGCGTCCAGCTTTTTAGGGCGGCTATCATCCCGCCCCCTTACTCGGGCAGCGTCACCGAAGGGAAGCAGCGCCGGAAAATTTGCGTCAGATAACAAGCGACGTCGTGCGCGCAGAAACTCCGGCCCTCGTCGAAAATAGCCACGGTCTGGCCATCCAGGTCTTGCGCTATCGGCATCTCAAACTCGCGCGTGAGGTATTTGTGGTCGCCGTCGCGGGCGCCCGAAATCGTGCACTCAATCACCGGACCCCACGCAAAAAACGAGAGATCGGCCTTTACTTCGGTTGATGGGAATCCGGCCTTAAGCATGTGAATGCCAGGACGGAGCGCCAGTTGAACAAGATGGTCGGTCGAAATTCCCTCGTCCATGGCAGCGCGATTGATTGCATGCACATGCCGACGGGAATCCGCGGTGACTTCCTGCCAGAATCGAGTGCCTTCCTCGTACAAAGGCAGGGTTGGTTGGGTCGCAGCAGCACTCATGGTCTCTCCTTGCGCGACAAGGCGCCCTGTAGTGGGTTAATTCTCCTTGAATATAGCGCATCTTTCGAAAGTTGCAAGGGGATAATCGGTCGGAAACTGCCGCCCGAGCAGTCCCACTAGCGCTTCCCCCGCCCGCCCAAAATAAGTAGGTATAATAGCTAGCTAGACAGTAAAGGTTCGGTCCACGTACCCGATCGAAGGCCACTCTTGAACGCCACCGACACCCAAAACCCTCAGTATTTCCATAAGACAGTTGACTGCCAGTGGGCGTGTCCCGCCCATACCAACGTCCCCGAATACATAAGATTGATCGCGCAGGGCCGGTACACGGATGCCTACATGGTCAACCGGCAATCGAACGTGTTCCCCGCCATCTTGGGCCGCACTTGCGACAGGCCTTGTGAGCCCGCCTGCCGCAGAGTCCGCGTGGACGGCAGCCCCGTGGCCATCTGCAGATTGAAGCGCGTCGCGGCGGATCTGAAGGGTGAAATCAAACACCTGCTGCCGCAAATTCCTAACGACAAAAACGGTAAGCGAGTGGCCTGCATCGGAGCCGGTCCGGCTTCGCTAACTGTCGCCAACGATCTGATGCCGCTCGGTTATCAGGTCACGATACTCGAGAAGCTGAACAAACCCGGCGGCTTGATGCGGTCCAATATTCCGCCCTTCCGCTTGCCGGAACAAGTGCTCATGGAAGAGGTGAACGCGATCCTGGACATGGGCGTCGAGATTCGTTACTCAGCGCCCGTGGACAGCCTCCAAGCGCTCATCGCAAGCGGCTACGACGCGGTCTTTGTCGGCTGCGGCGCGCCTCGCGGAAAGGATCTGGACATACCGGGGCGGCGCGAGTCCGACCGCATTCACATTGGCATCGATTGGCTGGAATCGGCCGCCTTCGGCCACATCGATTCCATCGGCGAGCGTGTGCTGATCATCGGCGTGGGCAACACCGCCATGGATTGCTGCCGGTCGTCGCGGCGCTTGGGTGGAAAAGACATTAAGGTTATGGCGCGTCGCCCGCGGCAGTTCTTCAAAGCGTCGCCTTGGGAACTGGACGACGCCGAAGAAGAAGGCATCGACATCGTCCTCAACCACGCCCCAAAGCGCTTCGTCATCGAGAACGGAAAACTCACGGGCATGATTTTCGAGCGCCTTGAATGGGATGCCGCCGCGCGGCAATCGCGCCCCCTGGACGAAGTGTTCTACCCCGCCGACGATGTCATATTAGCCATCGGACAGGACAACGCCTTTCCCTGGATCGAGCGCGGCATCGGCCTCGAATTCAATAAATGGGACATGCCCATCGTGGATGAGACAACCATGCAATCCACTCGACCCGGCGTTTTCTTCGGCGGCGATTCCGCTTTCGGACCGAAGAACATTATCTGGGCCGTTCAGCACGGCCATCTGGCCGCCATCTCCATCCACAACCACTGCCAAGGCATTCCGGTTTCCGATCGTCCCGCCGACGGCATGAACCTCGTCAGCCAAAAGATGGGATTGAGCGAGTGGAGCTATAACAACGATTACAATCCGGCGCCGCGCCAGAAGATGCGCCACGTCGATCTGGTCGAGCGTTTTCGCAAATTGAACATAGAGGTGGAACTCGGGTTCGATCCCGAGCAAACCGCGCGCGAAGTGGAGCGTTGTCTCAATTGCGATATGGAAACCGTCTTCAACCCGCCGCGCTGCATTGAGTGCGACGCCTGCATCGATGTCTGCCCCGTACAGTGTCTGACCATCACCCGCAACGGAGACGAAACGGATCTGCGCGCGCGGCTCTCGGCGCCCGCCCTCAATTTGACGCAGGCCTTATTCGTTTCCCCTCCGCTGCCGCAAACGCAGCGCGTCATGGTGAAAGACGAGGATGTCTGTGTTCATTGTGGACTCTGCGCCGAACGATGCCCCACGGCGGCCTTCGACATGCAGAAATTCGAGCTCGACATTCCGTACGCAGGCACAAAGTCATGTACTCACAATTGCGTCCCGGCATAAACGATTTTTCGCTAAAACTCTCGAACGTCAACGGAACCGGATCGGCCAGCGCCAACGGACTCCTGATGCAGGCGATCTTCCGGATGGGCATCCCCGTTTCCGGCAAAAACCTGTTTCCGTCGAACATCCAGGGCTTGCCGACCTGGTACGAGATCCGCGTCAACAAGAATGGCTATACGGCCCGCGCGCTCGACTACGACCTGATGGTCGCCATGGATGCGCAAACCTATGCCCGTGATATCTGTGAAGTGCGGCCCGGCGGTTACGTCCTCTACGACTCCAGTTGGCCGCTCGATCCGGATCTCTACCGTGACGACGTGGTCTTTCTGCCGGTGCCTTTGGCCGGTTTGGTCAACGACCGGTTCCCTGATCCGCGGCAGCGCATCCTGCTTAAGAACATCGCCTATGCCGGCGCGCTGGTAGCCTTGCTCGATATCGATGTTGCCATCGTAAAGGATCTCCTGGCGGAAACATTCGCGGGGAAGGCCGCCCTGCTCGAATCGAACCGCGAAGCCCTCAACCTCGGCTTCGACTACGCCAAGGAAGTCTTCGATTGCCCGCTGCCGTTCCACCTGGAGACGATGAACGAGAACGAGGAGAAAATCCTCATCGACGGCAACACGGCGACTGCTCTAGGCTGCCTGTACGCCGGCGCAACGGTGGCCGCCTGGTATCCCATCACCCCGTCCACCTCCGTCATGGATGCCTTCACGCAATTCTGCGCCAAGTACCGCAAGGACCCCGAGACTGGCCGCAACAACTACCTCATCGTGCAAGCGGAAGACGAACTCGCCGCCATCGGGATGGTGATCGGAGCCTGCTGGAACGGGGCCCGCTCTTTCACGGCAACCTCCGGCCCGGGCATTTCGCTCATGAATGAGTTGTTGGGCCTTGCCTACTATTCGGAAATTCCCGCCGTCGTCATCGACGTGCAACGCGTCGGACCTTCCACCGGCATGCCCACGCGCACCCAGCAAGCGGATTTGTTGTCCTGCGCTTACGCCTCGCACGGCGATACCAAGCACCTCCTGCTCTTCCCGGCGAATCCCGCCGAGTGCTTTGAGTTCGCGGTAAACTCCTTTGACCTGGCCGAGCGCTTCCAGACCCCGGTGCTGATGCTATCGGACCTCGATATCGGCATGAACGATTGGGTGGTTCCGCGGCTGAAGTGGGACGATTCCTACCGGCCCGATCGCGGACGTGTCCTCACGGAAGAGGACCTCAAGCGAGTCCCGCAATTCCGCCGCTACACGGACGAGGATCAGTATTACGTTCCTGCCAGGACCCTGCCCGGCATAGCTGCCAAGGGCGCCTACGTAACTCGCGGCTCCGGCCACAACAAGTACGGCGGCTACACGGAAACTCCTTCCGAATATCAGGAAGTAGTGGACCGGCTCGCCCTTAAGCACCACGCCGCGGCCGACTTCATTCCTCTGCCCAAGACCTACGGCCGTTCGAAATCGCACATTGGCCTCATCGCGATCGGCGGCTGCGATCCCGCTGTCCGCGAGGCCGTCGATGTGCTCGCCGCGCAAGGCATTCCCACCGACTATCTCCGCATTTGCGGTTTCCCTTTTCACCGCAGCGTCGAACAGTTTCTCTTCGACCACGAGGTCACTTTTATCGTGGAGCAGAACCGCGACGCCCAGCTGCGGTCGCTGATTACTCTTGAGACGTCCATCCCGAAAAACCGGCTCGGCTCCATCCTGGTATACGGCGGCTTCCCGCTAAGCGTCCGGAACGTGGTCGATGAAGTCGTGAGTCATGTGGAGGTAGGTCATGCCGTCAATCGTTAAGCCCGTAGCCACCCATTCCGGCCTTCCGCGAAACAAGCTGGGGTTGACAATGCGCGATTACGAAGGATCCATGTCCACCTTGTGCGCGGGATGCGGCCACGATTCCATTACCGCGGGCATCGTGCGCGCGCTTTGGGAGGTCTCCATGCAGCCGCACATGCTCGCCAAAATGAGCGGCATTGGCTGCTCGTCGAAAACTCCCGCCTACTTCGCCAATGGCGCGCACGGCTTCAATTCCGCGCACGGCCGGATGCCCGCCATCACCACCGGCGCGAATGCGGCGAACCGCGAGATCACCTACATTGGCGTCTCGGGAGACGGCGATTCGCTGTCGATAGGCGTAGGCCATATGTGCCATGCCATTCGCCGCAACGTCCGCATGGTTTACATCATTGAGAACAACGGCGTCTACGGACTCACCAAGGGGCAGTTCTCCGCCTCGGCGGACATAGGTTCGAAAAACAAGCGCGGCGAACCCAACCAGCTTGCGCCCATCGATCCCGTGATGCTGGCGCTCGGCTTGGGCGCGACCTTCGTGGCGCGCAGCTTTTCGGGCGATAAGGAGCAGCTGGTTCCGATACTAAAGGCGGCTTTGGCGCATCGCGGACTGGCGCTCATCGACGTGGTTTCGCCCTGTGTCACCTTTAACAATCACGCCGGATCGACCAAGAGCTACTTGCACACGCGCATGCACTCCCTCATCGCCACCGAGGCGGATTTCGTTCCGCTCTCCAGCGAGATTGTCGCGAGCATCGCACCCTACGGCGTCACCGACGTGACAATGCACGATGGCAGCGTGATCCGCTTCCGCTCCGTACCGAAGGGCTACGACCCCACCGATCGCACGAAGGTAATCAGCTATCTGCAGGAGCGGCAGAGCAAAGGTGAGATCGTAACGGGCCTCCTCTTCGTCCAGGAATCCGCGCCCGATCTGCACGAAGCGAACAACACCAGTGAAACGCCGCTCTCTCGCGTGCCTTACGAGAAGCTGTGCCCTGGTTCCGCGGCCCTCGAAAAACTCCAGGCAGAGTTCCGCTAGCTCGCTAATTGGTTGCGGGGTTCACGTAATGAGTTCCGGGGTTCATATAGTGCACGGTGTAGAACACCTCGCTTGACTGTGGCGTGACGCCTGGCTCAAGATCGGCGGTCGTGGCTCGTCCTTCGGCGGAAGTAACATGCCTTAAGGCTGTCCCGATGAAGGCTGCGTTCGTCGCCGTGATCACTTCCAGGTCCGACACCCGCCCATCCGGCGAACGCATGCCGTGAAGCGCCACCTCTTCTCCCGCTTCACCAGCCGGAATGCTGCTGGAGAAGGCGAACATATTGAAGCGCCACGGAGGTGTCATCACCGGGCCGACCCCAATCGCGTTCAGCCCGTTTGGTTGGAACAGCGCCGCATCGGAGGGCAGGTCGCTGAGGCTCTCCACTTGCGATTCAATGACAGTCTTGCCTCCCTGCGTGACGCTGAACTTGTTTGGAATCACCTTATCGTGAAAACGGATTGCGTTCGAATAGTCGTAGAGCACATACACGCCAGGCACCGGGGAGTAAGTCATCAGATTGCCGGATTTCGGTTCGACACAATACTCCGATTCCTCCCAGCGCCGTGGCCTGGGATCCACAGTCTTCACACCAGAGCCATAGGCAATAAGCGCACATGTCAATTGGATGCTATCGAGACTGGCCGAGACCGACCGAAGGGACGCGCGCGGACCCAGCGGCGTGAGTTTGAAAAAAATGGCGGTGCGCGCTTGCGCCAGACGAAGCGGCAAATAGGCGCTGGGCTGGTTGCTATACAACAGGTTGTTCTTAACGAAAAGATTGATCACTGAGAACGAAGGGCCTTCGGCGGTCCAGCGGTAAATGCCAGGCGCCGGGTGCGTGTCCCGCAACTTCCAGATCCCATCCGAGGACGTAGTGCCGAACGCGGTAAAGGCAGTCTTCAAGTCATAGGGCTGCTGCGTGCGGAGATTCGATTGCTGGAATGCCGTTGTTAACAGATTCACCAGCGCCGCCCGTTCGCTAACGTCCAGTACTCGCTGGGCCCCGCTCGCTGCCAGTTCCAGGCGATCGGCCGGCAGCGCCGGTTCCATATTGAAGCGGGCCGTTTGCGCCCATGCCGTTACGTTTAGAGCTAAGAAGCAAGTCGAAATGAACCATTTCATGGCGATACTGTTGCCGCTGCCTTCAGAACTACAGGCTAGCGCAGAAACCACACCCGTGGAATTCGACGTGTTATCTCAAGAAAAAAGTCCGATTTGGTCGATACGTTATTCGGAATGAGAATTGCCAGTTGAGTCTCGCATCCATCTCTCCAATGCTATCGCTCCCAACGTCTCCCGCCGACGAAGGCATCGAAGAACCGCGCAAGGCCGCACTGCCGAGCGTCCTGGTCTGTAGCGTTATTCTTATTTGCGTTCTCCCGACGCTTGCGAATCTCGCCGGTATCCGCTTTGGGGTGCCACGCGGCAGTCTGCCGTCGATTTCGGTTGGCCAAATCATATCGCCTCAAATCGACGGAGCTCTGAATCGCTATCTTGCCGGCA
>OCTA010003177.1_pt1 | contig 14631 bp, 7 predicted proteins | sample 1538991 | NCBI WGS metagenome assembly OCTA01 (sample SAMEA3539302, study PRJEB22396) | soil metagenome | biome: tundra; feature: field; material: soil | place: USA | collected 2010-05 | depth 0.15 m | reverse complement strand
GAAGATGAGCGGCACCAGGAGTCGGTCGGTCCCGCAGCACCCACGCCGACGATCCCGACCTCGAACGTTCAAGAATTATTGACGAGGCCGAAATTCGTCGGAAATAACAGCCGTGTTACGAAATGGATTCAGTTTCGCTACGCGGGTTCAATTTAAAAACGCTTCCAGAAGGGATATTTCGCCATGCGCGCACAGCTTCGTGGGTCGGTGGGAGGGATCTTGGTTTTCGTTGGTCTCGCGCTGGCGGTCGGCGGCTTGGGGTGCGGTAGTAGCAGCACCTCGACCGACGGTGGCGGTGGCACTGGAGGCGGTGGCGGCAAGGCTGGAACGGGCGGCGGAGGCGGTCACGCCGGGACGGGTGGAAGCGGCGGATCGGGCGGCGTCGGTGGCGAGGCGGGAACCGGCGGAGTTGCTGGGACAGGCGGAGCGGCAGGATCCGGGGGAGCCGGCGGTCAGGCTGGGACAGGCGGCGCCGGAGGAGCTGCTGGCGCAGGCGGTGCCGCAGGAACCGGCGGAGCCGGCGGTCACGCTGGGATAGGCGGCGCCGGAGGAGTTGCTGGCGCAGGCGGTGCGGCGGGAGCCGCGGGTGTCGGAGGAGCCGCGGGTGTCGGAGGAGCCGCGGGCGCCGGAGGAGTTGCTGGCGCAGGCGGTGCCGCAGGAACCGGCGGAGCTGCTGGATCTGCTTGAGCGGCCGGTTCCCTACGACGCAGCGGGCTCTCGGTCAGCTCAGCTGAGCTGACCGAGCAGGCCGGCCAAGCCCCCGCCCGGAACTTCCTCGACGGCCCACTCGGTGAGCTTGCCGTCGCGGACGGTGATAGCGATCCGCTCCAGCGGGTTGTGCCATTTTCTTCCGCTGGCCGGCAGGGTCGGGCCGTTCGGGATCGAAAGCGTGGCGGTGTGGGTGCCGGTCACTTCGACGGTGGCATAGACGATGTTGCCGGCTTCGCGCAGGTTGCGGAGGTTGTGGTTGAAGTCCGGTAGGCCGGCGCGGAGCGTGGCCCAGACGCCCAGGGCCTGATCTTTGTTCAGCGCCTGCGGACCCACGCCCACGAAATGAAAGTCCTCCGCCAGATAGCCGGCAACCTTGCCCAGCTCACCGCCGGAGATCTCCTTGTCGGTCTTCAAGACGATATCGAGTGCGTTCATGGCTTTCTCCTTCACTGTTTCGTTTTTCGTTGGTGGCACCGTCGCCACGAACGGCACGATGCCAGCCGCGTTCGCAGGGTGGAATGATTGAAGCAGCACACCGCCCGTGCGAATCTGCACGGGTGGTCGATTGGAACGATTTCCCGGCAGAGGGAGAAAGGCTCGGGTGGGCTGGCGCGCAGTTGACAGATCGGTGATTATCGGGCGGTCGGAAATGGCGTTTATCCGGCCTATCCTCACGATTACCCGCGTTCGGGAGATCACGGACTATCAGGTTAATGGAACACCGACGACAGGCGACAGAACGTCGCCGACGATCACCGTCGGGCCGACGCCGTCCATCCTGTGGCCGCCTAACGGCAAGATGGTAACGGTCACCGTTTCAGGTGCGATCCAGGACAACGCGGGCGGCAGCGGTATCGACCCGGGCAGCCTCGCCTTCTTCGTCGTCGACGAGTACGGCCAAGTCCAGCCCACCGGAAGTGTGACCGTCGCCAGCGACGGCAGCTACTCGTTCACTGTGCAGCTTCAGGCGTCGCGCGACGGCAACGATAGCAACGGGCGCCTGTACGCGATCAACGTGAATGCGTCGGACAACGCAGGCAATAGCGCTTCGGCGACGGCCAACGTCACCGTGCCGCACGATCAAGGACATTGACGATGCGCAGGCGCGGTCATCTACGCCGGGCCAGCGCAAGGCCAGCGGGGCTCCGGCGCGCGCCCCCGAAGGTTGCGGCATTTCGTGCGCCGGCTCTGGTTGTAGCCGTCTGGACGCTGATCGCGTGCGCGGGCAGGTCGTCCGCTGACCCACAGGTGCAAAGTGCCGCCACGTTCTGTCGGGAGGTGCAGTCGATCCGGGTCTCACAGGAGTTTGAGCGTGACGTCCTTCGCGATCGCGCGCCGGAGACTGCGCAGTTGTCGATCGTGCCGGCGGGCGTAGGGCCACACGGCACCGTGACGGTGATGGCGGTCGGTCCGGTCCTCGGATCGATGGACGCCGAGAACGTGGAGACGACGCGCACGTGCGACGCGAACGGTGTGGTTGTCACCGCGACCACCACGAGGTCCGCGGAATACGGCGGCGGGGTCCAGAAGAACGTCCTGTGGCGACCGCGGCTGGAGATTATCCTCGTCCCCCGCCCGGCGGGGACGGTCATAACCACGACCTGGAAGATGCGGCTGACTACCGGTGCGGAGGTGACGCGCACGGATATGCCCCCCTATCCCGAGGTCCGTTACCCGGTTACCGTGACGACGCGGATCCGCGGCGGAGTGATCCACTACGGCGCGACCGGCGGTGTGGCCAACAAAACCGATCAGCCTGCTGACCGCAACGGCACTGGGGGCGTGAAGATCACCAGCGTCCATGAGATCACGAACTACAAGGGCAATGGAACATCGACGACAGTCGACACCGCCTGGCCGAAGATCATCGTCGGGGCGACGCCATCGATCCTGTGGCCGCCTAACGGCAAGCTGGTGACGGTCACCGTTTCAGGCACGATTCGGGACGAGGCGGACGGCAGCGGCGTCAACGCGGGCAGCACCGACTTCTTCGTCGTCGACCAGTACCACCGCGTCCAGCCTACCGGAAGTGTCACCCTCGCCGGCGACGGCAGCTACTCGTTCACCGTGCAGCTTGAGGCATCGCGCGACGGCAACGATCCCAGCGGGCGACGGTACGCGATCGCCGTGAATGCGTCGGACAACGCCGGCAATGGCTGCTCGGCGACGGCCTACGTCACCGTGCCGCACGATCGAGGGCATTGACGAAGCGCGGGCACAGTCATGTACGCCGGGCCAGTGCAAGGCCAGCGAGGCTCAGGCATGCGGCGTCAGAGGTTGCGGCATTTCGCGCGGCGGCCCTGAGTGTAGCCGTGTGGGGACTGATCGCCTACCCGTCCAGGTCGTCCGCCTCGCGAAGGGTGCAAGGTCCCGCGATGGCCTGCCCCGAGGTGAACGTCGATCCGCGTCTTAGAGTCTTAGAGGAGGAACTGGACGACGATGTCCGCCGTGATCGTGCGCCGGACACCGCGCAGCTGTCGATCATACCGGCGGGTGCCCGGTAGAGGGGGAAAGGCTCGGGTGGGCTGGCGCGGATCGGAGATTATCGGGCGGTCGGAAATGGCGTTTATCCGGCCTATCCTCCCAGCTTCACGTCGTCCGCCACTTCGAAGCGCGCCCGGCGCGAACACCACGTCGGCGTCGGTGAACAGGATCCAGTCGCCTGTCGCCTGGGCCGCGCGCGGTGAAGGGCGTTGGTCTTCCCGAGCCAACCGGGAGGCAACACATCGACGCGGCCTACATGCAGCGTGGGGTGCCGCCCAGCCAACTCGCGCAAGATAGCGCCCGTCGCGTCCTCCGATCGATCGTCCACTGCCACCACCTCGAGGAGCGGGTAGTCCTGAGCGAGCATTTCGCGCTCTGAGGTGGAGTGAAGCGAGCTGAATCTGACACCACACGCCCCGACGGGGCGCTCCCCGTCGCCGGCGCCGATTTGACTTACGTGGGACTTAACTCTGTCCACTTCGGGCAATACAGGCCCCTAGGTAGGGTGACGGCCAATCGATACTAGAGCCTATTTGCCCTGGATTTTAGGCCATATCCCTGAGCAGGTGCTCGGGATTGAACCGAGGACCTACGGTTTACGAATGCGTGTTTATATGGCGTTTTTCTAAGTAGTTATGTGATAGTTATTGATCAGTGGCCCCATCTTGGCCCCAAGATGGCGGTCGAAAGGGTCAAAGGCAATGGCGAAGCGAAAGGTGCGACCGGTCCCGGGCGACGGGACGTACGGCAACGGCTCCATCCGCCAGCGCGGGGATCGGTGGCAAGTCCGCTGGCGTGAGAACGGCCAGCGTATGAGCACCTCGGGGTTCCAGTCGGGGCAAGAGGCGCGCGACGAGCTGGCGAAGATCCAGGCGCGCCTACTGCTAGGGGAGCCAGGTTTGGCTCCCGAGGAGACACCCAACCCGATCCAAACGCCCAGCCACGATCAAGCCGCTTCGTTTGGTGATCTCTTGGACGACTGGACGGCGTACAGGGTGACCCACAAACGGCGCATGGCCAACGAGGAGCGCTCGCGCTGGGATCGCCATCTCTCCAAGCCCCTGGAGACGCAGACCGTCCGCGGGCTGACCACCAAGTGGGTTCGGGAGCTGGCCCAGGAGCTGGTGGCGCCGACGCCCGGGACCAAGGCGCCCAACGGCACGCCCAAGACACCGATCTCGGGGCCGACGGCTCACCGGGTGCTGACCCTACTGTCCTCGTTCTACGGTTGGGCGATCCGCGAAGGGTTCGCGGAAGCGAACCCGGTACGCCCTGCCCTCCGCGACCCGGACGTCAAGGCGCTGTTGAAGTCGACCCACGACAAGGACGCGGGGACCTACCTGCGGTCTTGGGCCGAGGTCGACGGCCTGTACCACGCCATGCGGTTGACGTCGGTCGGCATCGCCTTCTACCTCCAGGCCCGGGCTGGTCTCCGACCGGGCGAAGCGTACGCGCTTCGCTGGGGGTCGGTGGACCTGGACGCCAAGACGATCACCGTCCGGTCGTCGGTCCGATTCGGCAAGGAGGGGCCGACCAAGGGCGGCAAGCCCCGCCGCGTGCCGATCGCCCCCAAGCTCGGCGCCGAGCTGGCGAAGTGGAAGACCGACAGCGCCCCGCACGCCAGCGACGTGGAGCTGGTCTGCCCTCCCCCGTTCCGGATCATGCCCAACGGCGCGGTGTCGCGCGAGCGGCTTGGGCGGTTCCTGGGGCCGACGTCCATCGACAAGGCGATGTCGGCGGCCTTCAAGTCGACCAAGATCAAGCCCGGCACCATGTACGCCTACGGCCGCCACTCGTTCGCCTCCATCCTCGGCCTGTCGGGCGCAGTGTCCGCGCCGAGGCTCCAGGCGATCATGGGCCACCAGGACATCAAGACGACCCTCCGATACGTGTCGCTCGCCAACCAGGCCCTCACAAAAGCGGAGCTCGGGGCGTTCGGGTAGCGGCGCACTCGGGGCCATGCCGATCGTGGTGGCCGGGGTTCTCAACTGCGATGTTTGTGACGAGCAGCTCGATCATCACAGTCAGCCACCGCTCCGATTTCATGCGACGTCAACTCGGCCGTCAACAACTACAAGAATACGCCCTTGTGCATGCGGCATACCCGTGCGAGATCTCTGGTTCCTCGATGCGAGTTCGCGTGTCTCCCTCGGACATCCTTGCACATTTCTCCAGATTCGCAGGTTCATCGTTGAAATGGTTTCCCAGCCTCCAATTGGCGTCTATCCGACGTGCCCCGCCATGTTTGCTGCTGTTCCTCATCATCTTCTCCACCGGAGCGGCCGCTCATCTGCCTTCATCAGACGGCCTGGCCGCCCCTCCGGGCTCTGGCGTACTAGACCCCCGCGCGCACGCTGAAGGCCCCCTCGTCAGTCCAGTGAAAGGGATCGCCACACCCTGTGGCCTCTTCCTCCTCGCAACAGCGCTGCCTTCCCCGCTGCTGTTGTTGCTACCGGGTCACAACATACAATTTCTACCGCGCGATCGCCCCGAATACTCGCTCGTCGATGGCATTCCTCTACAAGCGACCATCACCTCAGCCGGTGAGATGGGCCTCACACCCGAGCGTTATCGCGGCCTCGATCTCCTGAAGCAACATCAGCAATGGGAGCGTGCCTGGTTGACCAAACACCACGGTCGTTCGTCCATATCGACTCAAGAACTCACGTCATCCGAAACTGCCACGTTAGCATGGCAGATCTGGGCCTATTCCTTCCCAAAACCTCTGATGGTTCTAAGCGAGCCGGCCAGGTCGATCCTGTACTTGACGATCGCTACTGGACCAAACGTTCTTGTAATCGGCGCCGTCCTCCGCCAATCTGACGATCAATCGCGCATACAACGCCTTCTCGAGAAGGCTCCTGCCACAATTGAACAGTTTGATTCCGAGAGTGCTCTCTCACTGATCGCCACGCAGATCAGGTCAGCGGCGCGCGATGCAACTACCTGTTCCGACTTCGCAGCGCGGTTGCGTTCCCACTGAATGAGATCGATCACCTACCCTCGTCGCATTTCAAGAGGGGTTCCTGTTTCGGATGGGCATACTCTCCAGCCAATACGTGGTCTATCAGAGTGCGCAGTTCCGCGTCGGCATTTGGCGATTGCCTGGCCAATGTCAGAGACTCTTTCACCTCTGGCTCTCGGTACTTGCGGGCCACCCTCGTGCTCCATTCGCTGCCCGGAACGATACTGTATGGCAACGCACGAGTGTTGATAGTCCCCTTTCCAGCCGATGCCAGTCGCTTCACGAATCTGACGTAGTTCTTAAACGGCACGCATTGGAGTGCGAGCACGGCTACCCGGACTTCGGCGTCTTTTGAATGTGGCCTCGTAAGCACGTAGGCCTCAATATCACTTTCGTAGCGCCTCGGGTTGTGAACGATCTCTAACATCGATCTACTTGTGAACAGTTCGTCATCGACCTCGTCGTTCCGCAAGCCGGGTGACTCTGAAACAATCGCGGCAATGCGCTCGTCGATCGACTCCTTGTGATCGGTCCCGACGCTCGGATCCGGTGCAGCGAGAACCCGCGGGCAAAAGCACCAGAGTGACACCGCTAGCGCGGCGCCTACTACCCGAACTAGTTTCCCGTCCATCGCCATATGACGGGCGCGCCCGCATTCCTATTATTCATCCAAAATATACCCGTCGACTTGACGCCATTTGTGCTTGCTGCCAGCGCGCTTGGAGGTCCTTCACCCTCGAAATCGACGATTCCAACATGACCGTGTTGGTCGCCATAGCGTTCAAAGGCAACGACATCGCCCGGCTCAGCGGATCCGTCGTCAACCACGGACCAACCCGGTATCTCGCTATCAGTATTACCCCAGACGTTTGCCATGAAGGTTGGCGTATTTGCTCCCGCTAGGTTCAAGACATCGCGAACGTAGAAATTGCATTTAGGCTCGCCGTAGAATCGTCCATGATACTCGTGGTACTTTCCATATTCGGAGCTATCGCCCTCGTCAATAGACTCAGCGGTTGCAGCTACCCTTTCTCTGGTGGTCGAATTTAGGAAGTCGTCGACGCTACTATCATCGGGGTTAATTCCTTGCTCCTTGAGGTACAGGTCCACCGCGTCTGGCGCCGTATAGCTGTCTCCCGCGATGACAACATGCGTCGCGCGGGCCTCCACACGGCTCTCTCCGCTTCCACCCGCCCCCCCGGCCGTTGCGCTCGCCTGGGATGCGGCGATGACCTTTTGTAGACCCATAGTCGCGGCACCCTGCGCCGCAGTAAGGAGCGCAGAGCCGAGAACGTTGACCTCGAAGAAAGACCTCCCAGAAATAACATTGGAGATGCCAGTCGATACTGCAGCGGACACCGAGCCGAGGATGAGTCCCTGCCAGGCGTTCAGGCCAAGTTCCTGCCCAAGTCCACCCGTGGCGATCCCGATCCCCAGCCCGATGCTCGCGTTGAGCACCGTCTGGTCGAAGCTGGCACCGCTGGCAACGGCAATGCCGACGTTCTCCGCCGCAAAGATGAGGCCCAAGGTGAAACACGCGGCTCCGCTGGAAGCGGCGCATACGGCCAGCGATGCTACGAGCTCGATGTCTGTGATCGGGTTCCTGAAGTAGCTCTTGAAGAAGTTGCCGAGCTCGCTCCAGAAGAACCCGGTCGGGTCGGTGTACCGGAGCGGGTTGTTGGCGGCGTACGCGTACCGGTTGTAGCTCTGGAGGTTCCCTACGAACTGTACGTTCGAATCTGGGGACAGGAATCGACCGAGAGCCGGGTCGTAAAGCCGCCCGTTCATGTTCACGAGGCCGACATCAGGAATCTGCTCTTGCCCCGTGAACTCCCGGGCACCGACCGGAACGTCGAACGATGCAGCGCTCGCGGCAGTTCCGTCTGGGTTGCGCCGAGCGCCCCAGGCGTCGTAGCCAAGGGCAATCGCGTCCGTGCTCGACGTCTCGGTCGTTGCAACATTCCCTTGGTCGTCGCTCATCGCGGTGACCGAGCCGAGGTGGTCGAAGCTGTAATACCTATTCGTGGGCGGAGAGTTACTGTCATCGAGGACCCGGAGCGCAAAGGCATTTCCACCGTGGGCGGCACCTGCGTAGATGAAGTGGACGTGCTGCGTAGCTGCACCGGTCTTCGTCGTTTGTTCGTAGAGGCTCTTGCCCGTCGCGCCGAGACCGACGTACACCGTCCTCGATGTCACGCTACCATTGGTCACCGACTGGACGACACGGGTCCCGTCGGCCCCGTACATGAAGTCAACCGAGCCGGTGTCGTGGCCCTGCGACGGGACGGGATCACTATTCACGTGCGTGACTTTGTTCGACGGATTGTACATGACGGAACGGCTGCCGCTGTTTGTGAGGTTACCGTCGTCATCGTAGACGAACTGCGCCCCGCCTGCCACGGTGCAGACGGCGTGGGGCCCCGCCGCCCGCGCCCCTGCATGGCAAACGCTGCCGTAGGTGTAGGCGTTGCCCGCCTTTTGCGTGATGTTCCCAAGGGGGTCGTAGGCGTAGGACTCGGGATGATTGTATCCAGTCGATGTAGTCACGAGGGAGGACGTCAGACGGTTTGTGAGATCGTATCCGAACGTCTCCGACGACGTCGCTGCGTTCACCGCGTCGGTGCGGCTCCGAGTCCGCAGGTTTCCGATCTCGTCGAAGTCGTAGCTCCAATTCTGAATGACCTTGTCATGAGCGGCGTGAGCCGTCGCGGTCGAGGCGAGCAACCAACCTGTCAAAGGATTGCGGATTGAGACAGTCTCGACGCCGTTCCGCATCTGCTCGTCCGTCACCTGGCCGAGCACATTCATTGCCTTCGCTTGCCAGAGAACGGAATAGTCCGTCGAGTCGTCCGTGAGGTACTGCAGGTATCCCAGCGTCGTGTAGTGGTAGCCCACCGCAAGCTGGCTGTTGTTGACCACGGGATACCGTATCTGGCTCTGGCGCCCGAGCGAATCGTACTGATACAAGGTCGCGAAGGTCGCGCCGTCGGCGCACTCGTCGATCTCCTGTATGTCGCCGAGGACCGAGTACTTGAACGACTTCGCCGCGCGCTGGCCTCCCGTGACGGTAGCGCCCGCTGGGATCGGGCACGTCCCGTTCAGTTTCGGGTCCGGCGCGCTCACCATCGCCGCCAGCTTTCCGATACCGGCTCCGGGCGCCGTGTCATAGATCCACTGCGCCACGCCAGTCGAATCGGTCTTGGTCAGCATCCGACCGAGGGAGTCGTAGGTCATCGTGACCGTCTGGTTCTTAGCGTCGGTCTGCGAGACCAGATCACCGAACCCGTCTGACGTGTAACTCCAGCTGCCCATGTCGGGATCGTTGGTAGCGATCTTGCGGCCGCGGCTATCATAGCCGATCTGGACCTGGTTGTTGGAGGGGTCCGTCGTCAACGTGAGGTTGCCGTCCGCATCGTAGAGATACGAGATCGTCGAGGGGCCGGACTCGGTTGCGGTCGTTACCGCGGCCACCTTACCGATCGCGTTCTTCGTCTCCTGTCGCGCCTGAGTCTGTCCGTTCACCACCCGATCGGTCTCGATCGTGGACCCGTTATACGTTGTAACAATCGTCGTAGTCTTCGCCATCCCCGAACTGTCGATGACGCCAAGGGGATCTGTGACCGTCTGAACACGATTGAAGCTGTCGTAAACCGTCGTCGTATATATGATCGTCGGCTGGTCCGTCACCGTCGCTAGATGGAAGGGCTTCGCTGCCTGCGTAACCTGGCCGAGGGCGTTGTAGGCGGTGGTCGTCTCGACAAATCCTCCGTCGAAGGCATACCCAAGCGTTCCCGTATTCTTCCCTTGATCGTCGCTGTAATTCCAGGTTAGCGCGCCGTTGGGCGACGTCGTTACTGTCACGACCTCGGAGTTTGGAGGCGAGAAGCCCGCCTGCGGGCAGGGCGGTCCGTTGAGACATATGGAGATCCTCGGGAGCGTCGTGAAATACTGCACCGTCGTCGTCAGTGGCGAAGCCGAGCCGCAGCGGTCGGTCTCCGAAGTCTGGCGCCCCAACGAGTCGTACGTGTAACAGGTCTGGATTCCGTTTGGGCCGGTCTTTTTCAAGACCTTGCCCAGAACCTGATCGTATACTGTCGTCTCGACCTGCCCGGCAGCGTTCGTCGTTTTGGTCGGGAAGCGCCCGGCGCCATCGTAGCTGACCGTGGTCGTCCGGAACGGAGGATGATGCACCGGATCGCTGGTGCCAAACGGGTTGGTGGTAGGCGGGTTCGTGGCATTGCAGCTACCGAAGTCGCTCGCACAATTCGTGATCGTGATGGCATTCCCGAACTGATCATAGGCGTACGCTGTGTCCTGCTGGATCGGCCAACCGGCGCCTGGCTCGACGTGTTTCTTGCTAAGTGCGAGCCGAGACCCGATTCCGCCGAATGTGCTCACCGGTGAGTATTCGAAGGTAGTCGTATTTGTCGTCCCCTGGGTGCCGCCTAACCCGGTGACCAGAACGCTATCGGGCTTCCCCTCGGCCTGTTCGTCAGTGGTGACGTAGGTATTAACAACCGTCTTCTCGAATGCCTCCGTGGGGTTAGTGCCATCTACCTTCGCGATATTGGTATCAACAAATGTTGAGTTGCCGAACTCATCATAGAAGAAGATCGTCAGGGACGTGATCGCATCCGTGAGGTCGTCGTTCTCCGGGTGCAAGTAGGCGACATCCGTCACGGTGAACGGGAAGGTGAACGTTGTCGTCCCCGGAGTGAACGGTCCAGGCGGAACCGCGCCACAGCCTAGCGGCGCGACGGGTTGCGCCCCCGTCGGCGTATCGCAGTATGTCGTAGTCGTCTTGTTCGTCAGGTGCGATTGCGATCCGACGACCTGGTACTTGTCCACCTCCGTTGGCATGCCCGTGTACGGATAGGCCTGGGCATAGGTGGTGACGGTGCGGACCTGCGAGGCTTGATCTAGGACCTCGACGCGATGGAATCCCAGCGGGCCACGTCCGAACGAGTCCTGTCGCAAGGAGTGGTAGGTGTATGTGGTCGCGCTCTGGGTTCCCTTTCCGCTGCCGTCTTCCGCCAATACTGTGGATACGACATTCACCGGGACGGGGAAAGCCTTGGTGTTGGCGTCCGTAGTATCGTCATCTTTGTAGGTGGTCGAGCCGTCTGCCGAAGCGGTCGAGACGTACGAGACGGTCGTCGATCGGGCCAGGCCGTTCGGAAAGCTCGTAATGACAGGTCTGATATTCGGGTTGATCCAGACGCCTGGCTGAAGGTTCGAATCCCCTACCTCTTCCTGCACCAAGTCGGTCATACCGTCGCCATCCAGGTCGAGAAAGGCACTCCCGGCTGCGCTGCTCGCGTCGCTGGGAATTTCGAATGGAATTCGGGGAAATACCCCCACTTGCCATCCGGTAACCCCCGCTCCCGAGAGCCAGGTCGTTCCCGTGTTGAGCAGAATCTCCCCGCCCCCCAGCGGTTGGCCTCCCCCCGGTCGTTGGAAATGGTTCCTGACCAGATCGACCAATCCGTCCCCGTTGATGTCCACCAAAGCGTAGCCGTAGTCTTGGGGCGCTCCGCCATCGAAGAATGGGTCACCGCCGAACGGCGGTGACCATGCGCGCAAGACCTGGAGGTAGTTTGACAGACTACCCTGAGCTCCGAACCCGCTTCCCGTACCGTTACCAAAGGCGACTGCGGCAAAATAGCCCGGAGAGCTCGCCGACGATTCGTAGTCGACCAGGTCGTAAAAGCCGTCGCCATCGATATCGCCAAAATGAGGAGGTCGCTGCGTCACATCGATGGGCGTGCCGCCGGCGGGAGCGGGTCGCGTAGTTGGGGCGGCAAAGGTGACCAGGCTGCCGATGAATGGGAGATTCAGCGCTCCTCGGTTGAGTATTACCGTCTCGGTTGAGGCAGCCGCTCCGTCCGGGTATCCGACAAAGTCGTCGTGAACAAGATCGGCAAGCCCGTCACGATTGACATCCTGCACTTGAAACGGAGGCATCTGAGGGGCGAAAACGTTGTTGTAGAGCGGGAGGGCGTTGACGGGCAAGGTGTTGGATTGCGCCACCCAACCGTGACCTCCGGACGTTACCGTATTGAGCAGCCACGCTATAGTTGTCGTGACGCTACCAGGCGAGCCGTGACCACCTCCAGACGAGGTTTGAGTGACGTGAATTAGGTCGGCTCTTCCATCGCCATCCAGATCGGCCAACATCGCGGGATTCGTACCGGTGAATGTGACCGGCGTCACCCCGGCCGAGGAGTCGAACATCGCCCCGCTGAACGATGGGTCGAACGACCATCCCCCACCACCACTCGGCGTAAATTTGTTGAGCCAGACCGCCGGTGCATAGGGCGTTGAGCCCATGCAGCTCGCGCTGCCCGGGGCCGCCCCGACCGGACAACTAACACAACTTGATGTCTGGCCCCCCCCTTCCACCTGGGTGACGGTACACATCACATTCGCGCTGTCGACCATGACGTCCAACCGTCCGTCGCCATCGAGGTCCGCGAATCGAACACCGGTAGGGTTGTCGCTCAGGTCGGACAGATAGAGCGGGAATTGTTGGTTCAGCCCGGTGAGCTGCGGCCCCCACCCGGAGCCGGTATTGAGGACGGTCGCCGTCTGAGGCACGCCCGGCCCTCCGTTTCCATTCGCCCGAGCCAATACGAAATCAGGACGGCCGTCTCCATTGATGTCGACAAACTGAGTTCCTTTCAGCGCCTTTCCCGACGCCACGAACGGGGGCAGCGTGTACCCCGTCGGAGCTGGCGCGGTCCGAGTGCTCTGCCAACCGAACGTCAGCGGCTGCATGCATGTCGACCCGGCGCAGTAACCAATCGATTGGAGCTCGCTGGTTCCCGAGGCCGTCGGACCCTGCCCGACCGGACATGAGCCACCTTGGAGCGGCGAAACGGGCGCCGTATAGGTGAGGGAATACGTCCCCTGCGGCGTAGTGATCGATTTCAGGCGTTGACTCTGGGGGATCTTCGCGGAGCCGAAGCTCGTCCACCGAACGTCGGGACGACATTCGTACTGGAAGGTCACCGATGCGAACGTGCAACTGGCCGGCGGCGCCGAGCCGCCACAGCCCGAGTTGGTCAAAGACCCGGTATAGTTGATCGCTGAAACCCAAATTCCAGAGGCCGCGAAGGTACTGAGATCATCCGGCAGGCCGTTGCCCTGGTCGTTGTTGTAGTGGATATCAAAGTAGTTCCCCCAGCCATCGACGACCCGATTCATCAACCACGCCACTTCCCCTGCCCCGATTGGCGAAACAACAGTGTTGTAGTATCGCGTCTCGCCCGCTTTTGTGACGACTGTGAACGTGTCGGCGCCGTTTACCGTGAGACGTGTGATGGTGCTGAAGTCTTGCGCTTCGGCGACGTACGACCCCGACCCCGGCGAGGTTTCGAACAGCTTCTGGCCATCCAGGCAGATTCCGTCGCTCTTGCCATCTGCGTTGTTACTCGGCGTCAGCGAGTCCAACATCACGGGCCGTCCATACCCGTCTTGCTGCCGCGTCCGTGGGCACCGCGTAATCATGGAAAGGCCGCTGAGATTCCACCCTTGGCCAGCGATTCCATTGCCGCCTTGACTGTTGTAAACAAGCGCGAGGTTCGGGGCCATCCCGGCAATTCCCGGCGGTATCGCGATTGGAACCGTGTAGCTCGCGGCGCCCGACGGGGTCACGCCGAGCTGTCCCCCCACGACCCCATTGAACGGCGCCCCGACCGCCGGCCCGGCGGCGTTGACGGGGTTCGGCGGCGGCACGGTATCGAGGTTCACCTTCCGCCCGTCGGGCAAGGTCGCGTCATGCGTCCCGTCCCCATTGTTCGTCACCGGGAGCTGCTGCGAGCCCGGCGTCGCGGTCGCGCTGTGGCTCCCCACCGTCCACGTCAGGAGCGATCCCGACAACGTCGCCACGAACGGCGCGTGCGTGGTCGACACGAACGTCGTCGGCGGGACCTCGGGCGGCGAAGCGATGAACCCGTTTTGGTTCGTCAGGCCGTTCGCGGTCCCGTAGGAGATGTTCACGGGCGTCGACGACGTCGTCTGGTAGTCGAAGATCGCCTTTAGGGTCGCCCCGTCCTGGGCGACGCCGAGGAGGGACGGCACGACATCGGGTATCGACCGGATGTTGTCGAGCAGGTAGTGCCCCGTCTCGTTGAACGGAACGTTGAGCACGACCGAGAACGTCAAGTCCGAGTAGACCCCTTGGGCGATCGTCGCGGCGGTCGCCGCAGGCATCTGGAAGGCCAGGGTCTGCCAGGTCCCCAGCGCAAGGCCGGTCATGGGAACGTCGCTCAGGAAGAGGTTGGAGATCCCCAGCGTCGGGCTGTTCACGAACATCTGAGCGTCGCCGTACCAGAATTGGTTCGCTTGGCTGGTCGGCAGCAGCACGTCGAGCAAGACCAACGGGCCGACGCTGCCAATGGAGCTCATGGGGGCGCTGTTGAAGCGCGCGAAGTTCTGCGCCGCCACCTCGAAAGAGCTCTCCCCCTGCG
>OCTA010003176.1_pt1 | contig 14633 bp, 10 predicted proteins | sample 1538991 | NCBI WGS metagenome assembly OCTA01 (sample SAMEA3539302, study PRJEB22396) | soil metagenome | biome: tundra; feature: field; material: soil | place: USA | collected 2010-05 | depth 0.15 m | reverse complement strand
AAGCCGGGCGCTCAGATTGGCGCGCGAGGCCCGCCAAGCCGGCAGCATGCCAAACGCCACGGCCGTCACGAGCGACAGCGCTGCTGCGAAGCCCAGGACAGTCCAGTTCAGCCCGAGGCCGCCCATGGCGAGGCGCGTGCTGAACGCCGTGTGCACCGGCACCGTCTTTACCAGCAGCGGCATTCCCCAGACCGCCAGCAAGACGCCGAGCGCTCCGCCAAGGATCGAAAGCACCAGGCTCTCCACCAGGAGTTGCTCTACCAGACGCACGCGGCTTGCGCCGAGCGCCGCACGGATGGCGATTTCCCGCTGCCGTCGCACGGCCTGGCTCAACAGCAGATTGGAGACATTAGCGCAGGCGATGAGAAGCACGAAAACCACAGCGACGCCGAAAGCCGAAAGCGTCTCGCGCGTCCCGGATACCAGATCTTCATAGAGCGGCGTGACCGCTGCCCCTTCTCCGCGATTCAGTCTCGGATAAGCCCGCTCGATGGCGGCGGAGATCAGATCCATATCCGCCCTTGCCTGCCCCACGGTTATGCCGGGTTTGAGCCTGCCGATCACACGCAGGTAATGCGTGCGGCGGTTCGGGTTGGGCGCCAGCGGGAGGTAGATATCCGGCTCCTCCATCATGCTGTATTGAATCGGAAAGCGGAAGTCCTTGGGAAGAACGCCAGCCAGCGTGTAGGGCTGGCCATCGAGTATGAGTGTGCGGCCCAGCGCTTGGCGGTCGCCGCCGAAACGCTGCATCCAGAACCCGTAGCTGAGCACCGCGGTCCGCGTGGTGGAATCCAGCGCGCCCACCAAGGGTGAAACACCAAGGACGGAAAACATCTCCGGCGAGACGCGGGCGGCATTTACCCGTAACGGTTCGCCACTGCCTGTGAGACTTGCGGAATCGCCTGCGTATACGGCTAAGCGCTCGAAGACCCGTGACTGTTCCTGCCAGTCGCGGAACATGGGCCAGGAGGTATTCATCCCTCGCCCCTTTTCGGTGGCATACACGGACATCAGACGGTCCGGGTGGGGATAGGGCAGCGGACGGAGCACGACTGCATCCATCAGGCTGAAAATGGCCGTATTGGCGCCGATTCCGAGAGCCAGCGCCGCAAGGGCGGCCGCCGTAACGCCTGGGCTTCCCCGCAAAACCCGCAACGCATGCCGAAAGTCCTGGAGCATGCTAGCTGCCTTGCACGCGACCTACCATTTCAAGTGGCGTATTTGCAGTGGTATTTAGAATATGATTGTCCGTTTATGGGACATGCGCTATCAGATTGACGATAATAGTGTCAGACGATGATAATCGCGCTGGGCCAGATCAACACCACCGTTGGCGACCTCGCCGGCAATGTGGACCGCATGATCCGCGCCGCGCGCGAAGCCGCCGCGGCCGGCGCGCAAATGGTGGTTTTCCCGGAGTTGTCGGTCACCGGTTATCCGCCGCGCGATCTGGTCGAAAAGCCCACCTTCGTGGAACGCTCCGGGCAGCAGTTGGAACGTCTGGCGGCCGAGACCGCGCCGCTGCCGCTCGCCGTGATCGCCGGATACGTAGGTCCCTCCCCATCGTCTACCGGTAAGCGCGCCACCAACAGCGCCGCCGTGCTGGCGGGCGGCCGCATCCTGTTCCGGCAAACGAAGATGTTGCTGCCTACCTACGACGTCTTCGACGAGGCGCGCTATTTCGTCCCGGCCGAGTCCCAGTCGATTCTCCTCCTGGATGGCCGCAAAATCGCGCTCACTATCTGCGAGGACGCCTGGAACGACAAGCAGTTTTGGGAGCGCCCGCTTTACCGCCGCGACCCCGTGCAGGAACTGGCGCATTCCGGCGCCGAACTGCTCATCAGCATCAACGCTTCGCCCTATCACATGGGCAAACGCGCTCTGCGCCGCGAGATATTCGAAGCCACCGCGCGGCGTCACGGCTTTCCGCTCGTCTACGTGAACCAGGTGGGAGGCAACGATCAACTGGTGTTTGACGGCGCCAGCTTCGCCATGGATGCCACCGGCCGCGTAGCCGCATCCGCCGCTTCCTTCGCCGAAGACCTGGTGCTGTTCGATTCCGAATCCGGCGCGGGCGGCCAACACGATAACCTGGCCGAAGAATGCGAAGCGGTCTATGAAGCGCTGGTTCTGGGCACGCGCGACTACATCCGCAAGTGCGGCTTCGAACGCGTGCTCATCGGGCTGAGCGGCGGCATCGATTCCTCGCTCACGGCCGCCATCGCCGTGGATGCGCTGGGCCCGCGCAATGTCACCGGTGTGGGCATGCCTGGACCGTTTTCATCGGAAGGCAGCATCCGCGATGCGCGCGCGCTGGCCGAAAACCTGGGCATCCGCTTCGAGATGGCGCCCATCTCGCCCATCTACGACGAGTTCCTGCGCGTGCTCGATCCCTTATTCGCCGGCGCGCGGAGCGATGTCACCGAAGAGAACCTGCAGGCCCGCCTGCGCGGCGTCACCCTAATGGCGCTCTCCAACAAGTGGGGCGCGCTGGTGCTGACCACCGGGAACAAGAGCGAGCTGGCCGTGGGCTACTGCACGTTGTACGGTGACATGTGCGGCGGTCTCGCGGTGATCAGCGATGTGCCTAAGACGCTGGTCTACGAGCTCTCCCGCACTGCTAACCGGCGCCATCCCGGCGCCATCCCGGAGAGTGTGTTTGAAAAGCCTCCCTCGGCCGAGTTGCGCCCCAACCAGAAAGACAGCGATTCGCTCCCGCCCTACGAAATCCTGGACCAGGTTCTGCGCGCCTACGTGGAAGACTATCAGGCCCCGCGGCAGATTGCGCGGGACCTTGGCCTGCCGCTCGAAACCGTGGTGGACATCGTGAACAAAGTGGACCGCAACGAGTACAAAAGGCAGCAGGCCGCGCCGGGCCTGAAGGTCACCTCCAAGGCATTCGGCATCGGCCGCCGCTTCCCCATCGCCCAGCGGTACGCGGAGTAGGACAGACCTCCTGGCCTGTCCTTGGAGTTTCGCCTTTCGTGTCCTCTTCCAGGAGCGCCGTGAGATCGGCGTTCAGTCGCTGACCCCGCTCCCGGTTTTTCGCCGTCACAAGCGCGTCGGCCTTCTTCTGGATCCGCCCTCTCAGGACGGCCTGTTGGCGATCAAACGCAACCTCTTTTCGTTCATACTCGGTCTGAGTCACGGAGCATACTGTTATACCGGACCGTGTAAGGGAGAGCGGTTTTGGTTTTGCGGTCGGGTGGTCGGGCGTGCGCGCTGCATCGACCAGCGGACCTGTCGGGATTGGTCCAGACACTTCGATTCGCGGATTGAGGCTTCTCTATCATTGGGACTCGTTGGAATCGCCCGCTATCTGGGTTTCCTAAACGATCAGCAAGCAGGCCGTCTTTCTGGTGCGGTTTGCCCAGTACTGGTGGCGTGTCGTGATACAGAAGATCATGTGGCGTAGAAGATCTGTGACTCAATCGAGACGCCGTTAGCTGTTGCCCGTTCGTATCGCACCGTGAAATCGCGACCTTCGACCGGCAGCCATTCGTAGGTGAGAAGCAACCGAATCGTGGAAAGCAAATCCTCAGACCTCTCCAGAGCCCGCGCGAAAGCTTCGAACTCAAGAATTGCGGCCTCTTCGGTGGGCTCAAGCCACGGCCAATGATCCCTCGGGATCAGCAGGTAATAGATGTGCTCGTAGTCGCTAAACCTTCTGGGCAATTTCCGTTGTGCCGCCAAGTGATTCGGTTTGTGCAGCAGAAACCGACGAATCTTCCCGAGTTGGGAAAGTCCCTTGAGAACTTCGGCATCCTTTCCGGGAATCTCCTTTGGTGCGAGAGGTTTTCTGCACCATTTCAATTCGGCAATTACCAGGGTGGATGAGATCTCTTCATTGACGAGCAGATCGATATCCGGGGTTGGCTTGGGCATCATTACGGGTCCCTGAACGTCTCGATGTTTCAACCGCCTCGTCAGTTCAAGCCGCATGTCTTCTTCCTTTTCATCCGACATAGCGTCGTAGACGCGGGGCCTCAGGATTGAGCAGGCGCGAAGAATGTTTTCTTCCATCTGACTGTGAAGAGGAAACTGAGGCGCTACCGCCAAGTTACCGTCCGGACCCAAGGGAACGAACGGATTCACGTGAAGATCGAGCGAATGAGAGAAATGGAATGACAGATCGTCGATAATGCTCCCGCATTTCTCGGGCGTTATCGTGCTCAGCTCGGATACCAATGCGGCCCACGCCGTCCGAGACCGGACCATAATAGCGGAACCGAGCGGATACTGGTGGCAACTTTGACCCCACACATAGCAAAGGAACTCATGGGCTGCGCAGATCGCCAGGAATGCGGCGTAGAACTGCTTAAATTCGGCCAGCGTGTAGTCGCCGAGGGAAAGCGCATTATTTCTCCGTGCAATGGCATTGACCCGACCCTGGTAGTCGGGAAGTAATTCACGCCATAGGGTCCACGGGTCACTGTACTGGAAGGATGTGAAGCCCGTCATCAGCGCGCCCTGTAACGACAGGGCGAATAGCGCCTCAATAACGATAGGCTGCTTTGGCCGCTTCGCGGGCAGTGCCTTGAACGAGCCATCTTTGGGCCGAAAGCCTTTCAGATAGGCGCTTACCTGGCGATTTCTATCCGTGCCGGGCACCGTGAACCGTACCACGTCCGGCGACAGAAGTTGAGCCGAGTAGCGGTTACGGTGCCACATCGGGAAACAGACGACGAAGTGGCTATATTGTGATGCTACCGCCAGGGCTTCGTTGACCGTCGCGCTCAGTTGCGGCGTCCAGCCCAGATCCGCAGACGAAGAATACGGCCGGCCGTGTTCAACGGCCCATTTCATCGCAATCGGCACAAAATTGCTGAGGTTTCGGAGGGCGGCTGATAAGTGGGGAGAGTCTTCGCTCCATTGTTTGATTTCCTGTTCGACCATCTGGACCGCGCCAACCAGAAGTGCCCATACCCCGAGATTGGACCGCAGATGCAGTAGCGCCAGCGGCTTATAGCATTCGTCAGCACGAGACTCGATGTGATCAATCGCGGCAACCATCCCGGGAGGGGCATCTTTTTTAGTCGCGCCCATTTATCTCATTGTGACAGTACATGTCGGGGCTGGCCACTCCAGCACCTGCCGCCAACTACCTCTTGCTAAGCGCAATTATGATCACCAACCGTATCCCACGTGGCCGTGTGGTCGCCATGTTGAAGGAGCGGCTGACGCCGTCAAAGCCCGCGGAATCGGTGCTCTCTCAAAGTGGCGTCGACATTGTCTCCGTGACGCCGCCCTAGCTTGCCAGCTCCTCAAACTGCGTGATCCGCACCTCTCGATCCTTGAACACCGCGCGGATTTCGAGCCGGCCGCCCATAGCTTCAATGTATTCGGCCAGGGTGCTGACACAGATGTCGGACCGGTGCTCAATCTTCGAGACCTCTCCCTGATTGACACCGAGGATTTCGGCAAGTTGCAACTGCGCCATCTGCTGCGCCTTCCGCAATTGATCGAGCGGCATTGCGGCAAGACTCTTCTGGAACCGGTTCTCAATCCTCCGCTGCCGATGGGGCGGCATCGGTCCCAGCAATTCACGAAAATTACGAGTGGGCATAAATGCATCCCTCCTTCTTGAGTTCAAGCAGGTGTCGTCCAAAAAGCCGGTCCGCGATCGGCACAAACTTCTCATACCAGCGGTCGCCGCCGGTCTTCTCGCCCCCGATCAAGAGGATGGCCGAGCGCTCACATCAAGCGCTCAACCTCTGGCTTTTTCGGACAAAGGATACGACCCGGTGTCCCGACCGCCGTTGGCGCTTTCTCGCGGCCGAAAGGATCGCCTTGACGTCAAAAGCGTGCTTGGCGGCCTCTCTCTCGCGGGCGCGCCGGACTTCATCGACGATGGGGTCCCTTGACATGGCCTATTCTCCCAACAGTTCCTCGGGCGTACAGATGACCGGGCATTCACATGCGTATTCCCTGCAAATGGAACCGAGCGCCCTAACCATCGCGGCATTGGCAATGTGCGCGCAATTCCAGGTTAGCAGGAAATCCATGCCGTGCACGGCCGCAATCGCGATGTGCGCAGCGTCGGTGGCGGCCTTGCGGGGGATCTTGCCGGATGCCAGAATGCCGGAAGTTAACTCCGCAACCTCAGACGTGATATCCAGCAGTGGGAGCGACTGCAATACTTTCAGCCGTTCGCGAGCCGACACAGGGTCGCCTGCACCTGCTTCGTCGAGGACAAGCTGCGAGATGTAGACCTGGAAATCCCTCCGCCGTTTCTCCCACCAGTCTCTTGTGGTCTGCTGGTGGCCGGCAATGATCAAATCCCGGCTCGGCCGCGAGGTCAGGTAGCTCGGAATGGTGGTTTCGAGATACAAACGAGGCTTCATCCCTCGATATTACATGGACCGAGTTCCGCGATGACGCTTCTCCGTTGGGCTCAGAATTCCACTTGGCCACGAGGTCGGCATTTTGGAAACTGGGCTGTTCCGAGAAAGCTTACATTATCGCCTATTGGGCAGACCCCAGGTTTTGGGCGTCCGCCACGGACGCCCTTCGCCGAGCGACCCCCGCCCCGGCCAGCCAGAACCCAGAACCCAGAACCCAGCACCCAGCACCGCCGCGCGAAGCGCGGGCCTGTCCCCACGCGCCACACGGTATGATCGTAGGCAGGATGCGCTCATATTTCTGCATTGCACTCCTTCTAGCCGCCGCTCTCCTGTGCTCCCAGCCCGCTCCGCGCGAGCAGGTCGGCCCGCTTCCCGGCGGCGGATTCCTGCTCAACAGCGGCTGGCGCCTCGAACCGGCCGGCAAGCAAATCCCGCTGGACACTTTTCCCATGTCCACCGCCCTCTCGCCCGATGGCCGCTACCTCCTGGTGCTGAACGGCGGATACAAGCCGCCCACCATCAGCGTGTTGGAGGCCGCCACTGGCCGCGAAACCAATCGCGTGCCCGTGGCCGACGGCTGGCTGGGCCTGACCTTCTCGCCTAAAGGCGACCGCGTCTACGTGGGCGGCGGCTCGCGCGCGGCGGTCTTCGAGTTCTCTTTCGCCAACGGCGCGCTGGAACCCACCCGCACCTTCACGGTGGCGCCGCCCGACAAACGCACGCATGCCGACTTCATCGGCGACGTGGCGCTCACCCCGGACGGCCGCCTGATCTACGCCGCCGATCTGTATCACGACTCGCTGGTCGTGATCAATCCGCAATCCGGCATGCTCATCGATCGCGTCAAGACCGGCCGCCGCCCCTACCGCATCCTCTTCCATCCCGACGGCAAGTCCTTCTTCGTCACGAGCTGGACGGATGGCTCCGTGGGCCACTACGACACCGCCTCCGGCAACCAGCTCACCACCGTGCGGCTCGGCCCGCATCCCACCGACATGATCTGGGCCGCCGGTAAGAGCGAGGCGTCCGAAGGTGAAACGCCCTGGGCCGCGCGCCTGTTTATCGCCGCCTCCAATACCAACAGCGTCTACACGCTGGGCGTCTCCGAGGGCAACGAGCTGCGCTTGGTCGAGACCATCAATACTGCCATGACGCCGCGCCAACCCGCCGGCATGACCCCCAGCGCCCTCGCCATTGGCCAGCAAGGCAAGCACCTCTACGTGGTCTGCTCCGACGCCAACGTGGTGGCGGTGGTGGATATCTCCGAGGAACGCAGCCATGTTGAAGGCTTTATTCCCACGGGCTGGTATCCCACCGCGGCGCGCGTGCTGCCGAATGGCACGCTGGTGGTGCTGAATGGCCGCGGGCTCGGCTCGCATCCGAATCCGCACGGGCCGAATCCCACGCGCCGGCCGGAAGCCAGCCACAAGGGTGAAACCGCCGCCGTCGAATACGTGGGCCGCATTCAAACCGGCACGGCCTCGTTTATCGACCCATTTACCGGCGAGCAGCTTCAGGCTTACACCAAGGCCGCCATGGCCAACTCCCCCTACCGCGACGAGAAGCTGGAAACGCCCAATCCGTTCCCGCCCATCGAGCACGTCATCTACATCGTCAAGGAAAACCGGTCGTACGACCAGGTGCTCGGGGATATGAAGGAAGGCAACGGCGATCCCTCCCTGGTGCTGTTCGGTGAAAACGTCACGCCCAACGAACACAAGATCGCGCGCCAGTTCGTGCTGCTCGATAACTTCTATGTGAACGGCGATGTGAGCGCCGACGGCCACTCCTGGTCGACCGCGGCCATCGCCACCGATTACATCCAGAAGATGTGGCCGAACAGTTACGCCAATCGCCGCAACCATTACGACTACGAAGAGCAGGAGCCTACCGTCGCGCCGCCCGCCGGATATCTCTGGTCGAGCGCCGCCGGCGCGGGAATCTCCATGCGCAACTACGGCTACATGGCTCAGAATCGCGCCAAGGCCGCTCCCGACGGCACGCAGATCGAATTGGTCCGCGACCCGGTTCTGAGAAGCGTCACGAACCTCCACTATCGCGACTTCGATCTCGACTATCCCGATGTGGAACGCGTGAAGGTGTTTCTGGCCGACCTCGCGGAGTTTGAGAAATCCGGCGCCATGCCGCGACTGATGTTCATGCGACTCGGCAATGATCACACTAACGGCACGCAGGGCGGCAAGATTTCCCCCATTTCCATGAACGCAGATAACGACTACGCGCTAGGGATGCTGGTGGAGGCGGTCTCAAAGAGCCGCTTCTGGACCAGCACCGCCATCTTCGTTCTGGAAGACGACGCGCAGAACGGCCCCGACCACGTCGATTCGCACCGCTCGCCCGCGTTTCTCATCTCGCCCTACGTCAAGCACAAAGCCGTGGACAGCTCGATGTACAATACCGCCTCCATGTTGCGCACCATGGAACTGATCCTGGGGCTGCGGCCCATGACCCAGTTCGACGCCGCGGCGCGGCCCATGTCCGCCGCATTTCAGGCGGCCGCCGACCCGGCGGCCTACGAGGCCGAAAAGCCGCGCGTGCCGCTCGACGAACGTAATCCCCTGCACTCGGCGACTACGGAGCGGTCCTCCCGCTTGGATTTCAGCGAAGAGGACCGCGCCGACGCCGACGAGTTGAACGATATTCTCTGGCTGGCCATCAAAGGCACCCACGCGCCGCCGCCCGCCAGCAGTTTCTTCGCACGCTGATGCCTACCATCGTCCACATAGAAATGAAGTGTGGGGCGGACCTCCAGGTCGGGGTGCCCCCTGGGCCGGGTCCTCCAGGACCCGCTCTTTGTGTGACCGGATCAGCGATATCCGAGGGAGTCCTGCCCCACGAGTAACCCATGCCCCGCATCTATCTTTGCTTCCTTTGGCACATGCATCAGCCGTTCTACAAAGACCTCGCGTCCGGCGAGTACAAGCTGCCGTGGACCCGCCTGCACGCCCTCAAAGACTACTACGGCATGGTCGAGATTCTGCGCGAGTTTCCCAACGTGCGCCAAACCTTCAACCTGGTGCCCTCCATGATGGCGCAGGTGGACGAGTACGCCCGCGGCGAGGCCCACGACCCCTACCTGGTGGTCGCGCTGAAGCCCGCCGAAACGCTGACCGAGGCGGACCAGAATTTCCTGTTGCAACAGTTCCTGCAACCGCATCCGTCGCGCATGACCCAGGTGTTTCCGCGGTACGCCGGCCTCTACGAAGCGCGCCACTCCCAAAGCAGCCTCGAAATGGCGCGCCGCCGTTTCTCCGCCCAGGATTTCCGGGACCTCCAGGTGATCTCGCAACTGATCTGGTTCGACGAGGAGTTCCGCGCCGCCGACCCCGAAATTCGCGACTTGTTTGCCAAAGGCGCCAATTACACGCTCGACGACCAGCGGTTGGTGGGACGCAAACAATTGGAGATCCTCGGCAAGGTCCTCCCGATCTATCGCGAGATGGCCGGCGTCGGCCAGATCGAAGTCTCCACCACGCCGTACTATCACCCCATCCTGCCGTTGCTGTGCGACTCCAATATCGCCTCGGCGTCGCATCCCGGCATCCCGTTGCCGCCCCCGTTTCGCTTTCCAGAAGACGCCCACACGCAATTGGAGATGGCCCGCCACTACGTGGAGCGCGAGTTCGGCGTCGCGCCGGCCGGCCTGTGGCCTTCGGAGGGTTCCGTTTCCGACGAGACCTTCGGCATCGCCGCCGCCGTCGGCTTCCGCTGGGCAGCCAGCGACAGCGGCGTCCTCGGGCGCACGCTCGGCCGCGCCATCGGCGTGGACGCCATCTATCGCCCATACCGCTGGGAGCATAACCGCAACCAGATCAGCGTGGTTTTCCGCGACCACTTTTTGAGCGACCTGATCGGCTTCGTGTATTCGGGAATGGACGCCGCCCAAGCCGCGCGCGACTTCCTGCATCGCATCCGCGAGAACTGCCGCGGCATCCTGGCTGGCGGCCGCGATGCCCTGGTTCCCATCATCCTTGATGGCGAAAACGCCTGGGAATACTACGATCGGAACGGCCGGCCCTTCCTGCGCTACTTGTATACGCTCATTTCCGAAGACGCGCAGATGTCCGCCGTAACCGTCAGCGACGCGCTGACCAAAATGGAGCCCGAGCCACTGTCGCACGTTTTCCCGGGGTCCTGGATCAACGCCAACTTCGACGTCTGGATCGGCGCCGAAGAGGATAACCAGGCCTGGAGCCAACTCCTGCGCGCGCGGGAAACGTACGAGGCCGCCGCCAACGTGCCGGAAGAGCGCCGCCATCTGGCCTATGAAGAGCTGCTGATCGCCGAGGGCAGCGATTGGTGCTGGTGGTACGGCCCCGAACACGATTCCGCCAACCGCGTGGAATTCGATCAGCTTTACCGCAGCCATCTCGCCAACGTCTACCGTTTCCTGAACCTCAGCCCGCCCGAGGAGTTGTCCCGCCCCATCCTGCGCGTGGCCGTAAGCGCCTTGCACATCGCGCCCAGCGGGCCGATTCAGCCGGTCATCGACGGCGAAGTTACTTCGTATTTCGAATGGCTGGGGGCCGGCTTGTATCGCGTGGACGAGCGCTCCGGTTCCATGCACGGCAAGAAGTTCCTGGTGCGCGAGGTGTACTACGGCAGCGATGGCCAAAACCTGTATCTGCGGGTGGATTTTCACCGCGGCTCCGAGCAGACCATTTCGGAGATGGAAGCGCGCCTGAATATCACGGCGGGCGACCCGGCGCAATCGAGCGTGGTGACCGTGCGCTTCGACTACGGCCGCGCCAACGTCACGGAGTTGAAGCTGGCGGCAGCCCCCGAACCCGCCGCGCAGGCCGTCGAGTTCGCGTTCAAGAACGTGCTGGAAGCGCGCCTCTCGCTGGCCGCTCTCGGCGCGCGCGCGAGCGCCCCGGTCCGTTTCCAATTCTCGCTCTGGCAGGGGGGCCTGCCCATGGACGCTGTGCCACAGCAGGACTGGATCGAAATGCCGGGCGCCGATCAGGCGGATTGGGCGGTGTAAGGTGGACAAGGCCGAGGTTATCGATGTCGTGGAGAAACCTGGAGTGGACCCAGCCGGCCGCTTGCCCACAGCGGCCGCAGTCCGGATGCCCGGGTATCTGATAGGATGAAGGCGGTAAAACAGCATGTCGCCCATCTTCTGGCAGAATACGTTGCCGCTCATGGTGACGATTGTGGTGACCGTATTTGGCGCCAGTCTGGCCGGATGGGCTTCCAGCAAGAATCTAGGTCAACGCGTTGACGATCTGCGGGACAACATGAACCACCGCCTCGATGAAGTCGGCCGGCGCTTGGACCGCATGGATCAAAAGTCGGCGAACTCCGAAAGCACTCCATAGAACATTTAAGGCGGTCGAAGACCGAAGTGGAGTGCGAACCGTGCCCCCCTACACCTCCAGCCCCACCGACCGCATCAACTCCAGCGCATTGCTCTTCTCCACCACACCCGCATGCAGCCGGTAGTCAAACGTCATGCGCCCGTTCTCGAACTGGTCCTCGAAGTGCACATTCGCGCCGCGCGGCGCGAGCGCTTCCACGACCTGCGCCAGCGCCAGGTCATGCGTGGTCACCAGGCCCATGGCGCCGCGTTCCACCAGCCCGCGCACGATGGCTTCCGCGCCGATGCGCCGGTCGTGCGAGTTGGTCCCGTGCAGCAGCTCATCCAACAGGAACAGCACCGGCAGCGCACCGGCGGTCAGTTCCATGATCTGGTGCAGGCGCTTGATTTCGGCATAGAAGCGCGAAGTGCCGTCCTGGAGCGAGTCCAAGGTGCGTATGGACGCTCCCAGCGCCAGACGCGACAGCCGCAGCCGGCGCGCGCACACGGGCGCTCCAGCCTGGGCCAGCACCGCGTTGATCCCCACCGTGCGCAGCAGCGTGCTCTTGCCGGACATATTCGAACCGCTGACGATCAGCACGCGCAAATCGCCGTCCAGCCGTACGCTGTTGCGCACCACGCGCGATGGATCGAGCAGCGGATGCGCCATTTCGTCGCCTTCGAAGCAGGCCACGCCGGATACGAACTCCGGGAACACGTCCGCCGGATGTTCGTACGCATAGGCCGCCAAACAGCACAGCGCTTCGATTTCGCCCACCGCGGCCAGCCAGCGCCGTAGCGCGGGCCCCGACACCCTGCGCCACGCCTCGACAGCGAAGGCCAGTTGCTCGGTCCACAGCATCAGCGGCCCCACAGCTTTCATGAACGGGTTGTCGGGGGGAAGAACCGGGGAGCTACTTCGACGGGCCTGAAAGCGGGTCATTGGGAAGAAAAGCCGAACTTATGTTTCAAGTGACGAAACATAGTTCCAACTGGCGAGCGCCGCAGGTACTCCGCTCGGGTGCGCAACTCTCGGTAGCGCCTTTGAAGCTCGATCGGGGACGGCGTCCCTGCCATTTGAGATATAGCCGCCAGCACGCCCAACGCAGTGCTGTGAACCAACGCTGAGGCGATCAGGAATCCACTGTTGATAACGTATCGCCCGACGTCAAAACCATAGAACTTGTTGTGGGACGACGAAAGCGCTCGGAGCTGCTGGTCGTGCTCAGAGAACGCATTGTCCACATTCGCTATGACTGCTTCCGCAACGGTAGAAAGGGCAGCGTCTGACGCGGAGTTTATTTGCTCAATGCCCTTCCCGACCACCTCGCGCAACTCGGCCGACGCGCCGTTCCGCCGAAGCTCAATGAGGGTCCCGGGCGGGATGCCGGCGAGCATCCTGCTTCCCAGTGCTTTGGAAATCAGAACGTCTCGCTTTTCTGTGGAAGCGTCGCCTCGATCATGGCTGTCGTACTCATATTTCCATTGAAGATACTGCCACGACGTTGGAGCATCGATTAGCGGGCTTCCGCCATACCTTGAGCCCCGCAGGAGAACTTCATTTGTCATGATCATTCTGCCTGAAATAGAATAATAGACGGCCTCCCCGGCTCCCGCACTCAACTGCATCACGGGAAGCGTCTCTTTCGCATACCGCTCGATCTGTTCGGGCAGTGTTCCTGACCATTCCGAGTTGAACAGCAAGCGGGTCGGGTCGACAATCCGAGCGACAATTTGGTTGGCGTCAGTGAATTGCTTCAGAAAGTCGATCAGATCGGGCACCGTCGCGAAGCCTCGCCCGAACATTCGAGAAGCGTGAACAAGAGCATCATCCTCTCCGGCAATTTTCATTGCCATGCCGTACGTCTCGTCTAGGCCCCAGTGGTCTGGCGCGATAACAACAATCGGCGGTTGAACATCGGCAAGCGCGAGATCTCGGTAACCGAGCGCATTCAGAGCGTGCTTTATCACATACAGCAACAGGTCCTTACGTCTCATCGTGTTTGCTAGTGTAAGAAGACGTAACAATGGATCCGGCAGCACGACCGTGTCCATATACAATCCAACTGAGCACGCGATATTGGATGTGTAGGATGGAAAGACGTCACCACCGAACACGGACTTCAGGCAGCCAAGATCTCCGAGATGTGCCTCGACAACTGGCCCGAAGGATTCCCAAAAGTTTCGCAGGCCTGCAGTTAAGTTGGGTAGGTCGGCGCTGAAGGCCTTGACCATCGCCTCGTTCGAGGCAATCCCCTCGGCCACCTGTTGGGGGGTGAGGCCATGCCTCTTCATCTCTGAGAAGGGCATGCCAAAGTTATCATCTAAGATGTCGAAGTACTTGCTCTGCACGTCCCGCAACGATGCCTGCTTCATCTCTCGCTGAGCTTTCGACGCAGCCACAGCAAGCGCAAACGCACGAACCGAGCCGTCGACGGTGCCCGGATCAACCTTTCCAGCTTCCGCGAAGCGCACTCGACCGAGTGCCGCCAGGGTGTGTTTGCTCGAGAGCTTTGCCCTGCCGGCTTCAAGCTCCTCCTTCAGGAGCATTATCAATTCGTGAAGTTCGTCCCGTTCCATTTGCTTCCCCTCGGTACTGAATACCGCACTGTCGGCGGCCATCAAATGTCTCCCACGGTCCTTCGTGACCGAAGTGGTCCGGAAACTGCTGATGGTCCGGAACGTTGTCCGTGCCGTGAGGAACACGCCAGAGCGATGCGACGGCCTATTCTGACGTCTATGCTACACCTCCAGCCCCACCGACCGCATCAACTCCAGCGCATTGCTTTTCTCCACGACGCCCGCATGCAGCCGGTAGTCAAACGTCATGCGCCCGTTCTCGAACTGATCCTCGAAGTGCACGTTCGAGGCGCGCGGCGCGAGCGCTTCGGCAACCTGCGCCAGCGCCAGGTCGTGCGTGGTCACCAGGCCCATGGCGCCGCGTTCCACCAGCCCGCGCACGATGGCTT
>OCTA010003175.1_pt1 | contig 14637 bp, 9 predicted proteins | sample 1538991 | NCBI WGS metagenome assembly OCTA01 (sample SAMEA3539302, study PRJEB22396) | soil metagenome | biome: tundra; feature: field; material: soil | place: USA | collected 2010-05 | depth 0.15 m | reverse complement strand
GCCGAATATCACGAGGCCGGAAGTATCGGCGAGCAGTCGAGCGGGCTGCGGCTAGTCCCGATGAAGGCGCAGGAACTCCCGGTGACAAATTAGTACCGGATATCCGCGGCGTGCGATTGCCGTCACTGTTAGCACAACTGCTGATGATGTTTTTCTCCTCGAGTTCTGACCGATGAGCGCCCTTCAGGAGCTACGCGCACTTCTGCGTCTTCGGCCGCTGCAACTGCTGGCCCTCACGGGCTTTCTCACTGCCATTGGCGCTATCGCTTTCTCCATCAAGCTTTGCGTCATCGACAATGACATCTGGTGGCACCTGAAGGTGGGCGACTGGATGGTGCAGCACGTGGCGGTTCCCCACACCGGCATTCTGTCCCGCACCGCCGCTAATCGTCCCTGGGTCGCCTACAGTTGGGGATACGAAGTGTTGATGTCGTTCGCCTACCGATGGTTTGGGCTGATGGGCATCGGACTCTACGGCACCCTGCTGACCATCGCCGTCGCTGCCGCTATCTACTGGATGCTGCAGCGCATTTCCAGACGGTTCTGGCTCTCGCTGGTGCTGGCCGGTATCACGTGCTCGGCTTTCCTGTTCAACGGAATGCCCCGTCCGGTTTTCTTCTCGATGGTGCTGTTCTGCGTGATGCTGGCGCTGCTCATCGAGGCGAACCGCACCGGCCGCATTGAGACGCTCTATTGGCTGCCGCTGCTCTTCTTCGTGTGGGCGAACCTGCATATCCAGTTCATCTACGGATTGTTTCTCGTCGGACTTCTGGTGGCCTGCACTCTCGGGCTGCGCATTGCAAGCTCCTGGGGAATCGCTCCCACTTTTCTGCGGTCCCCGACCCTGTCCGCGCTGCCCTTGCTGGCGGTCTTTGCTGCCTGCACGGCGGTCACGCTGGTGGGACCAAATTTCTACCATTCCTACACGGCGGTTTACGAATACTCGAAGGCCAAATTTTCCTACAACGTCATCATCGAGCTTCAGCCCTTGAGTTTTCGCGGATACAGCCACTACGCCGAGTTGTTGCTGACCGCGTTCGGTTTCTATGCGGTGGGCTGGCGCAGAAAGATCGACCTCTTCAAGCTCGCCATGCTGACGGTCTGCAGCATCGTGGCCTACCGCACTATGCGGGATGCGTGGTTCATCGCGATTCCCGCCGCAGCCTGCATTGCCGACTTTCCGCCCGCGGAAACCGAACGCGATGCAGCGCCCAACTGGATGGAAAGCCTCGGCATCGCCGCCGTCGTGGCCGTGTTGCTGCTGGTCGTCTCGCGTGGCACCGACTTCACGCCGCGCGGCCTCGACCGCGCCATCAGCTCCGAGTATCCGGTCAACGCCGTCAATTTCCTGCGCCGCAACCCGCAGCCGGGGCCGCTGTACAACAATCTCGGCTGGGGTGGATTCCTCATGTGGTATATGCCGGACTATCCGGTCGCCATCGACGGACGCAACGATCTCTACGGCGATAAGCTCGACGAACTCTTCTATGCCTCGCAAAGCGCCGAGGCCAGCTACACCACCGATCCTTATCTAAACGAGGCGGGGGTGGTGCTGCTGGACGCGGCGATGCCGCTGGCGAAAATCCTGACCGCCGATCCGCGCTTCAAGCTTATTTATCAGGATCCGATGGCTGTGGTGTTTGCTCGTCGCTAGGGTGAATGCGGCGGAGGATGAAGTATACTTCCCGTTCGAAAACCGCTCGCTTGTACAAGTAATAGCCGTCGGAGAAGTGAACGAGCTTATAGCCGCGCGTAGTCAACTGGGGAAGTCCGGTTTCTAACATCAACTGTGGCTCCTGGCTGTAGGCAACCACATACTCGGGCTTTATCCGGGCCAGCTCCTCCAAGTCGAGTCTTGTGCCGGTCAAGGGCAGCCCGTGATGGAAATATGCTGTTGGCATGTTCGCGAAAATATTCCGATCGAAGTAGGCTTGCACGCCTACAACCCCAAAAAGCAGGCCAAACATTGGCCCTCGGTCTGCGCCTACGGATCGGAGATATCGGGCCGCATCCTCGGCCCCACTGTAGGGATACAAATACTCGCGTCTGATCACCACGGCTGCATCCCAGAGGTTAACCACACAAAAGACCAGTAGCAACGCCAACATGCCGTGTAATTCCCTTTTTTCTCGTGGCGTAGCCGAACGCTGCTCCTCGCAAGTCGGCCATGCAATCCAGAGGGCAGTGATTAACCCGATCACAGCGGTTCCGTGGTGGTGTGCGGCTCCATGGATGACCGCATACACGCCAATCATTGATCCGACTGGCAACAGAAAGACGAGAAAGCGCCGGCGTGTAAAAAACCATGCCCCAACCAGTAGAACAAAGATTGCCGATGGCACAATGAAATCCAGAAATGCCCCCGAGAGCACGGTTGTAAGTTTTGTAAAGGGCGTTGCGAAGTGCATCTGCTGCTTCACCGCTTCTGGTAACTGTGCCACTTCGTTCTTGACCGCGAACTCCTCGATATCCGGGCTCGGCTTGAGGACAATAAACAGCAAAAGGAAAGTGCACACCATCACAGCGGCGCAAATGAAATATTGGTTGCGTACGCGATCACTCATGCCGGCCCATGATTTACTCGCCCCAAGCAAATAGAGGAATCCGAAGCAAACCGCAAGGATCGCTCCATGCACCACCAGCAGCGAGAGCAGTACCAATACCAGAGTCATCTTCCAGGGATGTTCCCCGTCCTTGAAGAAGATTGCCACGGCGAAACAAAGCAGCGGCAGTAGCGTGTAAGGCCGTGCAATCACCGCATACTGATAGACCATGACGTAGGTGAACGCCAGCGGCCAGCGAATGTACCAGGGGAAGGGCGACTTGAATATCAGCAGAGCCACACCGGCAATGGCAAAGGTCACGCCGATATAGCCGATGGAATCGTAGCGCGCGTGAAAAACTCGCTGCGCCACCCACAAAATTGTGTGCCACAGACCGGGATGACCTTCATAACGTAGCTCGTGGAACCAAAGTGTCTTCAGATCCAGGTCGCGCGCCAACAGCCAAGCCTGGGCCTCGTCGGCCCATTTTTCGTGATAGCGAACCGTAAACAGAACAATGCCCGAGTAAACCAGCAAGACAACATAGTTCCCAACCGTCTCCCATGTGCGTCGCTCGCGCATCGGTGGTTGTGTAGGAGCTAGCGTCTCTGTAACGGCTGCGCTCATGGCACTGGCTGCTCCCGCACCAGCACCATGGCCACATCGTCCGAGTAAACCTGCTTGAACCCGGTCACGTGGGGAAACGCTTTGCCCATCAGCGAGTTCTTCTCCAGCACTAGGGTCGCGGCCTGATTCAGCGGCGGGAAGGTCGAGTAATGCGCGTCCGCGTTCATGACCTTGGCGTACTGGATGTTGTAGTCATCGCCGTAGAGATCGGTGCGCCCGTCGATGGCCACGGGATATTCCGGCAGGTACCAGGTAAGGAAGCCTCCCCAGGAAAAAGAATTGAACATCGGCTGCGGAAGCTGCTGCTGGCGCACATAATCGGCCGCTCCCACGGGATAGCTTCCTGCAACTTCGGCTAGCAGGGCTTTCTCGCTTCGTGGAAGCCGGACAACCGCCACAATCGTGAGGACGACCACGGCGATTCCCGCTGCCACCAGTAGCTGCCGAGTATTGAAGTTCGCGGCTCCGTGTGCGGTGTTTTCCAACCGCTCTGGAGCAGCATCGCCCACGATCGCCACTGCGGCCATGGTTACCAGCCACACGTCGCGTTGCGAGTGAAACGCAGCGCACGTGCAAAGCACCAGCAGCGCAATCTGGAAGATGTCGCGCGAGCACCGCATCCCGAGCGTCAGGAAGGCTGCCATAGCCAGTAGCAAAAGCAGATAGTCCTGCGGAGTGCGGAATCGCAGCGCCTGAAAGTCGGGAAAATGGCTGTTGGCAGCGCTCGTCACTTCGGCGAAAAACACCCCGTAAGGCCTCCACTCGTAAGGCGTGATCGCCGTTGCTACCAGCGACGCCCCGGTCACGGCGCCCAGCATTTTGAGTTGCGTTGCCTGTTCCGTCCAGGCTACTGCTACGCGCGCACCCCGCTGCTCGATGAAACATGTCCCAAGAAAGAGCAGCAGCGCCAGGATTCCATACACGAATTGCGGGTCGAAGTTGGCCCAGATCAGAAACATCAACGGCAGCCAATAGAGAAGCCTGACATCGCCCGTCGCGCGGTATTCCATGAGCAGCAGTAGTTCTACGGCAAACGCGAGTGCCGAGAAAAGGACTGGCAACGGCTGCATACTTCCCAGGACGTACTGCGCAGCGGCTGACAGCAGGACCGCTGTCCAAAAGCGTCCGCGCAGGCCACCCGCCAGTAGAAATGTCACGACAGCAAGTGCGGTCTTGCCGGTGGTTGCCAACAGAGGAAGGAAGCGTAGGCCGAATAGCTTGTACCCGGTGGAGACCAGTACCTCGTAGAGCCACGAGGAAGCCATCCACGCCTGGGCTGCCGCCTGCGAGAACAAACTACTGCGAGGCACGGCGTGGTTCTGCAGCATCCAGAGGCCGGTGCGCAGATGCCACCAGAAATCGCCATTGGAGATTGCCGTTAGGGAGCGCCGGTGCGTGACTTCATACAATCCACCGGTACTGAAGAGCAGCGCGCAAATCGCGATAGGCAGCAAGGATCCGGCAAGCGAGCTGCGCCGGGCCTCGGCATCATTCACTCTTTCCAGGGCTGTGCTCATCGGCTTCCTACTCGGCTGCACTCAACTTTTCTCGGATACTCCTCGGCGGTCGCTTATCTCGGGCGCAATGGTTTCAACCCTGGAGAATTCATTCTTGTGACCGATCCATCCGCGTTGTGTGCCACCTGATGGCAAAGCAGCGTGCACGTATTTTTAGCGCGGCTGTAACTGATCGGCGCCGCATTGTTCAGGCCCACCACATTCGCGTCGAAGTTCACCAGGCGCTCTCCGGAAATCTGTGAGGAATTTGCTCCCATGCCATGCGCGGTGTGGCAAACCGAGCACGTAAATCCGTCCTGTCCAACGTGCGAGTTGTGTTTGTTCCAGCTGGTGTTCGCCAGAATCTGCGTGAGATCGTGACACTTTGCGCACATCGAGTACGGACCATTCATGCTCTGGTCCGGATTGGGGAACAGATTGGTTACCAGTCCACCCGGCACCGCAGCCTGGCTGAACTGATAGTTACGCTCGAGGATGTGCGAGTTCACCGATCCGTGCGGCCCGTTCGGACCGGCGCCGCCGAATTCGCGGTTGTCATCGCTGCTGTGGCAGTCAGAGCAAAAGATGCGTGGCCCGGTGCTACGCGGCGAAGGCGACCCGTTCTGGTTCAGCATGTAGTTCCGCAGGCTCGGTTGCGACAGCCCGCTGCTGCGATCGTGGGTCACGGGATGACTCGAGCTCGCCAATGCGGCGAACTCGGGAATCACATTCAGGGAATCGGGTTGCGACACCAGCCGGATCGGCGAGTATCCATAAATGAGCAGCCGCTGCTTGCCAGGCCCCGTGCCGTGGCATCGCAGGCAATTCTCGTACTGATTGACTGCCGGGTTCAGCACGGTGATGCCGTCGGTGGCGCTGATTCCCATTACTCCTGCCTGCGATGGCCGCAGTGCTGGAGGTGGACCGAAGACCGTCGTTTTATTCGACGCGTGCGCACTGTGGCAGTCGGTGCAGGTAGCGTGGCGATTGTTGAACAGCACTCCGGGCTCGGCGGCATCATGCGAGTTGACGCCCGCAGGCAGCGGATGTCCGGTCTTCGCAATCTCTGCCATGATGTTCGGCGGCACCGGCGACAAGTACGTTCCGCCTTGGTGACACGTCATGCAATCCTGCGTCGTCGCATCTACGCCGGGGGCCGCTGGGGTGGCCGGCCGCATCAGCCTGGCCGGCGAAGTAGCGTTGTGATCCATGTGGCACGACGTGCAAGCATTCAACGCAACGGTGCTATAAGAGCCGACGTGCGCCTCGCCCGCAACCTGGTTGGTCGCGCTCTGGTGAATGCTGTTGTTCCATCCGGCGAGCGGATTTACCTGCCCTTGCATCGTGCGATTAGGATCATGGCAGGCGAGACACATCTGCCCGCTCGAACTGTCCTTCACCAGGAACTGTTGCGCGATGCGATCATTATTCTGCACATGCGGATCGTGACAGCTGGTGCACTCGATGTTGCCGTGAACCAGCTTCACCTTACCGGTGGGATCGCCCGTCTTACCTTGCGAGACCAGCGAGGCCACCAGGTTCGACGCATCCTTCATTGGCAGGACGAGGCTAAAGGGATGCGTACCGCTCAGGGTTGTCCCGAACGTGTCCCCGGGCGCCCACTTGCCGGTCGTCTGGATCTGACCAAACACAGCCGTCTGTCCCATTGCTACCGTTCCGTCATGGCAGCTGAGGCACAAACTACTGGTGACGCCCAGCGTTGGTTTCGTATTGCCGGTTTCGTGATAAGTGGTGCTGCCATATGGGACATAGGTGGCTTGCGAATATGTTTGGTTCCACAGCGGAGAGATGCCTCCAAGCCCGCTGTGTGGCGCGTGGCAGAAGGTGCAGCCAATGCTTCCTGGCTGCGTATAGATCGAAGCTCCACTGCTGGGTGTTAGATTATGCATGCCGAGCACATCGGTGGTATTCGATTGGGGAACGGCGGCGCGCGCCAGCAGCAGAACTGCGAACATGAGCGAAAGGAAGCTTTTCATGGTGTCTTCTCTTCAGCAGTCTTCGGCAGCCCGTAATAGTGAAATACCTGCACGCGGCGGTTGTACGAATCCACCACGTAAACCCGGTCGTTCTTGTCGATCACCAGCCCAGTCGGCAACTGAAACTCTCCCGGCCCGGTGCCCTTCTGTCCAAAGTAGTACAGCAGCTGCCCCTTTTCGTTGAATACCTGCACGACACCCCAGGCGCCATCCACGACATAGAGGTGCCCCTCGGAATCGAAACCAATTCCCTTGGGGCGGAACATCCACCCGGTGCCGTCCCCCTCCTTGCCGATGGCGTAGCGGAAGTTGCCTGCGCGGTCCAGCACCTGCACCCGGAAGTTCATGGCGTCAACCACGACCAGGTCGTTGCCGTTCAGCCGCAACTCGGTGGGATAGTTGAACTCGCCATCGCCGGTCCCGGTTTTGCCGATGGTCGCCAGCACGGTGCCCTGCATGTCCGTGACGTAGATCTTGTTGCGCAGCGTGTCGGTCACGTAAATCCGCTGGGCCGCCGAATCCACCGCAATTCCCGTCGGGCGCTTGAAGAATCCTTCGCCGCCCTTCAAACTTCCGATGGCGCGCTGAAATTTTCCCTTCGCATCGAAGACGAACACCTTGCCCGCCTCCGAATCGGTGACGTAAATGTTGTCCTGCGCATCCACGGCGACGCACTGCGGCGTCAGCGTATCGTCCTTGCTCTTTTCGCGGCGGCTCAGGAACTTATATTTCTGCTGCGCAAAATCGAAGATGTGCACACCGTCCGCGCCCGGATCGCTCACGATGATGCGCCCGTGCGAATCGGTGACCACGCTGTAGGGATTGACCAGGTAATGGAAGTCCGGCTCGCCGGCGACCACGTCCACCAGCTTGGTCCAGAAGCTGCGCTTGGGTTTGACCTCGCGCTCCAGGCTGAAGCTGCGCTCGTAGCTGAGCTTGCGGCCGCCTTCCAGCAGAAGCTCAGGGCCAGGCGGCTGCTTGGCGGATTCCTTCGGCGCATGCCCGGCCCAGGCTGGCATCACCAACACGACGGCCAGGCCGGCCCATGTCGCCCTTCGCAAAATCGACTTTCTTGTCTGGCCTAAAAGAAATCGAACCATCGGCTGATGCCACCATAATACGAGGTCACGGTTCTCGGCGCTTGGCCAGTAGCGCTGATCCCCTGGGTAAAGCGGGTGTAGCCCGCGAGCAAGCCAATTCGCCGCAGCCGGTACTGTAACTGGCTGTAAAGGATCTCGGTGTTGTTTCGCGAGTATATGGAGTTGGATAGCGTGTTGCTGAGCGAGCGGTTATAGGTGCCGGTGAGCGACATCCGCCGTATAGGCGTCCAGGAGATTCCTCCGCCGTAGCTGTCGGCTTGGTAGAAGATCAAGTCCGCGTTCGGGATTCCCGGCGTCGGCGGGAGGACCACGATGCCACTGTTGGTCAGGATCGCGTTCCCCATTCCCTTTAAGTACTGCGCGGTGATGCTCACCGTCCGCAGGCTCAACGAGGTCGAAAATGACTCACTCTGATTGGTTGAGTTCTGGCCGCTGCTAAGGCCACTATGGCTGCCGCCAAAAGCGGCCGTCCATTGGACCCTCGAGCTGAAGCGGCGATGCAGATTAGCACTGTAGTTGTAGCTGGAGGTGGTTTCCGTGATGAGAACGGACTGCACGTTTTGTGCGTAATTGAAGGATCCCGACGTCTCCCACGGTCCGTACTTGCGGAAGTAATTCACGGTTCCAAGAAAACCAACACTGTTGTTGCCGAGCCCACTGCTGCTATCGACCATTCCGGCCGAGAAGGTGAACATGTCGAAGAGCCTGCGGCCATAGTTCACGTTCGCACTGAGGAAAGTTCCGCTGTAAGTCTTGCCAAAGTATCCCTGTTCATAAAAATTGGCCTGCGCCTGCCCCCAAAGATTTCTGGAGAACTGATAATTAGCTCCACCGCCCTCCGTACTCGAGTACGAGTTCGATCCAAGGTTGACCGGCGGCAGGATGGATCCACTATTAACCAGGCCCTGGTTCAGATATCCCGACAGGTTGTTTGTGAAGCTTTGGTTGACGAACAATCCCAGCTTTTCAGTCGGATGGAGCGTAGCCCCTGCCGTCTCGATGTCCGCCGTGTAGCCTGAGGTAGTACCCTGTTGGTCGCCTACCAGGAAGTCGTTGGATACCGTAGAGTGGGTATAGTTGGCGTAAAATTGTCCATTCCACCAGGGCAGTTGGCGGGAGCCACTGAATCCAAAATCGTTTCCGCTGCTGTGCAAAACATCGCTAGCATTGCCGGTCTCATTGCCTATCAAAAACTCAGGCAAAACCGACTGTAGCGTGTCGTGGTTGTAGTAAGCACTCAGATTGAATCCTGCGAGACTGTAAGAGGACCGTACGTGGAACAAGTGTTGGCTGGAGGAGGTCTTCTCGTCCGTTCCATACAGGGTACCGCTACCATCGCCCTGCTGGTACCCCACCGACAGCGAAGGCAGTCCGGGAAGTATGGCGCTCCAGTTAATTCCGAAACCCTGGCCATCGCCCTGCGTAGTGAAGTTCGGAACTCCCGCCAGTCCAAAGGTGCCGGTACTGTTGTGCGTGTAGTTGTAGCTCACTGAGCCGGGAAAGTGGCTCCCGGTGAAGAAGTTCGCTGTGGCCGCAACCCCGCTGGCACTGGTTAACGACTGGAAGTCGGAGTCGGCCTTCGACTGGTTGTAGTAGGGCGTAGCGTTGAAATTCAGAAAATTGGGATTGTAGTAGGAGCCGTCAATGTTCCCGCTGGCCCCGAAGTTCAGCCCGTGACTCGACTGGATATCGTTCCCGTAATCTCCGGCGTACCCCATGGTCAGCAAGGCACCAGAATGCAACTGGGTATTCTCGCCGATCTGCACCTGGGCCGAGGCGAGGGAGGCGAATGCCAGCACGGCAAACCAAATGCAACCGGCCACGACCTTTCCCGCGGCACCTGCCCTCTTTGCTGATGTCATGGAAATCATGCCCTGCTCACCAATCCACGCTTAAGTTAAGAGCACGAAGTCTGCCAAAGTCGCCGCCATCTTGGAAGTTTTAATACGTTGATATTATTAGGTTTAGTTCGTATCGAAACGTTGCTCCGCGCGGCTGGCCGAACCCCTGTGGCATATCACCCAAGTAAGGTGCCGAACCCCGCAATTGCGCGTTGAATGCGAACGCGCGCCGGACCTTACGAGGCGTGTCGCAGCTTGCGCGAGCGTTGGGTCAGGGCACGACTTTAGTCGTGCCGAACGAGAGGGACCAAAAAGAGTAGGGCTTTAGCCCTGCTGAAGAGTAGCGGAGCTAAAGCCCTGCTTACTTCTTACCGCGTCGACCTACACTACTTCCACTTTGCCCTTGGCCCGCAACTGCTTGGCCAGGTTCGACCGCAACTGCTCGTACTTCTGCTTTTGCAGGTTGGTTTGCAGGCCGCCCTTCACTTCCGCAAAGCTCTGCTTGTGCGCCGGGGTATGCGCGTTCAGCCGGACAATGGTGTAGGCGTTTTCAATCTGAATAAGGCCGCTGACGTCGCCAGGCTTCATGGCCAACATTGCTTTCACTACCTGCGGCGGCAGTTTGTCGCGCGGAACCACTTTGTGGTCGCCCATGTTGACCCGGTAGTCGTCGTCAGAGATCTTCTCCGCCAACAGGCCGAAGTCCTCGTAGCTCTTGGTCGTCTTGGCCTGCTTCAAGGCCTCGTCCGCCCCCTTGCGGCCTTCCTGTGCCTGTTCCGGCTTGCCATTACGTAGCGGTAAAATCGAGATGGTCTGTAAGGTAAATGACTCCGGCATCTCGAAACGCGCTGCGTTCTTGTCGTAATAAGCCTTTACCTCAGCCGTGGAAACAGCCGACTTCTGGTCCACTTCCTGCTTCAGCAACTGCTCAATCAGCAGGGAACGTTTGATCTGGTCTCGCAGTTGCTGGTTTGACCCGTGCATCTCTGACTGCATGTATTGCTGGAACTCATCCGGGCTACTGAACTGCTTTTTGTAGGCCGCCTCGGCCTGGTTCAGCTGCGCCGGCGAGATGGTCATCTTGCGCCGCTCGGCTTCCTGGTAAACCAGTTCCTCGAAGATGATCATCTCCAGCGCGCCTTGCCGGATGCTTGCTTCCTGGGCCTTGGGGAATCCGTTGTGCTGCCGGGCGTAAGGAAAAATAGCGTACATCTCGCGCAGCAGGTCCTTATCCGTCAAGACCACACCGTTGACCTTGGCGACGGCCTTTCCCGTGATCTGTATCGTCGTGCTTTGTGGCGCCTTCGCGGTGGCCACTGTGGTCGGCGCATGCGAGGCGACTTGGGCCGGCGCCGCGACTGCGGTAATCAGTATGAGTGCGGTTATCAGTTGGTACTTCATAATTCCTCTATCTTTATGACTACGCTTTCAGAAAAAAGGGGGAAAGGCTGGCCTTTCCCCCGTGTACCGCAAAGCCGTCCTTTACTGGTAGACCGTGGTGATGTTGTTGGTATTGTTGGCTTCGTTCGACTCGCCAAAGTGGCACTGGCGGCAGAACTGTGTCGTCGAAGGCGCATTGGCGTTGGCGACGTTATTGATGTTCGGGTTGTACGGGCCGTTGATGAAGAAGAACGTCGCGTAGTACCCGCTCGTATTACCACCGATCGGGCTAGAAGCCGAGGCCGTATAGACCGTCATCACGTGCTGGTTGTGGCACGTAGTGCACAGAACATAAGGCTTGCCTGCGCCGTTGATGCCCCAGGGATTCGACCACTTGCCAGGCGCAAGAGCCGGATATCCATAGTTGGCTACAAACGTGGCATACTGCGAGCCGGGGGTAATGGTGAAGGTGTTGTTGGCCCACACCAGGCCGCTGCCGGAGCTAATCGTGGCGTTCTGGCCCACCGGGTGATCGTTGGTGTAATTGCCGGGGGTGGTACCGTCATTGCCCAGCAGGGTCGGAATGTGGTTGCTGCCGTAAGCAGGGTTGGTCAAAAGGCCAATCTCCTGCTCGTACGACCAATTCCGCATCATGTTCTGTGGCGTGAGGTTGCCGTCATGGCAGCTCAGGCAGAGCAGGATGCCGCCGACTTCCTGGCTTCCCGTGGCGATGCCGTTGGGCAGAACTTCAACATACTTTCCGTTGTCGCCAAACGCAATCGTTGCCCCGTACAGCGGGCTGGCGTCCTGTCCCCACAGAGCGTAGGTGCCAGTATCGTTGCCCTTTAGAACCGAGTGGCCGGAGCCGTATGCGCCGCTATGCGGTGAGTGACAGCCTGCGCAGCCACGGCCCTGGTTATTATGTGCGCCCAATACGTCAACGGGCGACGACCAATTCTGCGCCGTCATCAAACCTGCGACGGCCAGAACAAACATTACAAGGAAGATCGCTTTCTTCATGATTTAAAAACCTCCAGAGATTTGTACCGGTACGTTCATTTCGTAATCCTCAGAGGCTTAGGCCTCAGCAGGGAGCGGATACTTCTGCCCACCACTTGCCTCTCGGCCTGTATAGTGCACGTCACTTGCCGCAACTTGCCCGGCTATCACGATGCCATGTAAGTAATTGATAAAAATTAGCTTATTTCACGTTTGCGACCAATTCTTCACTGCAGCCAAGCTGTTCGGACTGGGTGAAAAGAGCCAAACTAGCCTTGGGTTTGGTCAAATCCCGCACCGCGGAGGTTCCAGCGCGGTTGCATGTTAGGGAAAGGGCAGGACTTAGGTGTTGAATTTTGCAACAGGCGAGGGCTCGGCTGTCCCAAGAAAGTGACGGCCGGAGAACCAGAATCTCCCGCGTCATGCGCCCGTTCAACCGCTTATTTCGTCGGCGGAGGCTTAAGTTCGGCCGGAGGTACTGCGGCTGCTGCAGGTGCCCCGAGTGCTGCCGCCGGTTTTGCGGTAGTTCCCGCGCGTTGCAGCTCGCGCTCTTTGCGCAACTGGTCGGCTTCGGCGTCGGTGACATAGCGGAACTCCTGCACGCGTCCCGGGTAGATCTCCGAGGTGTAGATGCGGTTGCGCTTGTTGTCGCTGGCGACGTTGACCAGGCCCTGGTATTGGCCGGGCAACAATCCGTGTCCGCCCATCGCGATCAGCAGTTGTCCTTCATTGGTAAAAACTTGCACCCGGTCCTGCATGCCATCGGCTACCCAGACGTGGCCGTCGCTGTCGATGGCTACGCCCTTGGGCCGTGCGAAGTAGCCGGGGCCGTCGCCGTTCTTGCCCCATGTGCGGATGAAGGTACCATCGGCGTCGAACACCTCGACGCGATCGTTCATGGTGTCGGCCACGTAGAGATTGCCATCCTTGTCCACGGCCACTCCCGTGGGCTTGGAAAAATCGCCCGGCGTCGTGAGTTCGTGATTGTGTCCGGTAGTGCCGATTTTGTGCTTGAGCTTAAGTGAATCAGCGTCATAGACCAGGACCTGGTCCAGTTTCACGTCGGCGACGTAGAGCAGGCGGTTCTGAGTGTCGATGGCGAGTCCGCTGGGCTCCACAATGCCGTCGGTAATCAAGTCCTCGGTCTTATGCTGGGCGTTGTAGACAAGAATGTGGTGCAGTCCGGGATCGGAGACGAAAAGGCGGTCGTTGTCGTCCATGGCCAGGCCGATTATCCGAACGAAGTGACCATGCTCCTTGTTCTTGATGAGCTCGACCTCGCGAGTTTCCGTATTGAAGATGAAGATGGCACCGACCTTGGAATCGGCCACGTAAAGCTGGCCCTTGGAGTCAACCGCCATCCCATAGGGCTGCATCAGTTGGAACAGGACCTTGGTGTTGTCCACCTGAGGCGTGGTGCCGGCCAGGCGGTCCATCCAGGATTCTTTCTTCGTTTGGGGCGTCTCCACCTGCGAGAGCTTTTCCGCAGAATAGAAGGCCAGGTACTTGATGCGCGCGACGGCCGGCGGATTGGGCCATACGATATTGGAATAGTCGATGACGTGTGGCTTATTATCGGCAGCTGCCGCCGCTGCGTTCTTCTTCTTGCTGCCTGCGAGCGCTGCGAAAGGCATACCCACGGCACACAGCAACAGGGCGGCCGTCAGCGCCTTTCCTATACCGGATGATTTTTTGCTTACCTTAAACATCGTTCAAAACCTCCTGCTCTCACCGCTTCGTCAAGTCTTTGTGGCAGCTGGAGCAAAATGCTTGGTTATTGGCCTGGTCGTTCACCAGCAGATCGGGTTGCGCCGATGCATGTGGCTGATGACACGTCAAGCAGTCCATCTTGGTCCTAACCTTGCCGGGACTGGTTGGATCCATCATGTCGGACACAGGGTGCCCGTCGATCGGATGACCGAGTCCATATTTCAGCGGCAGGATGACGACCTTATTCCTGGAGTAGTAGTCTTCGGGCAACTTCACGGAGCCGTTGAAGATCGTGATCAGGTGCTCCGCCTCTAGTTTCTTCGGCTCCGAATCAGGACCGTGGCACTCTAGGCACAGTGCGTTGGTCGACTTGGCCCGCAATAGGTGTACGTTGTCGCCGCCATGCGGTTCGTGGCACGTCGCGCAACCCTGGCTGAAGGCCGGTTGATGCAGGTGCGCCTTCTTCATCTGCTCCGATTGTTCAGTATGGCAAGTCAGACATGCATTAACTGGATCCGGCTGCAGGAAGCCTGGTGTGCGGCCAGCGTGCGGATTGTGACAGGCAATGCATTCGCCCTGCGCGCCTGGATGTTGCACCTTCGCCTTCTCAATCTTCTCTGCCTGCTCGCTGTGACAGGTAACGCAAATGGCCTTGGTATCGGTCTGGGTCAGCACAACCTTGCCGTCCTTGGCGGGTGCGTGACAGGTGTCGCAGCCTCCGCTCACGAAGGGCGCATGCGTGAAGGCCTGCATCAGCTTGGGCTGTGACGACTGGTGCGGATCGTGGCACTGCACGCAATTGGCGGTGGCGAACGGTTGCCCTTGATGCGCCTTGATCAAGCCCGCGTCCTTGGGATCGTGGCAATCGAGGCACAGCGCCGGAGTCGCTTTGGTCAGGTGATAGTCGAACTCGATCTTGCCCTTCTCGCCGACCTTGTGGGTGA
>OCTA010003174.1_pt1 | contig 14637 bp, 11 predicted proteins | sample 1538991 | NCBI WGS metagenome assembly OCTA01 (sample SAMEA3539302, study PRJEB22396) | soil metagenome | biome: tundra; feature: field; material: soil | place: USA | collected 2010-05 | depth 0.15 m | reverse complement strand
CGAGATTGGTCAGTGACTGGAGTTCAGACGTGTGCTCTTCCGATCTGGTCTTCCCGGTCTCGCCCGCCGGTAGCAGGTCCGCATGGGCGTCCGAGGGATGCACTTGCACCGAGAGCATTTCCTGCGCGTCGAGGAACTTCAGCAGCAGCGGGAACCGGGGGAAGCGACCGGCTAGCTTTCCCATCAATTGTTCCTGACACTGCTCCATTAACTGACCGATGGTCCGCCCTTTGAGCGGTCCGTTGGCAACCTGGCTTGGATGGTCCGGGCGGTCGCTGAGTATCCACGCCTCGCCGATGGGGCCGTCGCCCGGCAGCGGTGCGGCCAGCAGGTTCGCCAGACGCCGGCCGCCCCAGAGCCGATACTGATAGATCGGTTCGAATCGCAGGGGATACATAGGCTCGTTATCTTCGGACCGTATCTGCCTGCGCGTGCCGCGGCCGGCCGGTAGGCATCCACGCCAAGTCTTCGCTCAGCACGTAGATAATGATGGCCGCTAAACAAAAGAACAGGCCGACCCATACACGCCAATCGCGGTGCGCCCTTTTCCAGTAGGGACGCTGGCCATCTACGGCGCCGTCGGGATGCGGCCCGCCGTGCCGGTGGTGAGTGCGCTCAATTTCATTCACTGGTTCCATGCGGCCCCTTCCATTTCCAGTTACGAATCTCCGGCAAGTCTTCGCCGTGCTTGTCGATGTACTGCTTGTGCTCGATGAGTTTGTCCTGCATCGTCTGCTTCAGGTAGGCCCCCTTGGAGCCTAAATGCGGCAGCCGATCGATTACGTCCTGCACCAGGTGGAAGCGGTCCAGGTCATTCTGTACTCGAATGTCAAACGCCGTCGTGATGGTGCCTTCTTCCTTGTAGCCCCGCACGTGGAGGTTGCGGTTGGTCCGGCGATAAGTCAGCCGGTGGACCAGCCAGGGATATCCATGGAAGGCAAAGATGATGTGCTTGTCTTTGGTGAAGAGCGAGTCGTAGTCTGTGTCGTCCAAGCCATGCGGATGCTCGCTGCTGGACTGCAGTTTCATCAGATCGACGACATTGATCACCCGGATCTTCAGATTGGGCAAATGCTTGCGAAGAATGGAAACGGCGGCCAGAATCTCCAGCGTGGGGGTGTCGCCGCAGCAGGCCATCACCACGTCCGGCTCGCCGTCCTGGTCGTTGCTGGCCCATTGCCAGATGCCAATTCCTTCCGTGCAATGCACCACCGCCGCGTCCATGTTCAGCCATTGCGGGAGGGCGTGTTTGCCGGCAACCACCACGTTGACGTAATGCCGGCTGCGCAGGCAGTGATCGAAGACCGACAGCAGACAGTTGGCGTCGGGCGGCAGGTAAACACGCACGATATCGGCCTTCTTGTTGATCACGTGGTCGAGGAAGCCGGGATCCTGGTGCGTGAAGCCGTTGTGATCCTGCTGCCAGACGTGGGAGGCCAGCAGATAGTTCAGCGACGCGATCTTCCGGCGCCAGGGCAGTTCCAACGTTACCTTCAGCCATTTGGCGTGCTGGCTGAACATAGAGTCGACGATGCGAATGAAGGCCTCATAGCTATTGAACAGCCCGTGCCGCCCAGTCAGCAGATATCCTTCCAACCAACCTTCGCACTGGTGCTCGCTCAGCATCGAGTCCAGCACACGTCCGGCGGGCGCCAGGAATTCATCGTTCTTTACTTTACTGGCGTCCCACTGACGGTTGGTGACTTCAAAAACCGCGCCCAGCAGATTCGAGACTGTCTCATCCGGACCGAAGATACGGAAATTGCGCTGATCTTGATTCAGCTTGGTCACGTCGCGCAGGAACTTACCCAGCACGAGCGTATCTTGGCCGTCAACGGCGCCAGGCGATGGCACATTCACCGCATGAAGGTGGAAATCCGGCATGCGCAGGTCGCGCAGCAGAATGCCGCCGTTGGCGTGCGGATTGGCCCCCATGCGCCGGTCGCCCTTCGGCGCCAGATCGGCCAATTCCGGCATGAGCCTGCCATTTTCATCGAACAATTCCTCGGCCTTGTAGCTTCTCATCCAGCTTTCAAGCTGCTTGACATGATCTGGATGCTCGGCATCCACCAGCAGCGGCACCTGGTGCGCGCGGAAGGTGCCCTCGATTTGAAGCCCATCGACTACTTTCGGTCCCGTCCAGCCCTTCGGTGACCTGAGGACGATCATGGGCCAGCGCTGTCGAGTGGTGTCGTTCTTGTTCCGTGCATTGCTCTGGATTTCCCGGATTCGCTCGATGGCCGTTTCCAAGACGGCGGCCATGAGTTGGTGCATCTTTTCCGGATCGTCGCCTTCCACAAAGAAGGGCGTCCAGCCGCAGCCCCGTAGAAATTGGTCCAATTCCTCATGCTCGATGCGGGCCAGAACGGTCGGGTTGCTGATCTTGTAGCCATTGAGATGGAGGATCGGCAGCACGGCCCCGTCGCTAATTGGGTCGAGAAACTTGTTGGACTGCCATGCGGTCGCCAACGGCCCGGTTTCCGCCTCACCGTCGCCGACGACGCATGCGACGATCAGATCGGGATTGTCGAACGCGGCCCCGAAAGCATGGCTAAGCGAGTAGCCCAGCTCGCCGCCTTCGTGAATCGACCCCGGCGTCGTCGGCGCAACATGGCTGGAAATCCCGCCGGGGAACGAAAACTGCATGAACAGCTTCTTTAGCCCGGCTTCATCCTGGCTGACGTTTGGATAAATCTCACTGTAGGTGCCTTCGAGGTACGTATTGCCCACCAGCGCCGGGCCGCCGTGGCCGGGGCCCGCGATGTAGAACATGTCCAGGTCATACTTCTTGATAACCCGGTTTAAATGCACGTAGATGAAATTCTGACCGGGCGTCGTGCCCCAATGTCCGACCACCAGCGGCTTCACGTGAGACAGTTGCAGCGGCTCCTTCAGCAGCGGGTTGTCGTAGAGATAAATCTGGCCGACCGACAGATAATTGGCGGCGCGCCAGTAGGCATCCATCTTGCGGAGCAGTTCAGGAATTAGCGTCTGTATTTGTGTGTTCATGTTTTGCACCTATGGAGCCTCGCATAATAGGTGACAGGTCCGGCAATACTGTGGCGCACGCTTCAGCGTGCCGCGGCGAACTTCAGTTCGCCGCCTGGCCGTGGACTGAAGCCCACGGCAGCACGCTGAAACGTGCGCCACGACCGCGGTCCCGCTGTCACTGTATTGTGCGAGCCTCAATAAAATCACAACCTTAGTTTCCTTAGCCGCAATGCGTTGCCGATGACCGAGACGGAACTCAAGCTCATCGCGGCGCCGGCAATAATCGGGCTGAGCAGCAAGCCGAAGAACGGATAAAGCACCCCCGCAGCCAAAGGAATACCCAGCGCGTTGTAGAGAAAGGCGAAGAACAGGTTCTGCCGGATGTTCCGCATGGTGGCGCGACTGAGGCGGATGGCCTTGGCAATGCCGCGGAGGTCGCCTCTCACGAGGGTGATGCCCGCGCTTTGCATGGCCACGTCGGTGCCGGTGCCCATGGCAATGCCGACTTCAGCTTCGCTGAGGGCGGGCGCGTCGTTGATGCCGTCGCCGGCCATCGCAACATGTTTACCTCCCGCGCGCAGCTTCTTGACATGGGCGACTTTTCCGGCGGGTTCGATCTCTGCCTCCACCGCATCAAGGCCGAGTTGCCTGGCCACTACGGCGGCGGTACGGCGGTTGTCGCCGGTGAGCATCACAAGTTCCAACCCGAGCGCGTGGAGTTCGCGGATGGCTTCGGGCGTATTTGATTTGATCGGGTCGGCAACCGCGAGGATACCGGTTGGCTTGCCATCTATGGCGACGAACATCGCGGTCTTGCCTTCTTCTTGAAGTTTCATGGCCGAGGCCTCAAGCGGTTCCAAGCCAGTAATCTTCTCGTTCCGGAGGAAATCCGGTTTGCCGATCGTCACCGCGCGATCGGCGACGGTGCCGAAAACGCCGCCCGCAGTCACCGCGCGAAAGTCTTTCACGGCCTCGAGAGCGATGCCTTGCTTCTGCGCGTCCTGCACAATCGCGGCGGCGAGTGGGTGTTCGCTGTTCTGCTCCAGCGATGCAGCGAGACGCAGGAGTTCCTTCGCTTCGAAACCGGCGATGGGCAGGACATCCATCAGTTTTGGCTTGCCTTCCGTGAGGGTGCCCGTCTTATCCACGACGAGCGTGGTGACTTTCTCCAACCGTTCGAGCGCCTCGGCGTTTTTCACGAGCACGCCTTCCTGCGCGCCGCGTCCGACGCCGACCATGATGGACATGGGCGTGGCCAAGCCAAGGGCACACGGGCAAGCGATGATGAGGACCGCGACTGCGTTGACGATGGCGTGCGCGAGTTTCGGCTCAGGCCCAAGCCACATCCAGAGAATAAAGGTGAGCGCCGAAACAGCCAGCACCGCTGGCACGAAGATACCCGCGACTTTGTCGGCGAGACCTTGAATGGGAGCGCGGCTACGCTGGGCTTCGGCAACCATGTTCACGATCTGCCCGAGCAACGTATCGCTGCCAATTCGCTCCGCGCGCATGACGAAACTGCCGGGGCCATTGACGGTGCCGCCCGTCACTTTGTCGCCGACGGTCTTTTCCACCGGGAACGGTTCGCCGGTGATCATGGACTCCTCTACGCTGGAGTGACCCTCGACTACCGTGCCGTCAACTGGCACCTTGTCACCTGGAACCACGCGCAACCAGTCGCCGGCTTTCACCTGGTCGAGCGGGACTTCATGATCGCCCCCCGGTGCCACTTGCCGCGCCGTGGGCGGTGCGAGGTTGAGCAACGCTTTGATGGCGCTGCCGGTCCGGCTGCGGGCACGAAGTTCGAGCACCTGGCCGAGGAGCACCAGCACAACGATCGCCGCCGCGGACTCAAAGTAGATAGCGGCCTTGCCCTCGTGTTGCATCGTGTGTGGGAATATGCCAGGCATGACCATCGCCACGGCGCTGAAGACAAATGCCGCCCCCACGCCGACCGCGATCAGCGTGAACATGTTCAAGTGCCGCGTCACGACGGAGCGCCAACCGCGGTGCAACAAAGGCCAGCCAGCCCACCAGACCACCGGTGTGGTGAGTGCAAACTGCGTCCAGCGTGAGGCGTTTCCAACCAGCCAGGACTGTCTGGCCAGTGCCGGGATCAAGTGAGCCATCGCCAGGATAAACACCGGCAAGGTCAGCGCCGCGCCCATTCGGAAACGCGTCGTCATGTCGCGCAGCTCGCCGTTCTCCTCGTCGTCCGTGCCCGCCGTTACCGTCTTCGGTTCCAGCGTCATGCCACACTTGGGGCAATCGCCGGGACGGTTCTGCAGGACTTCCGGATGCATCGGGCACGGGTAGATGGTATTGACCGCAGAATTCATCGCTGCCACAGGATTCGTGCGTCTTCCAGGGGGATCGCAACGCCGTCGCAGTACGGTATCACTCGCGCCGTATAGTCCGTGGCCAGGCGGATTGCGGGTACCTGCGCGCCATACACGTAACCACCGGCTGTGCCTGCCAGTTGACTAATGCGCTGCATCTCCTGCCGGACAGGGCCGTCACCTTTGACACCGTCGGCACAGAGATCTACTCGCACCGCATTCGGGTCCAGATCGTTGAGATAGACCTGAATCTCAAAGACGTGCTGTTCCCCGCCGGTCTCGACCATCATTGCACCGAAGCGCACCGCAGGCCACTCCTTTTCCATGGAGTGCGTCCAATCGACCATTTGCCTGCCCGCTGCACCTTTATCGGCAGCGCGCTCACGGTAGGTTGCCGCACCCGGGAGGTAGTGTTGCTCCGTGTATTCGCGCACCGAGCGGTCCGCGGAAAAGCGTGGTGTCAAGCTCGCCATGCTCTTCCGCATCCGCGCCACCCAAGCCGTGGGGATACCCTGCCCGTCGCGGGCATAAAACTCGGGAATCACTTCCCGTTCCAGCAGGTCGTAGAGCGCGCCGGCTTCGGCAGCGTCCCAGGCCGGATCGTCGCCGTGTTCCTGACCGTCCCCCAACGCCCACCCGACTTCAGGCGTGTAGGCCTCCGCCCACCAGCCGTCCAACTCCGACAGATTGATGCCTCCATTGACCAGCACCTTCATGCCGCTGGTCCCGCTGGCTTCCCAAGGCCGCCGTGGCGTGTTGATCCAAACGTCTACCCCTTGCACCAGGTGCTCGGTCAACAGCATGTCGTAGTCACTGAGGAAGATCGCGTGCGGACGCGCCTCGGGCTGCCGGATGAAATGCGTCCATTCCTGGATCAGGGCTTGCCCCGCCTGGTCCGCCGGATGCGCCTTGCCGGCGAGGATAAGTTGCACCGGGCGCTGAGAATTGGTCAAAAGACGAAGCAGCCGCTGTGGGTCGTCGAGCAGCAGGTTCGGTCTCTTGTAGGTCGCGAAGCGGCGTGCAAAACCCAACGTCAGGGCGTTGTGGTCAAGGAGATGCTTCGCGTCTTCGACCTCCTCGGGCGGCGCGCCTGCCGCGGCCAGATCCCGGGACAATCGTTCGCGAGCATACTCTACCAGAGACTTGCTGGCGGCGGTCCGAAATTGCCATAGCCTGGCGTCGGAGAGTCGGCCGATGTCCTGTTCCAGGGTCTCCGTGGTCCCCAGCCAACGGTCCTTTCCACAGTTCTCCGTCCAAAGATCGTCGGCAGGTGCCGAGTCCCAGGTGGGCACGTGGACTCCGTTGGTTACGTGACCGATCGGGATTTCGTCCTCCGGCCAGCGCGGAAACAGAGGCAGAAAGAGGCGCCGGCTCACTTTCCCGTGCAAGCGGCTCACCCCATTCGCCGCCCCGCTCCCGCGGATTGCCAGATATGCCATGTTGAAAGGCTCCGACGAGTCGAACTGGTTCTGGCGGCCGAGGGCCAGTAAATCGTGAAGTGCGATGCCGAGCTTCTTCTCGGCATACCCGCCAAGGTATTGCTCGATTAGGGCGGGAGCAAAACGGTCGAAGCCTGCGGCTACCGCGGTGTGCGTGGTGAAGAGATTACCCGCTCGCGTGACCGCCAGTGCGACTTCGAAGGGCTGCCCCGTTTCTTCCATGAAGTCGCGGGCACGTTCTAGCACGGCGAACGCCGCGTGCCCTTCATTCAAGTGACAGATCTCCGGTTCGAGGCCGAGCGCGCGCAGCAGCCGCCAGCCGCCGATCCCGAGCAGCATTTCCTGCTGGAGGCGCAACTCCGGCCCGCCTCCATAGAGCTCGCTCGAAATCCCCCGACGAGCCGGAAAATTCGCGGCGTCATTGCTGTCCAGCAGGTAAAGCTTTACTCTGCCGACCTTCGCCTGCCAGGCGCGCAACCAGACCGAGTATCCAGGCAACGCGATCTCCAACCGCAACCACTCCCCGTTTGGTTGGCGCAACGGCGTGATCGGCAACTGTCCGGGATCGTTATACGGGTAGAGGGCCTGCTGCTCTCCGTTTTTGTCGATCACCTGGCGAAAATAGCCCTGCTGGTAGAGCAGTCCCACGCCGGCCACCGGCACACCCAGATCGCTGGCGGCCTTTAGTTGATCGCCGGCCACATTGCCAAGCCCGCCCGAGTAAATGGGCAGAGCTTCGCTCAGCATGAATTCCATGCTGAAATACGCGGCACAGGTCAGTGGAGCTTCCGGATAATTCCGCTGAAACCACGCGGGCGCTTCCGCCGCCTGCCGGCTCGCTTCGACCAAACCATCTACGTTTTTCCGGAACGCGGGATCGGCCAACACGCGCTCGACCTGATCGCGCGAGACCGTCTGCAGGACCACCCAGGGGTTATGCGTGATCTCCCACAGATCGGGATCAAGCTGCCGCCATACTTCGTCGGTGGCATGATTCCACGACCAATGCATGTCCAAGGCGAGTTCCGCCAGGGAATCGACTCCATCGATTTCGGTAGGCAGGAGATGGTATGTGGGGTGGCTGACACGGTTTTGTTCGCTCATGATTTCGGGGCTTTAAGCTCCAGCTCCGGCGCGCATGGCATGCGCCTTCGATTGGATGCACAGCAGCAAATCGTACCAGGATTTGACGAAGTCCTCAGCGCCCTCCATCTGGAGCTGCCCAGCCAGCTTGCCGGCATCAATGCTACCGCGGGCGAAGCGCGCGAGCACCGCCTCGCAGTCTCCGCCATCGGCGGGTAACGCATTCCGAACGTGCCCGTGATCGGCAAATGCCAGCAGGGTAGCCTCCGGCATCGTGTTCACGGTGTCCGGAGCCGCCAGGCCACCGATGTAAAAAACATCCGAAGCCTTCGGATCCTTCGTTCCCGTGCTTGCCCAAAGCAGGCGCTGGGCGGAGGCGCCTTTGGCCGCGAGTTGCAGCCACTGCGGCGAAATCAGTAGATCGCGATAGGCCTTGTACGCCTGCATGGCAATAGCGATGCCGAGACGGTCTCTCAATCCATCGGGCTCCTTACCCGCGACCGCCTTGTCCCAGCGACTGATAAAGATGGACGCCACAGAATGGACAGCCGGATTGAGATCGGCTTTGATCCGCCGCTCAATCCCTCGCATGTAGGCGCTGGCAGCTTTCAAGTATTGATCGCGGGAGAAGAGCAAGGTTACATTGACAGGAATGCCGGCGAAAATGGCGTCTTCAATCGCGGAGAGTCCTTTCGGAGTTCCTGGAATCTTGATGAACAGATTTGGCCGGTCCGCCGCGGCGAACAACTGCTTGGCAGCCTCCAGCGTCTTGGCGGGGTCGTCCGCCAGAAGCGGAGATACCTCCAAAGACACCCAGCCATCCACGCCATTCGTGGCGGCGTGAATGGGCCGGAACAGATCGGCCGCCTTTGTCAAATCTTCCAGCGCAAGTTCGAAGAACAGCTTATCGCCGGCCTTCGCGGCCTGCATCTTCGTGCGAATCGCCTCGTCATAAAAGCCGGTGTGGCGGATGGCGTGATCGAAGATGCTCGGATTTGAGGTAAGCCCGGTGATTGACAGTTCGCAGATGTAGTGTTCGAGCGTGCCGCTTGTAAGTAATCCCCGCGTGATATTGTCGAGCCAAAGGCTCTGACCCATGTGATGCAGTTGTTCCGTGGCTTTCATGCTCGTCTCCAGTTCAAAGGGCGGAAGTCGAGTCGAACCGGCAGCGGCGCCCTAACTTAAACGCCGCTCAGCGCAACGGAAGACTCGTGTTCGGCTTGGTGCAGCCAATATGGCGGCCGGCCGTAGTGAAAGTACAGCCGGTTCTCATACTCTCGAGTAATCGGCATGGACTCGACGTACTCCGGAGCGTTCTGGATGGCTTCCCGGGAGAGGCCGACGTAGACTTTAGAATCCGCCCAGCTCACCCGTTCGATCCATGCGGGTGAAACCAGCACCTTCTTGCCCGGCCACCAATTCCGCGTTGCCACCTCGATATAGCGGATAGCCCAGGCTTCATCGTCCACGATAAAACCGTCCAAATGGCCGATTTCACCGTCGGCCGCCTCAATGTTGTATCCAGTAACGGCTTCGGTACTGCGCAGATGCGAATCCGTCATCTCTCTCCCGATCTTCTCCGCCAAAGCTTCCCTGGAAGCACTTGTTGGAATAGCCAAGCCTACCGGGTAGAACGCCGGGCCCCACAGATAGGGACCATCCCAATAACAGGGATAGCCGTAATACCCGTAGTATTCGGCCTCGTGCTGCCGGGAGACGGGCTGGTGCGTATCGATGTTGGGGCTGTGCTCAACCTGCTTCTTCGTCAGCGCAACGTCCAATTGTTTCGCCTGCCAGTCCGTATGGATTACCGAGATTGGCGAGATCAGTACTCGCCGGCCACCAAGCCAGCCGCCGGTTTCCACCACGAGGTAGCGGATGGCCCATGTCTTGTCGTCGAAATACAACTGATGTACAGTTCCAAGCTCGCCGTCGGTAGCTCGGATTGCGAAACCGTTCAAATGCGTAGCATTTCTTAGCATTGTCTTTGTCCTCAGCGGCGGTTGTCGACCGTGATGCTATCGCGCGCCCACTGCTACTGCTTCGGCGGAGTGCAGTGTCACATTGAGAGGCCGTGTGTTTTCGATAATCTCCTTCGCTTTTTCGACTTCCGCGGCCGTACCATGCACCATCAGCAGGAACTTGTCCGTCTTGAGTGCCATTTCGTACTTAACGACACTGTCCTTCGGAATACCCATGCCATAGAGCCCCGCACCGATGGCGCTCAAACCTCCAACTGCCACGGCGCCTTCCAACGCTCCCACGATCCATGCAACCACAGGGCCCGCCACCAGCACTGGGCCGAGACCCGGAATGGCAAAGAAGGCCGACCCGAACAGCAATCCCCAGAAGCCTCCCCAAAAAGCGCCGGTCTTGCCCCAGTACTTCATCCGGTCGCCGGTATTGTAGTATCCCACCACGTGTTCATCGGTGTGCGAATCCTTACCAACGATTGACAAGGTGCGCATGTCGATTCCCGTACGCTGAAGCTCCTTGACTGCTCCTTCTGCTTCGATATGCGTACTATAAACAGCTACTACCGCATTTAGTTCAGACATTTCCTATCTCCTTTTTGTAGTGATGCCGCTTTTGTGAATTCGGTTACGACTCTCGCCTACCGAGCTTCGCACAATACGCTGACAGGTCCGGCAATACTGTGGCGCACGCTTCAGCGTGCCGCGGCGAACTTCAGTTCGCCGTCTGGCCGTAGGCTGAAGCCCACGGCAGCACGCTTCAGCGTGCGCCACGACAGCGGGCCGGCTGTCACTCTATCGTGCGAGCCTCAATAGCTGTCCACTTCCTCCACGATCCCGCAGACCATGGCCTCGGTCGTGAGCATGAGAGAGGCGATGGAAGCCGCATTCTGGAGAGTAGTGCGAGTCACTTTGGTGGGATCGATCACGCCGGCCTTTACCAGATCTTCATACTTCTCCGTGGAAGCATTGAAGCCGAAGTTAGGATCGTTATGGCTCTTGATCTCCTCGACCACGACAGCGCCTTCGGTCCCGCAGTTCAGCACGATCTGCCGCACGGGCTCCTCACAGGCGCGGCGCACGATAGTGACACCAAACTGTTCGTCGCCTTCGAGCTTCAGCTTCTCGAGCGCCATCGACGCGCGCAGCAGCGCAACGCCTCCGCCCGGCACGATGCCCTCCTCGACCGCTGCGCGAGTGGCATGCAGAGCGTCCTCGACACGGGCCTTTTTCTCTTTCATCTCGGTCTCGGTCGCGGCGCCGACTTTGACGATCGCCACGCCGCCGGCCAACTTCGCCAGCCGCTCCTGCAGTTTCTCGCGATCGTAGTCCGAAGTAGTCTCTTCAATCTGGGCGCGGAGTTGCTTGATGCGGCCCTCGATGTTCTTCGGCGATCCGCCGCCGTCGATGATGGTGGTAGTGTCCTTGTCCACCGTGACGCGCTTCGCGCGGCCCAGATCCTCCAGCTTGATGCCCTCCAGCTTGATGCCGGTCTCTTCCATGATGGCCTTGCCGCCAGTTAGAATCGAGATATCTTCCAGCATCGCCTTGCGCCGGTCGCCGAAGCCTGGAGACTTCACGGCGCAGGCGCTGAGCGTGCCGCGCAGCTTGTTGACCACCAGCGTGGCCAATGCCTCGCCTTCCACGTCTTCAGCGATCAACACCAGCGGCTTACCCACGCGCACCACTTGCTCGAGTATGGGCAGCAGGTCCTTCATGCTGCCGATCTTCTTATCGTGAATAAGAATGTAGGGATCTTCGAAAACGCATTCCATACGTGCGGCGTCGGTCACAAAGTAAGGGGAGAGGTAGCCGCGGTCGAACTGCATTCCGTCGACTGTCTCCAACTCGGTGGTCATAGTCTTGGATTCCTCGACCGTGATCACGCCGTCCTTGCCGACCTTCTTCATGGCCTCGGCAATGATGTTACCGATGGTAGAGTCGCTGTTGGCGGAAATGCCGCCAACCTGCGCGATCATGTCGCCGGAGACGGGCTTCGAGAGCTTTTTGACTTCTTCGACGGCTACTTCCACGGCCTTATCTATACCGCGCTTAATGGCCATCGGATTCGCCCCCGCCGCAACGGCTTTGACGCCTTCGCGGTAGATTGCCTGGGCCAGAATCGTGGCCGTGGTGGTGCCGTCGCCCGCCACATCGGAGGTCTTCGACGCCACTTCGCGCACCATCTGGGCGCCCATGTTCTCGAGCGGATCCTGCAGCTCGATCTCTTTGGCCACCGTCACACCGTCTTTGGTGATGGTCGGTCCGCCGAATTTCTTTTCGAGAACGACATTGCGCCCGCGGGGTCCCAGGGTCACCTTCACCGCGTCGGCGAGTAGGTTGACGCCGCGCAGGATCGCTTGGCGGGATTGATCGCTATAAACAATCTGTTTTGCCATAAATGGTTTCCTTATGAGTCGATTTGAATTAGCTGGCTTTCAAGAGAGCTTGGGGGGACGCATCCAGCACTCCCAGCACATCGTCCTCGCGCATGATAATGTACTCAATGCCATCCAGTTTGATCTCGTTGCCGGAGTACTTGCCGAACAGAATGCGGTCGCCGGCCTTGACGTCGAGGGCGACCAGTTTGCCGTCGTCGAGCCGCTTGCCCTTCCCAATGGCCATCACTTCACCCTCCTGCGGCTTTTCCTTGGCCGAGTCCGGAATGATGATGCCTCTGTGCGTGGTTTCCTTTTCCTCGATCCGCTTCACCACGATGCGGTCGTATAGGGGTCGAATGTTCATGATGTTATGAATCTCCAGTTAGATTGAGCCTGCGTAACTTTGGCCAGAGAAGGTCAGGCCCTGCTGCAGATGCCGCGCGTGCGCGGAGACGCTCACATAAGGCACCTTGAGGAACGATTTGACGGTGACCTGTGTAATCTCGATGCCGTTGCAGTTGCGGGATTTCACGTTCGCAATAAGCCGCTCGAACGCGGCGCGGAGTGTCTTTTGCCTGTCAAAGCCGAAGACGGTGGCTTTGATCTCCCCCGCCATGAAGAAGAAGGTCCATCCGGCTTCCCGAATTTCCTTTTCGAACGCGGACCGCGCGCCGTTGAGCGTTGCCCATCCACTCGCATCGGGTTCGCCTTGTAGCCGGATCGAGTTTGGCAGATGGGCGTGCGGTTCAATCAAGATGCTGCCCGCTGCGATTGTTTCTGTCATTGGGTGCTTGCAGAATGGGCGAGCCAGGCTACCGGATGGCTGCGGATGCTGCCATTGCGCTCGGCGATGTCCGCCCAGGCGGCGTCCTCTCTCAGCCGGAGAAAGACACCCTGGGTACCCTGGTATGTGCCAGTGGCCAGCACAACTTCGTCACCTTCACGGAACGCCGGAACGGCAGGTATGGCGCTCAGCATGTTCGCGTACCTCCTTTGTTCGATCGTTTCATCAAAGAGCCGGAAAGGCAGGCGAAACCGCCTGCCTGACCTGCCCCTACGCGCACCTCCGATTACCGGGCCGTGATCGGCGTGCCAATCACTTCGCCGGAGATTACCAGTTCCACGCGCCGATTCTGCTGGCGGCCCTCCGCAGTGTCGTTGGAAGCCACCGGCTGAGTCTTGCCGAAGCCCTTCGCCGTGACCGAACCCGCCGCCATTCCCTGCCCGACCAGGTATGCGCGAACAGCGTCGCCGCGTTGTTCGGAAAGCTGCTGATTATAGTCGTCCCCGCCGACGCTGTCGGTGTGACCTTCTACATCCAGCCTTAGACCCGGATGCCCGGAGACGATACCGGCCACCTTGGCCAGCTTCTCGCGCGCCACCGGCCGTAATGAAGACTTGGCGGTGTCGAAGAGTACATCCGAGATGTTTACGATCAAACCGCGCGCCGTGTCGCGGGTCTGGAGAATGGCGTTGAACTGGCTAAGTAGCTGGGTTCGCAGTTCAGCCTTGTCCGCCTGCAACTGCGCCGTCTGCTTGGCCGCGTTGTCGAGGTCGGCCTGGCTGGCCGCCCTTTGCGCATCATTTTCCCGCTTCAGACGATCTGTCTCGGACACCGCGGCAGCCGCGCTGGCCTCGTTCTGCAGTTTCAAGCGATCCGCGTCGGCCGTGGCCGCAGCCATGCGCGCGTCACTATCGCGTTTCACACGATCTGCCTCGGACGCCGCGGCAGCCGTGTTTGCCGCGTTCTCCAGTTTCAAGCGATCCGCGTCGGCCGTGGCCGCAGCCATGCGCGCGTCACTATCGCGTTTCACACGATCTGCCTCGGATGCCGCGGCAGCCGTGTTCGCCGCGTTCTCCAGTTTCAAACGATCCGCGTCGGTCGTGGCGGCAGTCATGCGCGCATCGTTTTCGCGTTTCACACGATCCGCTTCCGCCTGAGAGGATACTGCCTGCGCATCCTTCTCCCGCGTCAAGCGCTCAGACTCGGCCCGTGCCGCGATCCGCGCCGCTTCAGCTTCCCGGGTGACGCGATCCGTTTCGGACTGCGCGGCGGCCCGTCCGCTCTCCGCGCGTGCTTCGCGATCCACCGACTGCTGCCGCTCCGCGGTCAGGGCATCTGCCTCCTGGCGTTTGACGGCGATTGCCCGCGCGTCTTCCGCCGTCTGCACCGCTTCCCGGGCGGTCATGATGACAGGCTTCTTGCCTGTCTTGTGTTCCTGGTCGGCTTCAGCCTGAGACAAGCTTGCCTCGGCCTTCTGGAAGGTCTCGGCCGCAAACCGGTCGGCGCCCACGGCGCGCGCGATCTGCACCGCGTTGCGCGCTTCGTAGAGTTCCAGCGGCTGTTTGCGATCGAACTTCAGCGCCAGCGGGTTCGCCAAACGCTGATACTGGCCGCGCTGCAACAGTTCGTACTTGGCGTCGATCTCCT
>OCTA010003173.1_pt1 | contig 14639 bp, 12 predicted proteins | sample 1538991 | NCBI WGS metagenome assembly OCTA01 (sample SAMEA3539302, study PRJEB22396) | soil metagenome | biome: tundra; feature: field; material: soil | place: USA | collected 2010-05 | depth 0.15 m | reverse complement strand
GAACACGGCCGGGTTGTAGTAGACGGTGTTCTTGTTGGCAGCCTTAAACCAGACTCCGTACAACTTCTTCTTGTAGGTGGCCAAAGTGCTCCAGGCGGTTCCGAAGTTCTTTGTCTCGGTGCCAAGAATTGAAGCCAGCGGCTTGATGGCGTGTTTGGCGGCGAGCGTGTCCAGGGTGCCGGGATCCGGGACTAGGGCGACCGCGGGCGGAGAACCGCCGGCGACTGCCGCGTCGAGCGCCGTATCCATGTTGCTGCCCTTACCCGTGTAGTGAACCGTGATGCCGGTCGAGTCCTCGAAGGGCTGTAACACCGCCTTGAAGTCCTGCTGTTCGGTGCTCGTCCACTCGGCCCATATCGACACTGAACCGCGAATCTTCTTCGACGCCGCCGACGCGGGTCCATTCGACACAATGATGGACATACTGGCTATGGTCGTCAAAGCCATGGCGGCTATCAGAGCCTTTCGAGACGCCTTCACCCTCCCAAGTAGGTTTTTATTCATTACTCCCCTTTTCGTTGTAGTTATTTCTTTCATGAAACCAGCTCCTCTCCCCCCTGAAGAATCTGAAGGCCGTGGGGGCCCTCCACGACGCCGTAGAGCTTGGTGGGAATGTTCCCCTGGATCCCCAAGGAACTTCCTCGGGGGACAACATCGAGAACAAGTTGCTCTCGATGAGGCTTTGCGATCTCGCCATTGAGCAGCGAGACCATCTTTGACGCTCCCTTGATTCCAGACTCCAGCAGCGGCTGGTTCACGGTAGATATGTCGAGAATGGAAGAAACCTCAAGATTGTCGAAACCAATGACGGCCAGATCATCAGGAATCTTGTGTCGATGTTGCTGCGCGGCTTTGATCACGCCCACGGCCAAGGTGTCGGAACTCGCAAAGATCGCCGTTGGGCGACGCTTACGCAGTTCGAACAGTGCACTGGCAAGAACTGCAGCAGCCTCCGAAGAGTGGGGACCGCGCGCCACGAGGTCAAAGTCAGGTTCAATTCCGGCCGCTTCTAAGGCCATCAGATAGCCGGCGTAGCGGTTTTCTGACGCGGACATACCTAAGTCAGATCTTGCGTTGTCACCAATGAATCCAATTCGCCGATGACCCAGCGAGAGGAGATGCTCCGTCGCCATCTTGCCGCCCTCAACGTCGTCGATGTAGACGCAGGGAAGATTAGGAAGACTGTTGTCGACGAGCACGAGGGGTATAGAAAGTTTGCGGATGCGCGCGATGCGCTCCTTGGGAATGCGAAGTGAGATCGAAATAATGCCGTCAACGCGACGCTGATCGATGATCGAGGAAAGATGGCGATCAAGCTGCGCCCGATTCTCCACGTTGAACACCACCGCGTCGAGGCCCGCGTCGCTCAGGACATCAATCACGCCAACCAGGCGCGCCATGACTGACGGACGGGTGATCACCGACACGAGAATGCCGACGGCATCGGTGCGTCCCTTCGAGAGCGACGAGGCGCTGCGCAGGGGTCGATAATCTAAACGTTCTATCGTGCTGAGTACGCGTTTGAGGGTCGCCTCGCTGACCTGATCGCTCCCATTGAGTACGCGCGAAACAGTACCGACGCCCACCCCGGCTTCTGCGGCCACGGTGGCGATACTGATCGCACGCTTCGTCACGGCAACTTCCCCCCAAGAAATCCGGTATGACACTCCCAATTCGGAACCGGTTCCATGGCATGATACAGAGCACTAATATCAGTGTCAAGTCAGGTGTAACGGAACTTTTAATGTGAACGCAAGGTTCCGGCGACAGTGGCCACCAAAGAGAGGGCCCGTTCATTGCGAGGTGCAACGAGTTCGAAGCTTTAAGAATAGAGCGAGGCATCGACGCTTCGTTGGGAGTAGTTAGTTCAATTTTGTGGCAGTCAACGTGTTGCAATAATTCAGATGAAAAGGAAAATTTATGATTGTCGAAGAAGAAGCACAAAAGCGAATTCTCGACTCGATTCACTTACCGGGGCACGTCGCGTCGCTTGACGTCGACACCGAGTCGTCGCTGATGTGGTGGCACAAAGCAGTTCTGTACCAGGTCTATTTGAGAAGTTTCGCCGACGCCAATGATGACGGCGTGGGCGACATCGCTGGACTGATCAGTCGTTTGCCTTACATCAAAGAACTCGGCGTCGATGCCGTGTGGATTTCCCCTTGGTACGAATCGCCGATGCTCGACGGCGGCTACGACGTCAGAAATTATGTCGACACCGATCCCCTCTTTGGTTCACTCGAGGACGTCCAAAACCTGATTGACGCGAGTCACCAGCTGGGGCTGAGGGTCGTTCTCGATTTCGTCGCGAATCACTGTTCAAGCCAGCACCCCTGGTTCCAATCGGCACTGACCTCTTCCGAAGGTTCAAGGGAACGTGACTGGTTTTACTTCAAAGATGGTCAAGGCGAGAGTGGAAACGAACCGCCCAACGATTGGAAGAGTATCTTCGGCGGCCCCGCGTGGACCCGGACCCAGAATCTTGATGGTTCTCCCGGTCAGTGGTATTTCCATCTCTTCGACACCAGTCAGCCTGATTTGAATTGGAAGAACGAAGAAGTTCTGATCCAATTCGACGAAATTCTGCGGTTCTGGTTTGATCGAGGCGTAGACGGTTGCCGACTCGACGCCGTGTCGGCAATAGGTAAGGACGATGATTACCGCGACATGGGCTTTGCGCCCGACGACTTGTACCGACCCGACATTTGGGGTCCCGTTCCGTTCTTTGACGCCGAGGGCGTGCACGACGTCCTCCGACGGTGGCGCCGCGTGGCCCGGGAGTACCCGACCGAGAAGTTCCTGGTTGGCGAAGTTGTGGTGCGTGACGTTGAGCGACTAGCCCGTTATCTGCGCCGAGACGAACTGCAGTCCACATTATCCTTTGATCTGTCCAAGATTGTCTGGAGCGCCGACGCGTTTCGTCAAATGATCAATACGCTTCACGGCGCGTGCTTCGAGCATCATTCGTGGATGACGTGGACGTTGTCGAGTCACGACGAGAAGCGCACGGTGTCGCGTTACTCACAAGATGGTCCCGCCGAGGGCGTGCTGGGCGACGTCACGCCGACCGGGCATGGGCGTGCTCGGGCCGCGTACTTGCTGGCATTGGCACTACCGGGTTCAGCGTGTATTTATCAAGGCGAAGAACTAGGTCTTTGGGAAGTCATAGACATTCACGAGGACAGGCTGCAAGATCCTATTTACTTCCGCACCGGCAAGCAAGAACTTGGACGAGACGGTTGTCGCGTACCACTGCCGTGGGAGAAGGAAGGTCCGTCGCTCGGCTTCAGTGCGCGACATGAAACCTGGTTGCCTCAGCCGCAAAGTTGGGCCGACGTCAGTGTGGCTACGCAGCTCAATGACGCATCGTCAACGTTGCACTTCTTTAGGGCAGTTCTGGCGTTGCGCGCAACCATCTTCAACGATGACGAGTGGGACATCACTTGGGAACCCAGCCCAACGGGCGTTCTCGTCTTACGACGTGGACCAGACTTTCGCTGCGTCGTGAATTTCTCAGGCGAACCCTTCTGCATTAGCGATGACGAAGAAGCGCTGGCGTCGAGCTCTCCGTTGACGGACGAACGCATTATCGGTGTCAACAATGGAGCATGGTTGCGCGCGAGACGGTAAGCAGCAAGAAACGCCCTAGAGGTTTCGGGGGTACGAAATAATGAAAAGGAGTGCGCTGAGGGCTGATATCGGTCTATGTGTCAAATTGACACCTGTACGAATGTCAGCACCTAATTCACTCAATGCGTGGTCAATCCGGTCGACAACGGCGACCCTGGTTTCAAGAGCATCGATTGACCATGGGTTCGCTCGAGATGACACTCACGAATGCAGCACCCGCGCTCTGAAGGGAATCACTGGATCCCACAATTGGGTCTGCCCCGAATGAGTTGAATCCTTGATTTGAAGATCTCGCCCACTTAGTGCTCGTGGACTGCCCGCGACCGAGAAGAATACTGATTTGGTCACTAGAACAACCGGTTGATCAGTGCTTTTGCACCTTCCAGTTAGTAAGGCCTTCCACCCTTTCAAGGTGGCGGCACGGGTCCGAATCCCGTTGGAGGCACGAAGATTATTCGCCTGAAAACCACTTATATACAAAGGTTTTTGGGGTGTCCGCGGGTGACCAATAGTGACCGAGTGTGGCCACCATTTACGTCTTTTACATGCACGAGCGCTACCTCAACGTAGTCACAATCCCTTATCAACGGTGTGACACAAACACTGCAAATCCGGCTTAGATTGGATATGCAAGGGCGGATTGGATTCACAATCATGGCAAAGAATGTCCGCATAATTTGCAGGGACGGTCAAGCGCTTACATTGCCCGAGTTTGTCGGAATGTGGCGTACGAGAACTACCCGGCTGTTCAAGGGATTTCGATCAGCAGTGGTCGTTGTGGCCGTGGTGACCATGAGTTTCGTTGCGCTTCCGGCACTTACGTCGAATGCTTCAACGGACCACGATGGAAGCAACTTAGGTTTCGCGCACTGCCAGACGACGACGACGTACCGGACAACAACAACAACGACCGTGCCGTCGACCACAACGACGAAGCCGTCGACCACGACGAGTACGTCCACAACGACAACGACCGTGCCGTCGACCACGTCGAGTACGTCCTCAACGACAACGACCGTGCCGTCGACCACAACGACGAAGCCCGGTAGTTCCACGACAACGACACTGCCGCCACCTCCGAATGGGTCATCGACGACCACCTCGACGGTGCCTGCTACGTCCACTACAACAAGCACTACGGCAAGCACGACGACAACGTTGATGCCGTCAGTTACCAACACAACAGTTAACGCTGCTCCTCCAACAGCTCCGTCGATTTCCCCGGCCACCGTACCGTCGGGTGCTCCGGGAGCCGGTGCCGGTGGTTCGGCAGTGTCAACGGACAGTGGTGTAATCCTGACGGCAGCGGCCTTGGTGCTGTTCGCTGGACTGGCTGGCTTAGTTCTTGCACTTCGCCGTCGCCGCCGCGCCTAGCGACCTTGAGTAATCCGCTCATTATGAGCGAATAGTTAGGCGTGAATTGACAAGATGGTCCTCACTTCCAAAGTGAGGACCATCTTGCATCCCATCAGTTCAAATAGTCAGCTGCGTAACGACGTCTTAACGATTTCCAGGTAGTCGTCCGCTCGCTGGTTCTAGTCCCCTTTGGGAGTTAGAAATAGCGAAGATTCCCAGTGTCTTTCAGTGCTCATCACTCCCTTTGGTGAACTTTGCCAGAGCATCGATCCAACGCAACCACTCAATTGCAGGAGTTTGAACTACAACCGCTGTGGGTTGCTTCGTGGCATTCGCCGAAACTCATCAATTTATCTGGAGTCTTTCGGACGGAGATTCGTCAAATCATAGAAAATGGAAGGAGTTGTCTCAAAATAAGAACAATATCTATCGACGCCCCTTTTTTTGAGAGCGAGCCGACGATACGCTGACTTCGATAGCGACCCAAGTATGAATCCATTCACGCGGCTGAAGGAGAAACCTCATGAAGAAATATCTGCGTTCATTGCCTGCAGTCGCATTGTCCTTGGGGCTCATCTTCGCGATTGGCAGTGCGGCGTCGGCCCACGGTCACGGTCAAAACGGTGGCAATAACAATGGCGTCGGCTACGGCTACGGCTACGGCTACGGCCACGGCGGCGGCGACAACGGCCATGGTCACGGCAAGGGTCACGGCCACGGCCACGGCCACGGCGACGGCCATGGTCACGGCAAGGGTCACGGCAACGGAAACGGAAACGGTCACGGCAAAGGTAACGACCATGGACACTCGGCGTCGTCGCGACCGGCACAACGAGTTGCAACTTTCACGGCCGGTTGACGATCAACTCAGGCGCGAAAGTGACGATCACTCGCGACATCATGCCGAAGCATGGGCGGGCGTGTACGAGTACGGATGATTGTTGAGCACTTCCGTCAAGCCTTCCGAAGTCACTTCCTAAGACAATCAATGCTCACAACCCAATCCAGCAGTTGGTCCCAACCCAAAGTGCTTTGTGGTGCCAATGAAATCTGTCGGGACATCGCGAACAACTGAGCCTGTGCAGTTCAGTGAGCGTCGCCGCCTGCCCTTTCGTCAACAAGCCCTTCAGCGCTCAAGCGTTGAGTAATGGCCAGCGAAGCGCTGCCGCTAACCGGGAGGTGCGAACTCCGGCGCGACCTCCATCTGTGACCGCGACGTAACGCTCAGCCGAATCTCTGTCACTGTCTGATAGTCGGGGTCGTTCAGAAAACTCCAGACTGCGTCGGTGTCGGCGAAACGCATCACGACCGTGCTGTTCGGCGGATCAAACTCTGCGGGCACCGCATCGGAGCCTGCGATCAGGGCCTGGGCGCCGTGCTTTTGAAGGAGCGGCAACACCTGAGGCAGGTATTCGTTCCGGTACCGGTCAACATCCTCAATCTCTTGCATTAAAACGAAATATGCAGCCACTAGTCTCCTCGCATTTCGCATGGGCACCAGCCTCCGAGTTTCGCTCGGACTTCACGCCTTTCGAAGAACTCAAACTACTCAGTAAGAGCAATCGATGTGAGTACTCAAAGGAATCGATGTGAGATGCAGCCTCGGTTCTTATCCTCGCTGCGGGAACAGCAAAGTGCGGCCCCGTAGTCGCGATTACGCCTGGATGGGTCTTCAAAGGAACTCTGCGAGCCCTACGAGCCAGCGAAGCCACTCGCTTTCAGGAGTTTGAACTACAGCCCTTGTGGGGTGCTTCGCGAATACCTTCGACTACGCCATGCTCGCCTTTACGTGAATCCAACGTGGATACGCCATGTGGACCAATTGTTGGAGCGCCGAACATTCGTAACTGTGGAGAGCGCAGATCGAGACGCGGATGAACAGTCCCTACGTCGCAACGCCCGCGAACTGGCTGTTGTAGAGGTCGAAGTAGAGCCCGCGTTTTGCCATGAGAACCTCGTGACTACCCTGCTCGACAATTCTTCCCTGATTCATCGCGACAATGACGTTGGCGTCGCGAATCGTCGATAGGCGATGAGCAATGACAAAGCTCGTTCGTCCCTTTCGAAGCCTCGCCATAGCCTCTTGGATCAAGACTTCGGTGCGCGTGTCGACGTTACTCGTCGCCTCGTCCAGAATGAGGATGTTCCGGTTCGAGAGGAAGGCTCGCGCGATGGTGAGCAACTGCTTTTGTCCCGAAGATAGATTCGTCGCGTCCTGGTCAATTTGGGTGGCGTATCCGTCCGAAAGCGTGCGAACGAATCCGTCGACGTGGGCGGCCTTCGCGGCCTCGAGAACCTCATCGTCGCTTGCCTCGGGTCGGCCGTAACGGATGTTGTCGCCGATCGAACCGGCGAACATCCAAGTGTCTTGGAGGACCATGGCGTAGGCGCGTCGCACCTCGTCTCGAGTGAGTTCCGCGTAGTCGACGCCCCCGAGCAGGATGTGGCCCGCGTCGATCTCGTAGAATCGCACGAGTAGGTTGACGATAGTCGTCTTGCCGGCGCCCGTTGGTCCAACGATGGCGACAGTGTCGCCCGCGGCCACGTCGAGACTGAAGTCCTCGATGAGCGGCTTGTCGGCCTCATAACGGAAACACACGTTGTCCAAGGTGACGTGACCATCCGCACCGGCCTGGAAGATAGCCGGCGAGTCGCGATACTCATCGGGGGACTCCTCGTCGGCGTCGAGGAATTCGAAGACACGTTCCGCCGACGCGACGCCGGACTGGAGCATGTTCATCTGGGACGCGATTTGGGTGATCGGCATGGTGAACTGGCGCGAATACTGAATGAAGGCCGTGACAGCGCCCAGGGACAACAGACCCGAGGCGACCCTGTAGCCCCCGAAAACCGCAATGACCACGTAGTTGATATTCGCGATGAACTGCATCGAGGGCTGGATGATCCCTGACAAGAACTGTGCGCGAAAGCTCGCCTCGTAGAGCTGCGTGTTCTGTTCCCGGAATTCAGCGACCGTCGCCTCGCTACGCCCGAAGACTTGAACGAGTTCGTGTCCAGTGTGAGTCTCTTCGACCAGTCCATTGAGCGTTCCGGTTCTTTCCCATTGTCGCCCAAACTGGACTTGCGAGCGTTTGGCGATGAGGTAGGTCACTACGAGGGCGAGCGGAATGGTGACGACGCTGACCGCAGCGAGGAGCGGGGAGATCCAGAACATCATGCCCATCACGCCGGCGATGGTGAGGATCGAGGTGATCAGCTGGCTGAGTCCCTGCTGGATAGTCGTCGTGAGGTTGTCGATGTCGTTGGTCACGCGGCTCAGCACGTCGCCGTGCGAGTGGCTGTCGAAATAACGAAGCGGGAGACGACTAAGTTTCGCCTCGACGTCGCGGCGAAGGTTCGACATCACTCGTTGGGTGAGCCCGGCCATAGTGAAACCCTGGAGGTAGTTGAACACTGCGCCCGCGAGATACACGAGCGCGCATAGACCGAGCACACGGCCGAGCTCGTCGATATTCACTCCGACTCCAGGCGTGAGATGCATCCCGCTGACCATCGCGGCGATCTGACTCTCACCGTGCTCACGAAGCTGGTGAATTGCCTGGGCCTTGGTGGTACCGGGCGCCAGACGCTTGCCGATGATGCCGTCGAAGAGCACGTTGGTCGCGCTGCCAAGAATCTGGGGGCCGGAAACCATGAAGCCAACGGAGGTGACGCCGAGCGCCAGCGCGAGCGCAAGTTTGAATCGTTCAGGATGAAGTCGAGCGAGGAGTCGGCGCGTCGTGCCGCGCAAATCCTTGCTACGCCCGAGCGGATGAGTCCCGCCTCGCATCGCGCCCATCGGGCCCATGCTCACGTTGCGGCCTCCTCACCCAATTGCGAGACCACTATTTCGCGATACGGTGCGCAGCTCTGCACCAACTCGTGGTGCGTGCCCGAGCCCACGATCCGACCATCGTCGAGCACGATGATGCGCTCGGCGTGCATGACGGTGCTCACGCGCTGCGCGACGATGACCACCGACGCGTTAGTCGTGCCCTCCTTGAGGGCCGTGCGTAAACGCGCGTCCGTCGCCGCGTCGAGCGCGGAGAAACAGTCGTCAAAGAGATAGACGTTCGGTCGCTTGACCAGCGCGCGCGCAATCGACAGACGCTGACGCTGGCCCCCCGACACGTTCGTACCGCCCTGGTCCACGGGCGCCTCGAGGGCGCCCGGCATGGCGGCGACGAAGTCTTTCGCCTGCGCGATTTCGAGAGCACGCCAGAGATCCTCGTCACTCGCGTCGGGCCGTCCAAATCGCAGGTTGCTGGCGACCGTGCCACTGAACAGGTACGCCGCTTGGGGCACGATGCCCAGAGACGCCCAAAGCGTCTCTTGGTCCTGGTCACGCACATCCACACCATTCACGAGCACGCGTCCGCTCGACGCATCGAAGAACCTCGGTATCAGATTCAGCAGCGTGGTCTTACCACTACCGGTGCCGCCGATAATCGCGCTCGTTTCTCCCGGCTCGAACGTGAACGAGAGCTCCTCGACGACCGGTCGCTCACTCCCCGGGTACTCGAAGGACACGCCGTCAAAGGACACAGCGCCCGATTGAATCAAAGGGCGAACGGGGTGGGTTGGGTTACTCACTTCCGGCACCGTCAACAGCACCTCCTGGACCCGCTCCGCACTGGCCGCGGCGCGCGGCAAGAGGATTGCCACCATGACCGCCATCATCACGGAGAGCAGGATCTGCAAGATGTAGGTGAGGAATGCCGTGAGGTTGCCAATCGGCATTGATCCCTCACTCACGAGACGTCCGCCGAACCAGAGAACGGCCACCGATGAGAGGTTGAGAATCATCATCATGGTCGGCAACATCAACGCGAAGACCCGATTCACCCGCAGCGCGGTATTGGTCAGGTCCTCGTTCGCGACCGCGAAGCGATCGGCCTCGGAGCGAGTTCGAACGAAGGCGCGCACGACGCGCACGCCAGTTATCTGTTCGCGCAACACCTCGTTGATCCGGTCGATTTTTCTCTGCATGGATCGGAATTGGGGGATTACCTTCACCATCACGATCCCGATGAAGACCGCCATCACCGGTACCGCGACCAACAAGAGCGTGGAGAGTTGAGCGCCCTCGTGGATCGCGAGGATGATGCCGCCCACGCACATGATCGGCGCGATCACCATCATCGTGAGAGCCATCTGAAGGAACAGTTGTATTTGTTGGATGTCGTTGGTGTTTCGAGTAATGAGCGACGCCGTCCCAAACCGATTCATGTCCCGGGCGGAGAACAACTGCACACGCGTGAAGAGAGCCTCGCGAATTTGCGCACCCGCGCCCATGGCGACGCGCGAGGCGTAGTAAATCGCAATCACGGCACAGACGCCCACGAGTACCGTTATGGCGATCATGTCGAAACCGGTGAACAATATGTAGTGCAGATTTCCCTTGATGACGCCGTTATTGATTATGTCGGCGTTCAGGTTTGGAAGGTAGAGGTTCCCCACCGTCTGAGCGACGAGTAGGACGACCAGAATGGTGATCGATCGACGGTAGGGTCGAAGGTAGGTACGAAGTAACCGAGTCAGCACAGAAACAAGTTCGTCTCTTGGCGCGACACAACTGGAGGAATGTGTCCTGAGCGCCGTCGCCGCGTCGACACCACCGGTCCACAGCACTCTGTTTGGATCAATTCGACGTGCTGGCATTGTCCAGTGATAATCGCGGGCACGACGTAGGGGCGAGCTGATCGGTTCGACTCAACGAGTCTCGACATTGGAATCGGCATTTTCATAGAAGGTGACATCCCTCGACGAAGTGACTCGCCGCGATCACTCTTCTCCGGCGCGTCGAACCGTGAGCTCTCGATCAACCGAACGCAGACGAGCGGCCATTGCCGCCAATAGCTTCATTGCTATGAAAGGAGATGTTTCAACTAAGCGAACAAACTCTCTCCGTTCGAACACCGTGACGGTCATGTCAGTATCGGCGATCACCGTAGCGCTCCGGCGATCGCCGTCAAGGAGAGACATCTCGCCGAAAAGGTCACCGGGGCCGAGGTTCGCCACGTCCACTTGATCGCCGACAGTGCAGTGCGCGTTTCCCGACACAATGAGAAACGCCTCCTCACCGATCGCGCCCTCTTTGGTCAGCACCTGATTGGCAGCAATTTCTAGCGTGACGCCGAGCGCCGCCACCGACTCCAACTCCTTACGAGAGAGTTCGGCAAAAAGAGGTCGTTGAGCCAGCATCTCGATTCCTTGTGGCGGAATGCGCACGGTTCCTCCTCACTTGGACTACGTCACAACTTGCTTCGAGCGTAGTTCGCGAGTGGTGAATCGCGGGCGCCCGACTCTCGATGGCTCTATCATGAGTCGCTCGAGCTCAATGAAGCCAAGAGCCCGGACGCGCCAACAAACGCTGAAGGGATTCCGCTCTCGGGCGGTGGAGCGGAGGTCAGTACGTGTCGACGACGATGCCACAGATCGAGACCATCGTCATGTTGATGCTGGAGAACAGGTCGCTCGACACAATGCTGGGCTGGCTCTTCGAAGACTCCAAGCCCGTCCACGTATATCCGCGCGACTCCGACCCTCTGTTCCAGGGCATACCAACAGACGCCGGTAACCGACGGCGGGAAAGGACCTATCACCCCACCCATGGGTCGCCGATCCCCTCGCAGCGATCGCGGTTGCCGCGCTGGGGTCCGAAAGAGGACATGGAGCATGTCCAGATCCAGATGTACGCCGACGGAGACGGCATCATCCACGATCGGAACTGGGGCCCACCTCCGATGACCGGGTTCGCTTGGGACTACCCCGTCGAAATACCAGACCACGTCGGTGACGTGATGGGGGGGTACACCGCAGATGATCTTCCCGTGCACTACAGGCTGGCTCGGGACTATGCGGTGTCTGACCGATGGTTCTCGTCGGTCCCGTCCGAGACCGACCCCAATCGAGCCGTCTCGGCTGCGTCGGGGGCCCTCCAAAGAATCTCGACGGTATCGACCAGATCGGGCAAACCCTTCAAATGCAACGGGCCGTACGAGGCGAATCCATGCTTGCTACGTCGACCCACCATCAACCGCACCACGTCAGACGCGAGGATCTGACCGCCTTCGCACGTCGCGCAGAGTCGGGAGGCCTCGACCACCGCAGCGCCGAAGTAATCGCCCTCCTCCTTACTCACTTCACCGGCGCTCAATCCCACACGCAGACCGACCGGATGGTCCCCGTCGAGGTTCCGGCGCTCGACACCTTGTTGCATGGCCACCGCACACGACAGCGCCGCCGACGTGGAGGCGAACACGACCATGAGTCCGTCGCCCAGACTCTTCACCTCGGTGCCGCCTTCGTCGGCCACCGCCCGACGGAGAATGGCGAAGTGGCCGCGTCGCACTTCGTCGGCGATGTCCGGTGCCAGACGCGAGGCCAACCTCGTGGAGTCCACCATGTCGGTGAAGAGGACCACAACGTTGTCGGTCGTCATGGTCGCCCAACAACTTGGAGCGGACCGAGGAACCTGAATTCCATTCCCCGCCCCCTTCGCCCGGGACCAGAGTACGGCGAAAGTCCTACTCAGCGCCAGTGGGTTGTGGACGGGTCTGCGCTGTAACAACTTGTGGACAGTCTGATCGCGTGAACAATGAAAATGCTGTTACCGGTCTAGGTCTCATCTGACTTGTGAAAATTCACTTCACAGAACGATGGTGATCATGTCCAGCGCACCCGCCCGAGCTCCGAGGCGGCGTCGCCCACGCTGCACGTGATTGGCGAATCACTCATTCGACGTCTCATTTTTGATTTTGAAAGTCCAATCAATCGAAGACGCAGGTGCGTGATCCGATCACGATGACGCGCCGTTCCAAGTGCAGCCGGATCGCTGACGCGAGCACCGAACTCTCTATATCCGCGCCGCGCCGCGTCATGTCGGCGACGTCATCGCGGTGCGAGATATGTACGACGTCCTGAGCAATGATGGGTCCCGCGTCCAGATCAGCGGTGACGTAGTGTGCCGTCGCCCCGATGATCTTCACTCCTCGCTCGTGAGCTCGAGCGTACGGATTGGACCCAATGAATGCCGGCAAGAACGAGTGATGGATGTTGATGATGCGGTGCTCGTAGCGACTCACCAACCAGGCGGGCAGAACACGCATGTAACGGGCCAACACAATCAGGTCCGGACCCAGACGGTCGAGCACTTCACCGAGTTGGCGTTCCTGGGCCGCGCGGTCCGCTCCTATCGGGAGATGGGTGAATGGCACTCCGTAACGCTCCGCCAATCCACGGGCCACCGTCCTATCACTCACGAGAGCAACAATGTCGCAATCGAGCTGTCCGATTGCGCTGCGCGCTACGAGGTCGCTCGGGCAATGCAAAGTCGACGAACACAAAACCACCACTCGCGAGCGTCGTCTCGTACTCGGGGTCATGGTGTAGTCCGCCGCGAGCGATGATCGAAGTTCGTCGAGTCGCCGAGCGGGTTCTGCACCGTTCACTCCCGCGGCGACTTCGATGCGACACCCAAAGTCGCCCTCGACGACGTCGGTGTGTTGGTCCAACTCAACGATATTGCCGCCCGCTGCCTGGATGCTGGCGGCCAACTGGGCGACGATCCCCGCACGGTCCGGACACCGCACGGTGAGGATGAGGCCGTGCGACCAATCCACGAGCGTCACGGCGTGACCATCCGCCGAGGGATCCATCGTCGTCATGGCCCCATAGGGTACCGGTCTGTCAGCGACCCGCAGTCATGTGGCGCAATTCAAACTCTGCTCACCACGAGTCGGGTCACGATGGCCGCCATGCGCCCAACCACCTTCCTAGATCCCCGCGTTAGCAACGAGGTGATTTATGGCGCGTCGAGGACCAGGTCCTGACGGACAATCTCACCGGACGCGACGGTCACGGTGGTCGGACCGGCTTTCGTCCCGCCCGTGAACACACCAGTAATCGTGTAGACACCGGGGGGCACGTTGTCGTACAACAACTGTCCGGCGCTGAGCGCCATGTTATTGACGAAGACGGTTCCGACCGAGTTCGTGATCGTGATCGTCCCGCTGGTTGATTTGCCCACGAGGTCTTTGCAGTTCGGCGCCGAGCGCTCAATGTACGCCCCGCCTTCGATGAAGAGTCCAGTGATCAACTCGGTCGGTCCCGACTTGATGATCGGTTCACCGGGCGGTGGCCCGATATTCGACGAACCGGGACAGAGCGGGTTGACCGACACGGTCACAATCTTCGTGACCCGTCCGGGACTGACGCTCTGCGTATGAATCGTCTGAATCGTGGGCATCTGAACTCGAGCTCCGGTGAAGCGAAGTTGGCATCCGGCGACGTGGGCTCTGGCGCGAGCCGCCGTCACCGTCAACCCGGTCATGCGCGGCGCGTGGCACGACGCACGCGAACTGGCGCCCGCAGTGCTCGGCGCTGACGCGAGCGTCAATGGCGCAAGGGTCACTAGGACGAAAAATGCCAGCCATTGTCTCGATAATCGACTCACGAACACACGGTATCGGCCAACGGATCAATCCAGGGTGTCGGCCCGAGGGTCAGTCAACACCTCATCTACCAATTGGCCACGCTTGAAGCGAACGGTCGTGAGATATCAAGCCACCCGAGACTCTACGAGAGCGTCGATCTGCGCGACGGCCTGCGTCATACCCTCGGCCATACCCATTGCAATCATCGTCTCCATC
>OCTA010003170.1_pt1 | contig 14644 bp, 13 predicted proteins | sample 1538991 | NCBI WGS metagenome assembly OCTA01 (sample SAMEA3539302, study PRJEB22396) | soil metagenome | biome: tundra; feature: field; material: soil | place: USA | collected 2010-05 | depth 0.15 m | reverse complement strand
AACAACGTGCTGCGCCGTCTATGCTGCATTACTTAAGACGTGGTGTTTAGTTCCGTCGCGAGCGCCCCCACCGCCTGCGGCTTCCCGGCCTCGGCCGCCAGGCGCGCGCCTTGCCGAACCAGCGTCTCGCGGTAGGGCCCGGACGCGTCGGCCGCCGCCGCCCTCGAGACACCTGGCGCGACGGCCAGCACACCGGCAACGACGGCGGCGACGCATGTCACCAGCGCCATCGCTGCCCTGCGTGTCACCATGGGGCGGCTCATTATAGCCGCAAACCAGCGACACTGCGGCGCGGCGATCGGTCAGCGCTGATCGAAGTACTTGCTGATGGTCTCGCGCAGGGCCAGGCGCGCCCGGTGCAGGCGCGTCTTGACGGTCGGAATGGAGATCTGCAGGACCTCCGCCGTCTCCTCGGTCGAGAGACCCTCGACGTCGCGGATCAGGAAGACCGTCCGGTAGATCTCGGGCAGCTCGTCGACGGCGGCCTGGATGTGGCGGCGCAGCTCGTCCGATTGCAGCTCCTCGTCGGGACGCTTGGCCCAGTTCTCCCCGGTGGCCGGCAGGTGGCCGTAGTTGTCGAGAAAGTCGATGGGCAGCTCTTCGGTCGACACCTCCGGATGTCGCTTCTGCGCCCGCAGCCGCATGAGCGCCGCGTTGGCGGCGACCCGGTAGAGCCAGCTCGAGAACTGCGCGTCCCCCTTGAAGGTGTCGAGCTTGCGCCAGATCGACAGGAAGGTGTCCTGCAGGATCTCCTTGGCCTCGGTCTCGTTGCGGACGAACCGGTAGGCCAGCCGGAAGATCTTGTCCTCGTACCGGTCCAGCAACTGCTCGAAGGCGGCGAAGTCCTTGGCGCGCGCGCGGGCGACCAGCTCCTCGTCGGTGACGGCGGGAGGCGATTCCTGCGGCGATGGCGTCGGAGTCGGCATCGATGACCGGGTCGAATTCTCCCAGATAATCACATCCGCCGATAGCGGCGCCAGGGCCCCGTGCTGCCGGTTCGGCCACCGTCCCCGCGGCGTGGTAAGACTCGCGCATGCACGCACGGGCTGCTGCGGCGTTGGCGCTCCTGGCCGGCACGGCGCCCGCGCCGTCTCCGACGGCGGATCTGCCCCAGATCGCCTTCGAGAAATACACCCTCGCCAACGGATTGGAAGTGATCCTCCACGAGGATCACCGCGCCCCCGAGGTGGTGGTCGACGTCTGGTACAAGGTCGGCTCGCGCGACGAGGCGCCCGGACACACCGGCTTTGCGCACCTGTTCGAGCACGTGATGTTCCAGGGCACCAAGCACGTCCCGGAAGACAAGCACTTCGAATATCTCCAGAAGGCGGGGGCCTCCAACGTCAACGGGTCCACCTCGTCCGATCGGACCAACTACTTCGAGGTCGTCCCCTCGAACCAGCTCGAGCTGGCACTGTGGCTGGAAAGCGATCGGATGGGCTTCCTGCTCGAGCGGCCGTCGTTCAAGGAGACCCTCGACAACCAGCGCGACGTCGTGAAGAACGAAAAGCGCCAGCGCTATGAAAACCGGCCGATGGGCCTGCTGTCGAAGGTCCTGGCCGAGGCGATCTACCCGCCCGATCACCCCTACTTCCACGAGGTGATCGGCTCCATGGAGGACCTCGGCGTGGCCTCGGTCGCCGACGTCAAGGCCTTCTTCCGCGGCTACTACACGCCGGGGAACGCGACGGTCACCATCGCCGGCGACATCGACCGGCCCAAGGTCAAGGAGCTGGTCGACGAGTACTTCGGTCCGATCCCGGCGGGCGAGCCGGTGGTGCGTCGACCGGGCGGCGCGGTGCGCCTCGCGGCCCCCAAGCGCATCGCCATGGAGGCCAAGATCCAGCAGCCGCAGCTCACCGTCGACTATCCGTCCCCCGCGAACTACACGCCCGGCGATCGGGAGCTCGACGTGCTCGCGAATGTCCTCGGCAACGGGAAATCGTCGCGCCTGTACAAACGGCTGGTCTACGATCTCAAGATCGCCCAATCGGTCGGCGCGTCCCAGCAGAGCCAGCTCCTCTCCAGCACCTTCGAGATCACGGCCTCCCCGATGCCGGGACACACCCTCGACGAGATCCTGGCGGTCATCGACGAAGAGATTGCGGGGCTGCAAGCGAAACCGATCGAGGCGGCGGAGCTCGAACGCGGAAAGAACCAGATCGAGTCCGAAGCCGTGCGCAGCCTCGAGCCTCTGCTGGCGCGGGCCGAGCGGCTGCAGTCCTACAACGACTTCCTCAACGATCCGGGATTCCTGACCGAGGACCTGCGGCGTTACCGCGCGGTGGACGCGGCGGCGATCCAGCGGGTCGCGCAGGAGGTGCTCCGCAAGGACGGGCGGGTGGTGGTGACGGTCGACCCCAATCCGGACGCGCCGATCATGGGGCGGGTGAAGAAGTGAAAGGCCTGCCGTGGTGGATCGCCTTCCTGGCGGCCCTGGTGGGCGCGGCGTGCGGCACCTCGCCCGCGCCCGCGACGCCGGGGACGGCGGTCGGCGCGCGCGCGCCGGTGGCGGTGGCCGCCGAGCCTCAGGCAATGCCGGCCCCATCGACTCCGGACCGCCAGACGCCCGACGCGCCTTTCCGACAGCTGGCGCCCGCTCCGGGACCCGAACCGACGTTCACGCCTCCCCACTGGAAACGGTTCAAGCTCAAGAACGGGCTCGAGGTGTTCCTGGTCGAGTTTCACGATCTTCCGCTGATCGACTTCAACCTCATGATCAAGACCGGCGGGGCCGCCAACCCGCCCGATCGCGCGGGCCTGGCCGATCTGACCGCCAACATGCTGGACGAGGGGACCAAGACCCGCAGCGCGCTCGAGATCGCCGATCAAATCGCGGCGCTCGGCGCCACGCTGTCGACCGGGGGGACCTGGGATGCCTCGAACGTGAGCCTGTCGACGCTGACCAAGAACCTGGACCCGGCGCTGGCGATCTTCGCCGACGTCGTGCAGAACCCGGCCTTCGACGCCAAGGAGTTCGGGCGCGTGCGCGACAACCTCGTGACGGCGATCGCGCGGCGCAAGGACAGTCCGCCCACGGTGGCCACGCTGGCGCTCACCCGCATTCTCTACGGCGCCAAACACCCTTACGGCTGGCCGATGGCCGGCTCCGACGCCCCGATCAAGAAGCTGACCCCGGCCGACCTGCGGGCTTTCTATGACGCCAACTACCGCCCGAACAACGCCGCCCTGATCGTCGCGGGGGATACGAGCGAGGCGGCCTTGCGCGCCAAGCTGGAGGCGGCCTTCAAGCCCTGGCGGGCCCGGCACGTCGGCGCGCACAAGCTGCCGGCGCCCGCGGGCGCGACGACCGCGACCAAGATCTATCTCATCGACAAGGCGGACGCGCCGCAGTCGTCGATCCGGGTCGGCCTGGTCGGCATCGAGCGGCAGAGCCCCGACTATTTCCCGGTCACGGTCATGAACCTGATCTTCGGCGGCGGCTTTTATCGCCTGGATCTCAACCTGCGCGAGGGGAAGGGATGGACCTACGGCGCGCGGTCGACCTTCGACAGCCGCCGGACGCCCGGGCCCTTTTCTGCGGGTGGCGAGTTCGTGGCCCCGCACAGCGCCGATTCGGTCGCCGAGATCCTCAAGGAGCTGACCAACATCCGGGACAGCGACGTCACCGACGCCGAGATCTCGCGGGCCAAGGACCAGATCATCAAGTCCTTCCCGGCGCGGTTCGCCACCCGCGCCAACGTCGCCGCCCAGCTGGCCGAGCTGGCGATCTTCGGATTTCCCGACAGCTACGTGGCCGACTACACCCGTAAGATCGGGGCGGTCACCAAGGATGATGTCCGGCGGGTGGCTCGCAAGTACCTGGACCCCGGCCGACTCGCGATCGTCGTGGTCGGCGATCGAAAATCGATCGAAGCCCCGCTGGCCAAGCTGGCCCCGGTGGAGCTGCGCGATCTGGAGGGCGATCCCATCGCCCTCGTCGCGCCGGGGACGCCGCCGCGATGACCGAGCACCACCACGATCACGGCCACGATCATGCTGCCGGTGGGCCGCCCGAGGCCGCACACGGCAAGCCCAACCCCATCGACGACGATGCCTGCTGTCAAAGCGGCACGGGGGACGCCGCCTTGCGGGCGAGCGACGAGCGCCGGCAGCGGGTGCGCCGGGTCTTCTGGCTCACGTTCGCGCTCAACGCCGTCGTCGCCATCAGCAAGGCCGTGTATAGCGGCTTCTCGGGCTCGCTCACGCTGGGCGCCGATTCGCTGCACGCCGGCCTGGATGCCTCTTCGAACGTGCTCGCGCTGCTGAGCCTGGGGTGGGCCGCCACGCCGGCCGATTCGCGCCATCCGTATGGGCGCCAGAAGATCGAGATCATCGCCGCGCTGGGGATCGGCGTCCTCATCGTGGGCGGCCTGCTGGAGTTTGCCGAGGCCGCGATCCGGGGCCTCGCGTCCGGCCGCGCCGCCCCTCAGGTCGGTTGGGTCGGCTTCGCGGTGGTCCTGGGGACGATGGGGATCAATCTCTTCGTGGGCCGCTACGAGCACGTGAAGGGTCACGAGCTCGCCAGCGAGCTGCTACACGCCGACGCCCACCACGCCCATTCCGATTTCTATGCGTCGGGGGCGGTGCTGGCTTCGTTCGTGGCCGGGCGCTTCGGCATCAAATGGGCGGACAGCGCCGCGACCCTGCTGCTGGTGCCCCTCATTGGTCAGGCCGCCTGGCAGGTCTTCCGCGACAACGTCCCCATCTTGATCGATGCGGCCCGCCTGGATCCGGCCGGCGTCGCCGATCTGGCCCGCTCCGTGAGCGGCGTGAGCGACGTCCACCGCGTCCGCTCACGCGGCATGCGCAGCGCCGTCGAGCTAGATCTACATCTCGAGGTCGCACCCGACATGAGCGTCGTGGAGGCGCACAAACTGGCCCAGCAGATCGAGCGGGAACTCAAGGTAAAGTTTCCCCAGGTTTCCGACGTAGTCATCCACGTCGAACCGACCGCCCGATAGCTTGACACCATTGGCCATACCGTTAAGATGCTGCCCGCACTCTCTTTATTTCACCTGTCACACCCGGGCTAGCAGCCCAGCAACAGACTTCACCAACCGTCGGTTACCCCCCAACAACGCCTGAGAGTGGATTGCGGCGCTAGCGCGCGCGCGAGGAGACACGAGATGCAAGGACTCGCCCAGTTTCTAGAGCAAGGTGGCACGCTCATGTACGTCAACCTGGTGGTGTCGATCATCACCTTGGCGTTCATCGTCGATCGGACCATCTTCTTCCTCGGCAAGGGTTCCGTGAACGCCAAGGCGTTCCTGGAGCAGATTCGGAAGCTGGTTCTGGCCAACAACATCGATCGCGCCGTGAAGCTCTGCTCCGCGACCGAGGCGCCGGTGGCGCAGGTGGCCCGGGCCGGACTGCAACGCGTTCACCGGGGGGAGATCGCGATTGCACAGGCCATCGAAGAGACGTTGGTGGATGTCACGCCAATGCTGAAGAAGCGCGTCCAGATCCTCTGGTCGATCGCCAACATCGCGACCCTGGTCGGCCTCCTCGGAACCGTCATCGGCCTCATCCGGGCCTTCGGCGCCGTCGCGGCCGCCAAGCCCGAAGAGCGGTCGGCGCTGCTCGCCAAAGGTATTTCGGAGGCGCTCAACAACACCGCCATGGGCCTCAGCATCGCCGTCACCTGCATCATTGCCCACGCCATCCTGTCCTCAGCTTCCAAGAAGCAGGTGGGCGATCTGGAAGGCTTCGCGCTCAAGCTGGAGAACCTCCTGGCCGAATCGGCTCAGGGCGGGGCGAAGGCCTAAGCGCTCACGCGAGCGTCATCCTCATCTGACGAACGGATGAAAGGGCCAAGCGCCACATGACGAGAAGCCAGGTCCGCGCGGCTACGCGCCGCATGCGCGACCACGTTGAGGAGATCGAGGAAGAGGCGGGCGAGCTGAACCTCGTCCCCTACATGGACATCGTGACCAACATCATCATCTTCCTGCTCGCCTCGGTCGTGAATCAAGTCGCCCTCGGTAACGTCAACGTCACGGTTCCGACCATCTCTCAGGGGGGCGGCGCTTCGGCCGACGATACCCCTCCCCCGAAACCGCCGCTGAACCTGACAGTCTCCGTGGGGGCTACGGGCTTCACGGTCGCAGCCTCGGGGGGCGTCTTGCCGATCATTCCGAAGCTCCCCAACGGGCAATACAACTACGGCGCGCTCACCAGCAAGCTCAAAGAGATCAAATCCAATCCCGACAACCTGACGGAGACCAAGGCCAACTTCAACGCGGATGCGGCCACCTCCTATGACGTCGTCATTGCGACCCTGGACGCCATGAGACAGGAAGACATTCCCGGAGGGAAGATCCTGTTCCCCGACGTCGCCTTCGCCGCGGGTATTCAATAGATGCCGATGCTCGAAAACGAGATGTCGCGCCTCGAGGGGAAGAAGGCCATCCGCTCGTACGCCCGCAAGCTCTCGGAACCGGAGGTCATCAAAGACCTCAACATCACGCCGATGATGGACATGATGACCATCATCTTGGTCTTCTTGCTCAAGTCGTTCGCGTCGACGACCTCGACGATCACCTTCGATCAGAACCTCCAGATCCCCAAGTCGGTCACCCAGCTCAAGCCCAAGCTGGCGGTCACCGTCACGATCACCAAGAAGGTCTTGCTGGTCGAGGGCGACGGGGTGGCCCCGATCAACTACGGCCGCATCGACCCGGCGATGAAACGCGACGGCGAGAACGGCTACTACATCACGCCGCTGGTCGACATCCTCGAGAAGCACGCCAAGCGCGAGAGACGGGTGGCCGAGCTGACCGGGCAGAAATTCGAGGCCCAGCTCATGGTCGTCGCGGACCAGACCACGCCGTATAGATTACTGACCGAGATCATCTATTCGTGTGGCCAAGCCGGCTACGCGAACTACCGGCTCCTGGTTCTCAAAGCCAAGGGAGACTGACGGGATAGCCACGTCCGCGGCGCGGGAGGGGCTCTGCCCCTCCTACGGGCCCACCCCGGAACGGACGAGAGCCGAGCCCGGATCCTGCTCGGCCAACAAGTCTCCGGCGGGCAAAGCCCGCCTCCGATTCAGACGGGACCGGCTTTACTTCGCCGGGGCTTTGGTTTAAACAGCCCGCGCGATGATGAGATCACGTGTGTCCGTTCTGGTTGGCATCCTGGCGTCTCTGGTCGTTTCTCTGGGGGCGTCCACAGCCTTTGCCCAGAATGAAGGCGGCGAAGCCTCCCTGGTGCTGCCCGATCTCGGGCGGGTGACCTTCCTGGGTGGCGTCCCGGGCAGCACCCTTCTGTCGGGCGGAATCATCGTCTGTCTGCTGGGCCTGGTTTTCGGTCTGGTGATCTTCCGGCAGCTCAAGAACATGCCGGTTCACAAGTCGATGCGGGAGATCTCGGAGCTCATCTACGAGACCTGCAAGACCTACCTGGTCACGCAGGGAAAGTTCATCCTGCTGCTCGAGGTCTTCATCGGCGTCATCATGATCTTCTACTTCGGCGTGCTCCGGCACTTCGAGCCGCTCAAGGTCGCCGTCATCCTGCTGTTCAGCCTGATCGGCATCGGCGGCAGCTACTTCGTGGCCTGGTTCGGGATCCGGATCAACACCTTCGCCAACTCGCGCACCGCCTACGCCAGCTTGCGCGGCAAGCCCTACCCGCTCTACGCCATCCCGCTCAAGGCCGGCATGAGCATCGGCATGCTGCTCATCAGCGTCGAGCTGGTGATGATGTTGTGCATCCTGCTGTTCTTGCCCCGCGACTATGCCGGCGCCTGCTTCATCGGCTTTGCCATCGGCGAGTCGCTGGGCGCCTCCGCCCTGCGCATCGCGGGCGGCATCTTCACCAAGATCGCCGACATCGGGTCGGACCTCATGAAGATCGTCTTCAACATCAAGGAAGACGACGCGCGCAACCCGGGCGTCATCGCCGACTGCACCGGCGACAACGCCGGCGACTCGGTGGGCCCCAGCGCCGACGGCTTCGAGACCTACGGCGTCACCGGCGTCGCGCTCATCACCTTCATCCTGCTGGCGATCACCGACGCCGACGTCCAGGTCCAGCTGCTGGTCTGGATCTTCGCGATGCGGATCATGATGATCGTCGCCAGCGGGGTCTCGTACCTGTTCAACGAGGCGATCGTCAAAGGTCGCTACGCCAACGCCGACAAGCTGAACTTCGAGGCGCCGCTGACCCAGCTGGTCTGGATCACCTCGCTCGTCTCGGTGGGAATGACCTACATCGTGTCGTACTTGCTGGTGCCGCGCCTCGGCCTGGGCGGGAACGAGACCCTGTGGTGGAAGCTGTCGACGATCATCTCTTGCGGCACCCTGGCGGGCGCCATCATCCCCGAGGTGGTCAAGGTCTTCACCTCGACCGAGTCGAAGCACGTCAAGGAGGTCGTCACGGCCTCGCGCGAAGGTGGGCCCTCGCTCAACATCCTGGCCGGGCTCACCGCCGGAAATTTCAGCGCCTACTGGATGGGGATCGTGATCGTCGCGCTCATGGGGATCGCCTACGGCGTCAGCACCCAGGGCGTCGGCGAGATCATGAAGGCGCCGGCGGTCTTCTCGTTCGGCCTGGTCGCCTTCGGCTTCCTCGGCATGGGCCCGGTGACCATCGCGGTCGACTCCTACGGCCCGGTCACCGACAACGCCCAGTCGGTCTATGAGCTGTCGGTCATCGAATCGATCCCCGGCATCAAAGAGGAGATCAAGAAGACCGAAGGCTGGGAGGTCAACTTCGAGCGCGCCAAGCACCTGCTCGAGGAGAACGACGGGGCCGGGAACACCTTCAAGGCCACGGCCAAGCCGGTGCTGATCGGGACCGCCGTGGTCGGGGCCACCACCATGATCTTCTCGATCATCATGAGCCTCACCCAGGGGCTCACCATCGATCTCGACAAACTGTCGCTGCTGCACCCCCCCTTCCTGCTGGGCCTCATCACGGGCGGCGCCGTGATCTACTGGTTCACCGGCGCCTCGATGCAGGCGGTCAGCACCGGCGCCTACCGCGCGGTTGAGTTCATCAAGCGCAACATCAAGCTCGACGACACGGTCACCAAGGCCTCCACCGAGGACAGCAAGAAGGTGGTCGAGATCTGCACCCAGTACGCGCAGCGCGGGATGTTCAACATCTTCCTGACCATCTTCTTCAGCACGCTGGCCTTCGCCTGCCTCGAGCCGTTCTATTTCATCGGCTACCTGATCTCGATCGCGCTCTTCGGCCTGTACCAGGCCATCTTCATGGCCAACGCGGGCGGGGCCTGGGACAACGCCAAGAAGATCGTCGAGGTCAACCTGAAGGAGAAAGGGACCGAGCTGCACGCGGCGACCGTCGTCGGCGACACGGTGGGCGATCCCTTCAAGGACACCTCCTCGGTGGCGATGAACCCGGTCATCAAGTTCACCACCCTCTTCGGCCTGCTGGCCGTCGAGCTGGCCGTGGGGATGAACCGCACCACCAGCCTGGTGCTGGCCGGGGTCTTCCTGGTCGTCTCGATGGTCTTCGTCTGGCGCTCGTTCTACGGGATGCGCATCGGCGCCACCGGCGCCGACGCCGCCGAGCCGGCCAAGGTTACGACGGCCGCCTGAGGAATCGCAGAGCCGGGCCGCCGAAGGGGAGCACGGCCGCCACCAGGCATAGAAAGGCGAAAGCCGGGCCGCCGAATTTGGGAAGCGTGCCGAAGCTGTCGCTCAGAAGTCCCGCAATGGCGTCGCGATGGCCGAGCGACGCCACCAAGACGCCGGCGCCGCCCAGGGCCAGGATCCCCCAGCTGCGCAGCCGAATCACCCCGCGCAGCCCGAAGGCAGTCAAAGCGAGTGCCACCACGCTGCCCAGAAACGCAGCCTCGGTCTTGGGGCCGAGGGCCCAGAGGATGAGGCTCGGCAGCGACGCGGCCGAACGGGTTATGGTCTTGCGCAGGCGCGCAACGCCGAGATCGTCCATCCGGTAGCGCTGGCGCCAAGCCTCCTGCAGGTCGTAGCGCGCCGCCATCTTCTTCCCCAGCAGCGGAACCAAGATGAGGGCGTGCAGCAGGCCGTAGATCGCCAGCGGCGGCGACCAGCCGACCATCACCAGAGACGCGATGGCCACCATCAGCCCCGACCACCCGAGGCCGCTGGCAAACCAGCGCCCCCAGAACCACTCGGCCGCCACCGCCAAGAACGCCACCAGATAGCAGCCGGCCAGCGCCAGGAAGGCCCCGGTCCACCCTTCCGGCGCGTTGAGCGCGATGATGAGGTAGAGACTGAGGAAGAGGCTCAGCGCCAGGGCGGCGACGGCCCGCCGCGTGCGCTCGAACCCGATTTCGCCCAGCCGATCCGCCAGCGACGAGATGCCCTTCGACATGTCTCTATTATGAGCTACTGGACGACGATCAGCTCGACCCGGCGGTTCTTTTTCTGGTTGGCGGGTCCCAGATTCGGCACCAGCGGGGCTTCACTGCCGAGCCCAACGGCCTCGATCCGGTCGGCCGCCGCGCCCTTCGAGGTCAGATAGTCCTTGATGGTGGCCGCCTGACGCTGGGTGAGCGTCTTGTTCGCCGCGCCGCCCCCGCCGCCGGCCTTGCCCGTCTTCTTATTGGTCCTACTCGCCTTGGCCGGAGCCCCGCTCCAGTGCGCCTCGATGCGCAGCGTCTTGATCTCCAGGTGGTCGGCCAGCACCTCGGCGACGCCTTCCAGCTCCGCCTTCAACACCGGGGTCAGCTTAGGCGCCCCCGGCTGGAACTTGATGGGGACGCGCAGCACGATGGCCTGGCCGGTCAGGGTGACGTCGGGGTTGGCCGGCCGCAGCGTGACGTCGAGCTGATGGTCCTGTCCGGCGGCGACGTCGAGCGGGGTCTCCTTGGTCGGGAACCCCGGCGCGTCGATCGTCACCCGATAGGGCCCCGCCGGAAGCGCCGCCGAAAAGAGGCCGCCAACATCGGCGTGCGCCTCGAAGGTGGTCCCGCCGATGAAGTGCAAGGTCGCGCCCAGGCCGTGGCCGGCGCCGTCGGCCACCTTGCCGCGAACGTTCCCGCTGAGGATCTTCGCCTTCAGGCCGACCTCGACCGACGCCGAGCCGCCCGCGGCGATCACCGCGCTCGCCTTGGCCGACTCGAATCCAGTGGCCGTCACCTCGACGTCGACCGGACCGGGCGGCAGCGGGCCACTGACGAAGCTGCCGTCGGGATCGGTCGCCACCCGCGCCCGCGCGCGCCCGACGAACGCCACCACCGCATCGCCGATCGCCTTGCCGTCGCTGGCCGCCTTGACGGTCCCGGTGACCGTGCCGTTCGAGGGCGTGGCCTCCTTCTCCACCGTCCGGGTGACGACCACGGGCCGCCTCAAAGCGTCGATGTCGAGCGGAAAGCCGACGCCGAACAGAACGTTGTACGGGGGAAGCGGGGGCCCATAGCCGTAGCCGACCGATTGCAGGGCCGCGTCGAATCCCGCATCCACGGTGAGCCCGTGGAAGATCCGCGCGCGCAGACCGAAGGTCAACCACTGCTGATCGCGGTTGGTGCGGGTCGCGTAGGCCGCGAAGGCCGGATCGGCGCTGTCGGTCGCGATCTCCAGGTGATATTCGACGAAAAGCTGGAGGGGGACCGGCGCCGTCAGCTGCTCGAGCGGCGTGTCCACGCCGAGCGCGATCCGGAACCGGCTGTCCGCGATCCCGTAGGCGAACATCGCCACCTCGCGGGTGAAGACCGTCTTGCCGGTGAAGTCGTAGAGGTTCTTCGAGTTGTCGAGGTAGTAGTTGAAGTTGGCGTGTAGTCGCAGCGGAATACCATACGCGGGCCGGAAGTCGTAGGTCGCCAGCGGTCCGATCCACAGCGAGGTCGAGCTGGGTGAGATGGCCAGATCCGAGACGGCCGAGAGAAACAGCAGGCCGAGCTCGCCGCCCACGTTGAGCCCCGGCGTGACGGGGAAGACCCCTTTTCCGCCCAGGTTGAGATCGCCGAACGATCGGATCAGGACCGGATCGAGCCGGTTGGGCTCGGCCGGGCGCTCGTTGCGATTGCTGGAGGTCAGCAAGGACCCGAACAGCTCGATGTATTCGTGGGGCGTGAAGCCGAAGCTGAAGTTACTGCTGAGGCGGGTGTCGCTGTCGTCCTGGACCAGGAAATCCGACGCGTGAAAGAGCTGCAGGTGCAACGCCAGCCGGAGGTGATCGACCGGACCCACCTCCGCCGTCGAGAGGTGATAGAGGCCAATCGGGCCGACCAGCGTGGGAAGAAACGAGTCGGAGACCGCGCCCGGGCGCGCGAATTCCGCGGGCGCCGTCGGCCCCGGGACGGGCGGCGGAAGCGTCGGCGGCGGACCCGGCGCTGGCTCAGGGGCGGCGCCGATCGGTGGATGGGGGGCCGCGAACGCCGGCGGCAGAGGCTCGTCTTCGGGGCCGGTCTGCGCCTGCGCCCGCCGCGAGAACAGCGCCGGCGCGAGGAGCACCACCAGAGCCAGAGAGGAGCGAGGGGGCGATCGTCTCATCGGGGTCCTTTGTGGGGCGACAGTACCACGGCCCCCCGGAGCGTCGACGCCCCCGAGCGGCGCGCGGACCCCATTGCAGTCGGGGCCCGGGCATGCGAAATAGACCGACCGTGGACGACGCCCCCACCCTGGACCAGCTGACGAACGAAATTCGAGACGTGGCGCTGCAGGTGCACCTGGCGCAGGAACGACAGGACGAGCGCGACGTGGTGGCCGCGGCGCACGCCGGAGTCGACCGCCTCTCGCAGCGCTACCGCGAGATGCTGAAGTCGCTCTCACCCGGCGAGCAGATGAAGGCGGAGCGCGCGCTCGGCCGGCGCGTGGTCGACCTCAAGCGGCTGGCCTCGCTGCTCCCCAAGCTGCCGGCGGGTTCGACCGAGAGCACACCCGACCGCGCGGCCGGCGGCGGCGCGCCCGACGCCCGCCGCATCACCGGCGTCTCCTGGACCAACGAGCGCAGCAAGCCCCCCGCCGCCACCCTGGGCGTCGGCGCCGACGTCGAATCCTGGTGCGGCCCTTGCGGAGACCTCACCACCCACAGCATCGTCGCGATGGTCGGGCACGAGCCGAAACAGGTGCTCTGTCAGGTCTGCGGCTCACGCCACGGGCACCGGACCACGGCGGCCCGACGGACCAGCCCGACCGCCAGCGCCCCGGAGCTCGAAGAGCGCGGGGGGCGCCCGGTCGATCCGGAAGCGAACCGGCGAGCCGCCGAGCTGCGCGCGCTCGGCGAAGAAGTCGCCGCCGCCCCCAACGTGCGGGTCTTCGATCCGAAGGAACGCTACAAGGCCGGCGAGATCATCTCCCACCCCGAGTACGGCCGCGGCAAGATCCAGAACGTGCTGCGCTCCAGCCTGATCGTCCGCTTCTCGGCCGGCGGGCTCAAGTCGCTCATGTTGATGTGAGCGACCGAGATCGACCGGCGCCTAGGCTCCGTCGACTTCGTCGAGGAAGCGCTTGAGCAGACCGTCGACCATCAGGTTACGGCTGGCGGCGTCGTATCGGCCAGCCCGGTAGCCGCCCTGGATCTCCTCGAAGCGGGTGCGGGTCTCCGCGATGAGCGTCTTGCAGGCGGCGACCTTGCCGGAGATCTCCTTGCGGTTCTTGAGCGCGTACCCGCCCAGCGACATCGCGGCGGCGCCGGTCAGGATGATCCCCAGCGGGCCCGACAGTGCGTAGCGCAAGCCGATGCGCAGCGCGACCATGCCGGCCGCGCCCAACGCCGCCTTCTTGAGGCCGCTGCCGTCGCGGATCGATTCGGCCGCCATCGAGGTCATCTGGCCCGAGGCCATCACGAGTCCGATGAAGTTTCCGCGGCGGCTCTTCCAGCCGCGATCGTAGTATTCGCGGATCGCGTGCTTGAGGAACGCGTCGTAGTCGTCGAAGACCTCCGGGCCGAGCTCCGTCTGTTTGGTCTTCCCTTCCGCCTCGGTCGCCATGTCGATGTCGCCCTCCGTCGATGGACTCGGTAGATCGTACCACGCCCGTGGGAGAGACTAGGGGCGATGCGGCGATGGGGATGAACGGCGCGCTCCTGGTGCTCGTCATCGGAACGATGGCGGGGCCGCCGATCCCGGACCGGGGCGCACCCGCCGCGCGCGCACTCCGCACCGGCCACTACGAAGAGGCGCGCCGGCTCTGCCGCGCCCGCCTGGTGCGCGCGCCCGACGATCGGGCCGCGACCGTCCTCTGCGCCCGCGCCGAGGCGTCGCTCGGTCTTTACGCCGACGCCCGCCGCCGGCTCGAGGCCGCCGCCGAGGCCGATCCCGCCGATCTGCCGGTTCGCGACGCCCTGATGCGTCTTCTCGACGCCACCGGTGACCGCGCGGCGCTCACGCCTTTGCTGAGCGCCAGCTACGACGACTGGAGCTCCGGCCGCGTCGACCGGACCCGGCCTGCGGCGCTGATCGCCATCGCGACCGCGGTCCGGCTCGACGACAACTGGAAGGACGCGAGCGACGTCCTGCGCGAGGCGGTCCGCGCCGATCGGCGCGACGTGGCGGCCAACCTCGACTGGGGGGCGGTGCTGCTGGAAAAGCACAACGCGGCCGACGCGGAGGCCTCCTTCAAGGCGGTGCTCGAGATCGATCCCGACAATCCCGACGCCCACTTCGGGCTGGCGCGGGTGGCCCTCGAGGATCGCTACAGATCGGAAGAGCGTCGTGTAGGGAAAGAGTGTAGATCTCGGTGGTCGCCGTATC
>OCTA010003168.1_pt1 | contig 14647 bp, 10 predicted proteins | sample 1538991 | NCBI WGS metagenome assembly OCTA01 (sample SAMEA3539302, study PRJEB22396) | soil metagenome | biome: tundra; feature: field; material: soil | place: USA | collected 2010-05 | depth 0.15 m | reverse complement strand
TGTTTGGATGTGCCGTGCTTGCCGCTGCTGTATTTGAATTCCAGATCTTCCAAAGAGGACCGCGGGTAAAAAGAAATCTGTAAAGACCGGCGACGGCGGCCGCCTTGAGCACCAGCAGCGCGCTGGCCGGGGCCGCGACATGATGCAGCATGGGAATCTTGTAGCGCAGGGCGGCGATGGCAACGGTCAAGCTAATAATCTGAATACCGGCGAATGCCGCGTAGAGGAGCGATCCGCGGGAAAGCGCCAGTGTAGAGATAAGCATCAGGACCATCAAATAAGGAACCACAAGGCGCATGACCTTGTGCGAGACAAGCTGAAAAAGGACAGGATTGCGCGGTGTCAGAGTCCATGGCGCGAGCTGGAAGAGCTGGAAGTTGCCTGCCAGCGTGCGCACCTTGCGATGAAACTCCTGTTCAATTCTTGTTGGCCATGTGTCGTAGACATCGGCTTGCGGATCAAGGACCGACCGATAGCCCTGGCGGATAATCGAAAGCGGCTGGAACATATCATCCAGAATCATTCCGGCCGGTTGCGGCACGGCAAGTTCGCGGCGGATCGCGTAGAAGCCTCCGTAGACGCCGACCGGAGAGCCGAAGATGGATTCGCTAGTCCGGATCCACTTTTCATAGCGCCAATAGACTCCGCTGACAGCCGCGGAGGCGGCATCATGGCTTTCCTTGCGCAAGATCAATTCGCCGGCCACGCAGCCTACGCTGGGATCGGCAAAGTTGCTGACCAATTGCTGAATCGCGCCCAGAGCAATCTCCGGCCGGATGTCCACGAAGAGGATCACGTCCCCCGTGGCCCTGGCCACACCGGCGTTCACGGCAACCGCCTTGCCGCTGTGCTCCGTCAGGATGATCGTCGTTAGACGCGGATTGATCTGGCCTGCCAGCAATTCCGCCGTGCCGTCGGTTGATCCATCCGAGACGAGGATGATGTCGTTGATATGAGGGTAGTCCAGGCCCAGCAGGTGCTCGATCTTGCCTGGCAGCAGTGCTGCGCCGTTATGCACCGCAAGCACGATACTCACGCTGGGAAAGATCGGCCTGGCGGTCCAGGGCCGTGGCCGCAGCCGCGCGAGCACCCAGATCAATGCGGGATAGCCGAGGTAAGTATAGAGAATGCCCATCAGCGACAGCCAAAAGAGAATTCTCACTGGGCGCCTCTTCGCAGAATGATCGTTTTAATGGTCTCGAACATGATGAGCATATCCAGGCCAATCGACTGGTGCTTAACGTAGAAGAGATCGTATTCGAGCTTGTGCCTGGTCTCCTCCAGACTTGCGCCGTAGCGATAGCGCACCTGTGCCCAGCCGGTAATTCCCGGGCGGATCATGTGCCGCAGGTCATAGAAGGGGATCTCCTGGCTCAGCCACTGCACAAACTCCGGGCGCTCCGGACGGGGACCGACAAAGGCCATCTCTCCGCGCAGGACGTTCCACAGTTGCGGTATCTCGTCGAGCCGCGTGCCGCGCATCAACCGGCCAATTGAAGTGACCCGGGGATCGTCCTTGGCTGCCCACACCGCTCCTTGCGCTTCGGCGTCCTCTCGCATGGTTCGGAACTTGTAAGCGGTAAACAGGCGCCCGCGCTGCCCGACGCGCGTCTGGCTAAAAAAAATGGGGCCCGGCGAAGAGAGGCGCACCGCAAGAATGATCAATGGAATGAAGGGCAGGCAGATCATCAACGCAATCAGAGAGACGGTGAAAGAGAGCAGGCGCCGGAAAAGCTGCTGCAAGGGGCTCACCCGGAAGCCCTCGGTGAAGATGAGGGTGCTGGGATTGAGCCCGTCCAACGGCAATTTGCCCGAGAGCCTCTCCATGAGCGCGCTGGAATTCTCAATGATCACGCCGCGGACGCGCAGTTCAAGCAGTTCTCGCACCGGCATCGCTTCACGGCGGTCTTCCATGGCGACAATGACACGGTCAATGCTCGGCCGGTGTTTTCGGAAGGCGCGCAACTCTGCCGCGAAGCGGTCCAGCCGTCCCTGGGCCTTGCTTTCGCCTTGCCAATCGACGACTTCCATGCCGGCATCACGGCTGCCGCGCAGCAACTCGACCACAGCGCGCGCCCGTTCGCCGCTGCCCAGGACATAGACGCGCTCGCGGAAGATTGGCAAGACAATGATCCACTCATAAGCCCAGCGCCAAACGACAAGAACAAGCGTGAGCAGGGAGACCCCGGCGACAAGCACATAAGGGCCAATGTCCATATCCGGGAAAAAATAGACGATTCCCGCGAGAACAAAGGAGAGAACGCTAAGAACCAGCAACAGGCGGAAGTAGATTTCCCAGCTCGCCGGGGTGCGCCGCGGTCCATACAAATCGAAGTAATACGTGAGCAGCAGAGTTATTGCAGTGATGACAGCAATCTTCAGCAAGCCGTTCTCATAGACAAGAGCGTTGATCAGAACGACGTATCCATCCGGACCCAGCAGACACGCGGTAGCCAGCAGAAACGAACCGCCCACCAGGAGCACTTCGCATACCAGCAGCACCAGCGTCCGTGTCGGATAGTAAACATTGAAGAGCCTGATCATCCGGGCCGCCCCTAATCCTTTCCGCCATGCAATCCTCTGCCGGCTTCCCTCCTGCCGTAGTAGTAGTAAGAGCCGCTGCTGGGAGCGTCCTTGACCGCATTCAGCACGAAGCCGAGGATGCGCGAGTTGCTGAAGGCGAGCTGCGCGCGCTGGGCTACATCAAAGGGCGTGCTGGCTTCGCGGGCAACCAGCAGAACGGCGTCGGCGACGCGGGCAAGGTCGATTGCGTCAGAAACCGCAAGCGCCGGCGGGGAGTCGATCAGGATCCAATCGAAGTGCGGTGAAAGGGATGCGATCAACTCATCGATGCGGTGATTGGCGACCAGTTCGGAAGAATGGTCGCCGCCCGCGCCGGCGGGGATAAAGGTGAGATTGGGGATGCTGCGCTTCAGACCGGCTTCAACTATGTTGGGAACCTGGTTGCGCTGCAGGATGTCATTCACCTGCGCGGCTCCCGCAAGATACTCCGTGAGTCCCGGCAAATTGGGAGTACCGAGGATGGTGTGGAGCATGGGCTTGCGCAGGTCGGCATCAATGAGCAGAACGGTGTTGTTCTTATTGCGCGCCAGACTCATCGCCAGATTTGCCGTGACAAAGGTCTTTCCGTCCGCCGGCATGCCGCTGCTGACAAGGATCGTCTTGAGCGGAGCCTGATCGCGGAACTGGTAGATTTGCGTGCGCAGGCCGCGAAACTGCTCGATGCATTCGCCGCGTTCTCCCAGCGTCGGAAGGGCGCTCACGGAGGGATTCCACGCATGCCGGGCGATTTGATCGAGAAGGACGTCCTGCCGGCCCGGTGGCAATTCCTCCGCGCTCTGGACAGCGAACGGCTCGGCAATCTCCGCGGCATCCGCATGCTGGGCGGATTGCCGATCAAGATTCGCTCTTTGCAGTGCATCGTAGATACGGCTCATCTTTCACGTTCCTTCAGGATTTCCGCGCTGCCCTCGCCGGGCGCGATGAATTTTAACATATTTGCTTGTGAAGTGCGATTAATCAATGCTTCCATAGCCGGGAACGAAATCGTAATAGGATGCCGAACAAGATCAAGTTCCAGTCCGACCGACTCTACGATGTGCGCCGGGATGGGCTTCACCTGTTCCGCATAAGCGTTGATCAAGGCATGTTCGCAGATCAGATTGATGATGCGGGGAATCCCTTTTGAGTAATGATAAACAAGCTCCATCGCTTCGGGCAGCAGCAGCGGCTCACTGGCCCCGGCGATGCGCAACCTTTCCCCGATGTAGTCCTGCGTCTCTTCGCCGGTCAGCGGATGCGTTCTGGCCCACAGCGAAACGCGCTGGCGAAGCTGGCGAACTTTGGGGTTCAACAGCATCTCTTCCAATTCCGGCTGCCCGGAAAGAACAATCTGCACCAGCTTCTCCGAGGAGGTCTCGAGATTGGACAGCAAACGAATCTCTTCCATGAGGTCCCAGGTGAGATTCTGGGCTTCATCGATCACGATGACACACAACTGGTGCGCGCGGTAGCGCTCGATCAGCCAGCTATTGAGCTGCAACAACATTCCTGACTTAGTTCGCGCCCTGAGCGGAATGCCGAAGTCTGTCAGCACAAATTCAAAGAAATCCAGTACATCCAAACGTGGATTGGAGACAAATGCCGTTGAAATGCGCCCTTTGGCGAAGGTTTCCAGCACCGCCCGGAGCAGTGTTGTCTTTCCCGTTCCAACTTCTCCGGTCATCACCACAAAGCCTTTGCGCGCCGCAATGCCGTATTGCAGGCAGGCAAGCGCCTCCCGGATCTGCGGCCTCAGGAAGAGAAACCGCGGGTCCGGACTTGCTCCGAAAGGCTGGGCGCGAAGCCCGAAGAAGGATTTGTACATGGTTATCCGCGCACGCTTTCAATGGGTTTGGGCGTTCGGGAAAAGAGTTTGAAGCGCTTGCCGGCTTTGCCGGGGTGATCTAGATCGCTGATGTACGAGATAACCGCCAGCGTCGGCAGTTTGGTAAAGGCCCAGATGTCCCTCTCGTTGCGCAACGAAGTATCGCGATATTCCAGCAGCGCGGTAATAAGCAGTCCCAAAGCGAGGCCGAACGCCAAGCCTCCGCCGGCGAAGATGCGGCGGTTGGGGAAGGTGGGCTCGTCGGGAAGGTTGGGAGCGTCCATCACGCGGAACTGTTCGCCCTGCTGGCGATGTTCAAGAGCTGTGGCCATCGTGGATTCATTCATCTTGTTCAGCAGAGAGTTGTAGAACTGCAATGCGGTATCATGGTCGCGCGTGACCTGTTTGTACTCTTCCTCGACCATGGGGCTTGACTCGATTTTGGCCTCGTAGCTGCGAACCTTTTCCTCTATCCGGGTCTGATCCTGCTTGGCCGAGGCTATGGACAGCTTGACCGCGCGAAGTTGAGTCTTGAGCTGCTGAAGCTGCGGCGAATCAGAAGAATTGATAGCGGTCTCGGGTTTCGCCGGCGCGGACGGTTCGTGGGCGATTTCCGCCCGCAGATTGGTAATCCGCCGCTTCATCGCAATGATGTCGGGATGGTCAGGCGTGTAAATTGCCTCCATTTCCTTTTCCTGCCTGATCGCCTCTTTGAGTTGAGTCTGGAGCGCACTCTCCGTTGTTCCCGTGACCGGGTTGATGGTTGTCGATCCCTGCGGCTGCTGGTCGATCAAAGCTTCGATGAAGGTCTCATTCTGCTGCAGCCGGCTCACCGTCTGCGTGGCCACGTCAAGCTGCGCCGTCAGCGCCTGAAGCGTGTTGGAATTCGCCGGCTCCTGCGAGGGAAGCCTGCCGAGATACTTGCTCTCGAAGGCCGCCATCCTGGCGTCCTGCTCGTCGAGGTTTCTCTTCGACTCCTCCAGTTGCTGCTTCAGGAAGTCGGTCGTGCCTTCTGCCGACTGCTCGCGCGCGCTGAGATTCTCACTGACGAAAAGAGAGGTAATCTCGCCGCATACCTGCTGCGCCGTGCGCGCGTCCTGCGCTTTAAACGTGATAAAAAAGCCCGGCATCCCGCGCGACGACTCTCCATAAGGAATCGGTTTGATCCCGATGGCCTTGCGCGTCATATCGACGCGGTCGTCCATGGTGTATTTGTTGCCGCCGAACAAATCGAAGCGCGTGATGATCGGCTCGATACGCGAACGGCTCAGGATCTGTTCCTTCATCGACGCCAGCCGTCCATTCAGATCTTCATTGACCACCGGCTTCACATAGTCTTCCGGCACCTTCTGCTGCTCGATGAGCACCAGTGTCTGCGACATATACTCCGGGGGCAGATCGTAGCTGATACCGAGGCCAATCCCCAAAAAAAGGACCGCGGAAGCCAGAATCAGCCAGAATCTCCGCTTCAAGATCCCCGCGTAGTCCCCCATTGTCAATTCACGGTGCCCGAGCATAGGACTCCTTGATCCATTTAATTCTTGAGGCGTATCTCCCGCGGCGAATATCCGATGCCGAAACCAATCGTCTGCCACAGAGTGTTGAGGACGTTGGGAGCATTCAGAAGACTCGACGATTGGTCGACAGCCGTGTAACTGGCGAATACGTTGAAATACCTGCCCAGCTTGCGCGTTGCCTGCGCTCCACCATACTCCCCGGTGGTGACTCCGCTATTGCTCAGTCCGGCAGTGCGCATATACGAGCCGGTCACGCCTACGGTCAGGTTCCTGCCAAAACTCCGCCCGAAGCTCGCCATAGCGGTATCGCTCTCTGCTCCGAGCATATATCCGGAACCGCCCGTGGTTCCATGGCTGTACATCAGGCTGGCAGTCCCGTACCGGAAGGTGTCGCTGGCCGAAGCGTTCGCCGAGATTCTTGTGGAAGAGGGCAAGATGGCGCTGTTCGAACTTGAGATCCACTGCGGTCCCACCGAGGCGCTTGTCACCAGATGCGGATTCCATTGACGGCTCAAGCTGAATTGCACGGTGTTGGTCTGGCTATAGCTGATTTGCGCGGCGTTGGCCACCTGGATGGAGCCTACGTAGTTGAAACGGGATAAAGAATACTGGCCTGAAAACGAGTTCCGTGCGTTCAGACGGCGTGTGACGCCCGCGTCAGCCATCCAAGTGTCGATATTCTGGCCATTCTGGTCGATATAGCGAATTTGCCCCGAAGAGCCGCCCAGGTTGAGGGTGGTTGTAGAGTCCAGCAGATGTCCGAACCCTAGCGTCGTAAAGTTGTCGATCACGCGGGTATTCAGCGTCAGGATCGTCTGGTCGGGCGGAGTTGTCGTGCCCGGGCCGCCGATCGGTTCCCCGGTTCCTGGGACTCCCGAGAAGCCCGTGGTTGGGGTCTCAAAAGTATAGCTGACATTGTCGCTGGCCATGAGGTTCCACGTACGCCCAATGATGCCTTGCGAGAGCGACAGATGCTGAAAGACATTGCCCGCCGAGGGCGGACCGGCCCAGACCCAGCCATATCCGCCGCCATACTGCATGGAGAACGGCAGGCGCTTGCCGGTATTCGCGTAGCTCGCGTCTCCGGTTGCGTAGCTCATCTTCTGGCCTTCCTGGCTGCCTCCGAACTGCGCGGTCTGCGCATAGCGCAGATCGTAGCGCAGCGAGCCGCTGACCGGCAGCCCGAACGATTCGCCGGTCGAGGCGGGGCCGATGGCTGCGGGAACAACTTGCGCTCTTGTCGCTGCACTGGCGACGAGGATGATCGCCAGAAGCGTGTGACTCGGTTTCATCGGCATCCTTATGGAACGACAATCGTATCGCCCGGATTCAGAATGAGATTGAGCGAAAGGTCGCCCTTCAGCGCTTGCTTGTATTGCACCGGTATCTTCAGCTGCTTGCCGCCTTCGACGCGCAGAATGTAAATCTTCTTCGCGTTGGCGTACGGATTCAGCCCGCCGCCGGTGGCTATGGCCTGCAGCAGGGTCATGCCGGGTGTCATCTCAATCGGCCCGGTATGGCCGATTTCGCCCATCAGGTACACTTTCTTGCTATTCATCTGGCTCAGAATGACGGTGACATTCGGATCCTGCACATACTTCTTGAGTTTAGCTGTAATTTCATCCGCCAACTGCAGCGGCGTCTTACCGGAGGCCTGGACATCCCCCAGGAGCGGCATCGAGATCATCCCGTCAGGCCGGACAAGCAGAGTGTTCGACAGCGTCGGCTCTTTGAATACGCTCACGGCAAGCATATCGGTCGCGCCAATTACATAGCTGTCAGTCTCCGCCACCTTGGCCGCGTCTGGAGCTGCCGGCTTGGCCGTATCCTGCGCGGCCGGCGCCTTGTCTTGCGCAAGGCAGAAGAGCGACGGAGCAAGAAATGCCACAAGAAGAATGCTTCCCGTTTTCATAGCGCGACTCCATTCGTGTTGGACAAAGATTGTTTTTCCGTTTCCATCTGCTTGAGTTTGTAAAGCAGGGCCTTATAGCTGATTCCCAGTTCTGCCGCGGCGCGTTTCCGGTTGCCGCCGGTCGAATCCAGAACCTCAGAGATCAACTGCCGTTCGATCTGGATCGATGAGGCCCGCGTGGCTTCCTTGAGCAATAGATGCCTGGAATTCCCATTCGATCGTCCCGACGCTGTCGCCGCTTTGATGGCCGCCAGGGAGATTGCCTGGTCTCCGATGGCGACGAAGGTCTTGATTGCGGTCTGAAGTTCTGTGAGATTGCCCGGCCAGTTGTGCTCCATCAGGTGGGCAATGCTTTCCCTGCAGAGCACCGGCTTGGGCCGGTCAAACTGCTTGGAATACTGCGTCAAGAGCTCATCGGCTATCGAGAGAATCTCCGCCTTCCGGCAGCGCAACGGTGGAATCCGCAGCGTAACGGCGGAGACAAGGTAGTAAAAATCCTCTTTCATGCGCCGCAACTTGACTTCTTCCTCGAGTTCGCGGCTAGAACCATACAGCAGACGACCGGTAGGCGCCGGCTCTGAACGAGAACAGAAGTGCACAATGCATTCCTGGAGTGGAATACTAAGGTCATTTATATCATACAGATAGATTGTTCCATTGGTAGAAAGAGCGGCCTCCAGTTCCGCTGCGCTGGCTTCCTTGCAGTCCATCTCCCGGAACTCGCCGCGGGAGCGAGTCGACTGGGCGTGGATCTGCGCGGCCATGGACCGCTTACCCACGCCGTGCTCGCCCAGAATCAAGACCGGGCAGTCGTTTTCGGCAATCCGGCCCAGCACGCGCTGCATCCGCGCCTCAACCGCAGGGATCCAGTGAGTCTGCCGTTTCCCATTATGGATAGTTGTAATGCCTGCCATAGGAGAACCAAGGTTCATCCACTCTATAGCAAGGCAGCTTCCAAACCAGTGGGAGGACAAGAAATGATCGTTTCATGCGAGGTAGACTCGATGAGGAATCTCTGAACACGGAGGCGTTTTGCCAGCGGGGCTTGGCACTAACGCGACTTGAGCCGCGCCGTAAATGCCGCATAATCAGCGCGGACTGATTGGGATGGTATTCAACCAATCCATGGATCCCACAAAGAGATGGAACCCAGCCACAAGAACGTTTTCCGAACTTCCTTCGCGCGCTCTTCTCCGAGTGTGGGTCGAAGAAAAAGCAAATATATTCTCTTTTAGTGGGAAGTGTTGTTCCACTCAATTCAAGGTAAAGTGGAAAGTGTTTTCCTCCTGAATGGAAAGAACACTTCCCAATCGAAGGAATAATCATGGGGAATTCCAAAGAATTAATCCCTTTCCCTTTCGGCGCTCCGATTGCTAGAGTAGAGTGGTACAGATCGGTATGCACGAGGATTTCACCACGGAGAATATGGTTCAAGACGGACACACTCAAGCGCCCCTGGGCTCCTGGCTCTCCCGCAACGCTCCACTTGCGCTGGCTTCGCTCACCATCTTTCTGTTGGTACTGGCGGTTTACTACCAAGTGCTGGGAAAACTGGTCACCGACTGGCAGAGTCAGGATAATTCTCACGGCCCTCTGGTGCCCCTGTTCGCGGCGTTCCTGGTGTGGGAGAAGAGAAAAACCCTCCTCGCCACGAAAATCACTCCTGCCTGGAGCGGCATTGCCGTGATGGCGCTGGGCCTGGTCGTTCTGCTTTTGGGGATCTTCGGCTCCGAGCTCTTTCTCTCCCGGATTTCGCTGGTCATCCTGCTGACCGGACTGGTGCTATGCTTTGGCGGAGCGCTGCTCTTGAAGGAGCTGCGCTTTGCCCTGCTGGTCCTGTTGCTGGCCATCCCGCTTCCGGAAATCATCTACAGTCAGATCACCTTTCCCCTCCAGATTCTGGCCTCCAAGCTGGCCAGCAACCTGCTTCCTTACTTCGGCGTACCGGTGCTGCGCGAGGGCAATGTCATCGAGCTTCCGCTGATGAAGCTGGAGGTGGCCGAGGCGTGCAGCGGCATCCGCTCCCTGATGAGCCTCTTCACGCTCGCCGTCTTTTATGGTTACTTCATGGAGAAATCCGTTTGGCGGCGAGTCGCGCTCGTGCTGGCCAGCATCCCCATAGCGATTGCGGCCAACGCGGTGCGCATTCTCGGCACCGGGCTATGCGTCCAGTATTGGGATCCGGACAAGGCATTGGGCTTTTTTCACGAGTTCTCCGGCTGGGTCATCTTTTTGGTTTCTCTGGTGTGCCTCTATCTCGTCCATCGCGCGATGAACCTGTTCCCGGCCAAGAGGCGGCAGATATGAAGAACCTTCGATTCTGGAGTGCTGTCTTGCTGCTTGCCGCTACGGCGCTGCTGCTCCATCTACGCGCCAATGTGGATCACAATCCCCCCAGTGAGTCCCTGTCGCAGTTGCCGCAGATCCAGGCGGGATGGACGAGCAGAGATCTGGATATCAACCAGGAGACGCGCGACGTCCTTGGAGCCGGTGACTTCCTTTCGCGCATCTATTCCCAAGGCGCGCAGTCGCCTCCAATCAGCCTCTTCATCGGCTATTTCCCAACCCAGAGAACCGGCCAGACCATTCATTCGCCCAAGCATTGTCTGCCCGGCTCCGGCTGGGTCTTTGTCTCTTCTGAATATGTCGATCTGATCGATGCCAAAGGTAAGCCCCACCGTATGGGTGAATACATCATTGCCAACGGCGATGCCAGGCAGTTCGTAATCTACTGGTACCAGGCGCACGGGCGCAGCGTGGCCAGTGAATATATGGCCAAGATTTACATGGTTGCCGATGCAATACGGCTGAATCGCACTGATGGGGCGCTGGTCCGGGTCATCACACCGATCGCTTCCAGCGAAGACACGGCAGCGGCCAGAAAGCGCGCCGAGGCATTCACCATGCAGCTTGCGCCCTTGCTGCCGCGTTTTATCCCTGACTAAGCGCAGGTGCGGGAGCATGGAAAGGCAATGGATATCGACCGATGGCTGCTGGTTGCAGCCGTTCGTTCGACAGCCTGAAAGGATGGAATAAAGTGGAAAGCGGATTCAAGGCATTTCAGTTCGCCATTGATGGCGCGTGGAGACCGCGGAATCATCGCGCGGCTCTTGGGCGCGCGGCTTTTGGGATTGTCGCGCTCTTTCTATCGCTCACTCTGTTGTCCGGGTGCTTTCGCGATCCCAATGTGCGCAAGCATAAGTATCTGGAAAGCGGGCAGAAGTATAGCGCCCAGGGAAAAGACAGGGAAGCCGCCATTCAGTTTTCCAACGCGCTGAAGATCGACAAGAACTTCGCCGAAGCTCATTATGCCCTGGCGCAGACTTACCTCCATTTGGGCGCATTCAGCGCCGCCTACGGCGAACTCCAGAAGACGGTGAACCTGCAGCCGGCGAACGTGAAGGCGCGGATCGATCTGGGAAATATGTTACTGGCCGGAAATAAGATTGACGACGCCCAGGCGCAAGCCACGGCGGCCCTGGCGTCGCAGCCGAGCAATGCCGATGTTCATGCGTTGCTTGCCCGCATCGCTGCCCGGCGGGGACAAAAAGACATAGCTCTGACGGAGATTCATCGCGCGCTGGAACTGGCCCCCAACGAAGCGGCGCTTCACGAAACCCTCGCCTTGCTGGAAGTGGGTGATTCCGCCCAGGGCGATGCGGTTGAAGACGAAATGAAGAAGTCGGTCGCGCTCGATCCTAAGTCCGTGAACGCCAAGCTACTGCTCGCCGCTTTCTATTCCAGAAACAATCGCCTGCAGGATGCCGAGCATGAATGCTGGAGCGCCGTCGCTACCGATCCGAAAAATCTAAGTGCGCGGGAATCCCTGGTTCAGATGATTCTCAGACAGGGCGATCAGGCCAGGGCCGAACAAGTGCTTCGCCAGGCTTCAAACGACCTTGCGGACAGTCCGCAGGGTGTCAGAATGCTGGCTGACTACTACACCGGCACAGGACAGATGGACAAGGCCAGGACGGAGTTCGCAAACCTTGCCAAGAAATACCCGAAGAATGTCTCCGTTCAGGAGGGATACGTCCGCATTCTTCTTCAGGTGAAGGACTTTGCCACCGCCCAAACCGTAATTACCGAATTGATGAAGAAAAACGGCAAGGATCCCCAGGTCGCTGTGCTGAACGGAATTGTCCTGTTCAACAATGGCAAGACAAATGACGCGGTCAATGCTCTTCAGGGAGCGGCCAATGACGCGCCCAAAGACGCCTTCATTCAGCTCTGGCTGGGCAAAGCCGCGCTAGCCAAAGGCGATAGCAGCCTGGCCGAAAAGAGCTTTCGTCAGGCCGCGCAACTGAACCCGCGCGACGTGGATGCGCAGGAGGAGCTGGCGCGCATGGCAATACAGCGCGGCGACATGAGTATGCTCTCCGATGTGGCGGAGAAGACCATCGCCACCGACCCTCGCTTCCCCAATGGCTACCTGTGGCGAGCTACCGTGGAGGTCTCCCGTAACACACAGGACAAGGCCGAGGCCGACCTGAAGACTGCTATGAACATTGCTCCGCACAGCTCCCCGGCTTATCTTATGCTCGGAGAGCTTCGCTATCTGCAAAAGAAATACCCGGAAGGAGCGGGGCTGATGGAGCAGGCTCTGCAGTACGACCCCAATTCGATTGGCGCCTTGCGCGGGCTGGTCGGTTACGATCTTATGAAGAAGCAGCCCGCCCAGGCCATCGCCCGCGTCAGCGCGCAAATCGCCAAGAGTCCGAAGAACAGCGGATTCTATGATATGCTGGCTCAGCTTCAGTTCCAAAGCAAGGCTTTCGATCAGGCTGCCGCCACCGCCCAGAAAGCCATGGAGGTGAATCCCGACGACGGCGAAGCGGTTGCGATTTACTCGCAGTTGCAGGTTCAGCGCGGACAGGCGGCCAATGCGATCGGCGCCTGGGAGCAATGGTCGAAGAGTCATCCTAACAATGCCGGCGCCTACGCCATTCTGGGAACCCTGGAGGAATCGCGCGGGAATAAGCAGAAGGCGGAGGAGTACTACAAGAAGTCTCTTCAAATCAAGCCCGAGCAGCCAATCGCGGCCAACAATCTTGCCTACTTGATGCTGCAAAATGGCGAAAATGTGGATGTGGCCTTGACCCTGGCGCAAACCGCGCGCCGTGGTATGCCGAATTCGCCTAGCTCCGCCGACACCCTGGCCTGGGCCTACTACTACAAGGGGACCTACGGATTCGCACGGGATCTTCTCGAAGAAGCCGTCAAAACCGATCCCAACAACTCAACAATGCAGTATCACCTGGGAATGGTGTACGCCAAGATGATGGATAAAAGCAATGCGGCGATTCATCTTAAGAAAGCCATCTCCCTGGCACCCGATTCGCCTCCGGCCAAGGACGCCAAGGCGGCGCTGCAAGGAATAAGCTAGACGGCAGTTTGCTATTGATTACGGCCAGCGGCGCGATCTGCTGGCTGCCATTTTGCACAACTGCCTGCGTGTAACGCTGCCGAGCATATTCTTTAGATCAGAGCATTTTCCATGACGACAAATACCCAGACCATCGCACGCAACACCGGCTGGTTCAGCATCGAGAACATAATTAACGCAGTTGTTGCTTTTACTACTTCAATTGCGATTAACCGGTATCTCGGGCCGGAGAAGAACAGCTATATCATTTATGTCTCTTATATCGCCAACCTGGTTAGCAGCCTGGGTGGAATGGGTATTCCCGCAACTACCCGGAAATACATGGCCGAGTTTATTGGCTTAGGCGACCGCGGCACAGCGCGCTACATTTATCTCCGCACCTTGCTGCTGCAGACCGGTCTGGCGACGGTGGCCACCTGCGGCTTTCTCTTCTGGGTGCTCGGTGACGCCCGTGCGGAATACAAGTTAGCCTCGGCTTTGCTGGTGCTGAGCATCTGGCCCGCGATGATCAACTCCATCTCGGCTCAGGCCAACACTGCCACGGAAGATTTGTCAACAAATCTGCCGGGCTCCATCGCCGCGGCCTTGACCTACTTCATCGCGATTGCGGCAACGGTGGTGCTGCATTGGGGCGTAGTCGGCGTCGGCGTGGCGCTGCTCTGCATGCGATCCGTCGATTTTCTGGTGCGCTTCTTTCCCACCATGAAGCGTGTGCTGGCCTGGGAGACAACTCATGCACATCCCCCAGGATTACGCCAGCGCATGATGCCGTTCGCTTTGCAGGGCGTTGCCAGCATGTTTGTGGCACAGATCGTCTGGGGCCGCTCGGAGATCATCCTGCTGGAGAAGCTCTGCCCGGATGTCAACCAGGTATCGTTCTATTCAGTGGCATTCACCATGGCGGAACAGTTGCTGCTGGTGGCGATCATCTTCGGAACAGCGGCCGGTACCACGATCTTTGTGCAATACGGTCGAGACAAATCCAAGCTGCCCGAACTAGCGGCCTCCGCCTTCCGCTACATCGCATTGATGTCGATTCCGCTTCACTTCATCGCGGCGTCTCTCGCAGTGCCTGCGCTGCTGCTTTTCTACGGCCACAAATTCCAGGGCGCCGCGATGGTGGTGGCGCTGGCTCCGCTTCTCTGCATGTTCAAAGCCTTCCTTGCGCCCGCGCAAAACCTACTGGAAAGTTCGGAACGGCAGCGTTATGTGATTGCCGCTACCGTCTTTGCGGGGATCATCGATATTAGCGTGGCGTGGTATCTCATTCCAGCACACGGCGCGGTCGGCGCTTGCATCGGCAACGGCGCGGCGCAACTAACAGCCGTCGGCATCATGTGGGCAATGGTTATTTATCGATTTAAGGTGAAACTTCCCTGGTTGCAGGTTGCAAAGATTGTTTTTATCAGCGCGCTGGCGGCGCTGACCGCGCATTACATTGCCGC
>OCTA010003167.1_pt1 | contig 14650 bp, 12 predicted proteins | sample 1538991 | NCBI WGS metagenome assembly OCTA01 (sample SAMEA3539302, study PRJEB22396) | soil metagenome | biome: tundra; feature: field; material: soil | place: USA | collected 2010-05 | depth 0.15 m | reverse complement strand
CGCACTTCGCCTTCGTTGACACGAGCGACGCGGACGGAGAGCCGATCGATGCCCAAAAGGTCAAAGTCGGACTGCCCAACGGATTGAAGGAGATGGAAATGACTTCTGAATTCGAGGGGAACTCCACCCGGCAACTCGAGACCCAGTACTACCACAATTACGAAAATGGGGCCTGCTACGAGTACGTTCTGGGCTTGGGAACCGCGGAGTACGGCGCCAAGGAGGGCGTCGAGCCCGTCAATCGCGATGACGTCTTCGCCCGCCTGAAGAAGATCCTGAGCACGGTGAAAACCCGCCCTGTGACCGAGGAGCCTGTGACACATCAACCAACGGCGGAACAGACAGTCGCCGCCGCCGACTCCACAAAATAACCAACCATCTAACTTCCCACCCTTGTCATCCCGAACGAAGTGAGGGATCTGCAGCTTACGCTCTCCGAATATAGGCCGCGCGGAAGCGCGCGGCCTTTGGTTTCTTCTGGCCTTTCGCTCGCCCCAAATCAAGCGCCTGGGAGTACAATCCCCAGTTACCACCAGAGGAGGAAGCAGTGACTCAGAAAATCATCGAGGTAGTTGGCACTTCCGAGCAAAGCTTTGCAAAGGCGGCGGAAGCGGCCGTAAAAGAAGCTGCCAAAACCGTGCGCAACATCAAATGGGCCCACGTCGATTCCTTCGACATGCTGCTCGATGGCGCCAAGGTCGTGCTGTATCGCGCCACGGCCAAGATTTATTTCGACGTCGAGGGCTAGAATCAGCTCGCCGAGAAGACCATGACGGGGCGCCTCACAGTCGTCCCGTCAAGCCGTTTTGTTTGACCGATTTCCACGGCGCACGATAGAATGGTTGAGTTTGCCTGTACTTGCGGACCCGTTCTGGGCCCGCGCCGCGTTTCCGGTCAGAAGCCGCAGCGGGAAAACAGCAAGCACAAGTGAGTTTTAGCGGAGCCCGTCTCCGCAGCGGCGGACGAAATCGTCCGGCCCAACCGAGTTCTGGAGGACTTATGTACGCGGTGATCCGCGCAGGTGGTAAGCAATATAAGGTCGCCCCGGGTGATGTGATCCGGGTAGAAAAAGTGGATGGCACCAACGGCCCGGTTCAGTTCAACGATGTGCTGGCGGTTTCCGCCGAGTCGGGCAGCGTCGTGCGGCCCGGGTCCGAAGCGCTCGTCACGGGTGAAGTCGTCGAGCAGGGACGCGGCGTCAAGGTCATCGTCTTCCACTACAAACGCAAAAAGCAATATAAGAAGCTCCGTGGACATCGTCAGGATTACAGTGCGGTCCGCATCACCGAGATCGCCTTCGACGGTCAGTCCTTCAAGGCGCCCGAGCTTCCAAAAAAAGAGAAGAAAGTGAAAAAAACGCCGGAAGGCCACGTGGAGACTCACGAAGAACCGAAAGCGGCGAAACCTGCAAAGAAGAAGGCCGGCAAGAAAGCCGCCGCGAAGAAATCTGCACCGAAGAAGAAGTAACAATCGTCATCGGCTCCGTCCGCTGAAAACCGACAACCGCTTTTACTAACAACTGGCCACTGGCCACCGACAACTGGGTTAAAACATGGCGCATAAAAAAGGACAAGGTACTTCACGAAACGGGCGCGATTCCAACGCGCAGCGGTTAGGCTTCAAGGCATTTGGCGGACAACTCGTCCCCGGCGGCACCATCATCGTCCGCCAGCGCGGCACCCGCGTAAAGCCCGGACTCAACGTCGGCCGCGGCAAAGACGACACGCTCTTCGCCAAGATCACCGGCCGCATCAAGTTCATGGACAAGGGCTCGATGGGCAAGTTCGTCATGGTCGAACCCGAGCCCATCGAAGCCGAGTAAGTTAAGACAGTGGAGCGCCGGGTGCCCTCGCCCGGCCGCCGATACTTTAACCACGAGCCTCGCCGTTCGCGTCGAGGCTTTTTCGTTTACGCGAATCGCAACTCCGCGAACGACCAGCGACAACGACCAATGTTTATCGATGAAGCCATAATTCGAGTCAAGGCCGGCAACGGAGGCAACGGCTGCATGGCCTTCCGCCGCGAAAAGTTCATTCCCCGCGGCGGCCCGTCCGGCGGCGACGGCGGCAAGGGCGGCGACATCTGGATGGAATCAAGCGAAAGCCACAACACGCTCGTACACTTTCGCTTCAATCCCGAATACAAAGCCGAGCGCGGACGCCACGGCGAAGGCTCGAAGAAGACGGGCCGCGACGGGGAAGGCATCGTCCTCAAGGTGCCGGTTGGGACAGTCGTGTATGACGAGCAGACCGGAGAAAAAGTCCACGACTTTTCGCGGCCAGACGAGCACGTCGTCATCGCGCGCGGTGGCCGAGGCGGCCGCGGGAATGCTCAGTTCGCGACTTCCACGCACCAGGCGCCCCGCGAGCACGAAGAAGGACGCGAAGGCGAAGAACGCACATTCCGTCTGGAGCTGAAGCTGCTCGCGGATGTAGGCCTGGTCGGATATCCGAATGTCGGCAAATCGACCCTGATCTCACGCATCTCCGCCGCCCGTCCGAAGGTTGCTGACTATCCGTTTACGACCCTTGAACCAAACCTGGGTGTGGTCGTAGTCGGGAATAAGAGAGAGGAAACCAGTTTCGTGGTGGCCGACATTCCCGGCCTGATCGAGGGTGCGCACACCGGCGCCGGCCTCGGAATGCAGTTCTTGCGCCACATCGAGCGCACGCGCCTGCTGGTACACCTCGTCGACGTGTCGGACTCAAGCGGCCGTCCCGACGTCATAAAGGACGTCGAAGTAATCCTTGGAGAGCTCAAGAATTTCGGCGCCAGCCTCGAAACCAAACCGGCAATCGTGGTCGCATCGAAAATCGATGTCGCCAACCCGGATAAACTCAAGAAATTGAAACAATGGTGTACACGCAGGAAGCTGAAGCTCTATCCCATTTCTGCCGTAACCGGTGAGGGGATTGAAAGCCTGAAGTTCGCCATGGCTCACGAAGTGGAGCGCATGCGGGGAGAGAACGCCCGTCTGCTAAAAGAGGAGGAAAGTGTCTAGCCGGGGCTTGATAAAATCTGCGTCTTCGAGCCTTCCCTGTTCGCTCGCGCCTCGTAGCCCGCAGCTACTTCGCCATCTGTACCGCCCGCGGAATGACCGGCAGCGCGAAACGCACCTTCACCGTTTTGATCTCGTATGGCTTGGTATTCACCGTGACCTCGCCCGCATGGACGGCCAGAGCTCCGATCGGTCGCTCCATCAAATCCGCATCCTGCGCGCTCTCGGCTCCGGGCGGCAACTGAATCTTTACCTCCGTCTCCTTGCCCGCCCATTCATAGAAGCGCACGATCAGCGCGTCATCGTCCTCGGCCTTCTTGAAGGCCGTCAGAACGACGTTCTCCGCTTTCACTTCCACGAAAGCATGCTCTCCAGGCAGCGCGCCCTGATGCTTTTCCGTTGGCACGGCCAGCAGTTCGTAGTTCAACTCGTATCCCTGACGCACCGTCAGCGCCTCCCGCCAGCTTCCCGCGTGCGGATAAAGCGAGTAGGTAAATTCATGATGACCTTCATCGGCATGCGGGTCGGGCCATTCCGGCGATCGCAGTAAGGAGAGCCGCAGCACGTTGCCCTTCGCGTCATAACCGTACTTGGAATTATTCACCAGACTGAACCCGTGCTTTTCGTCGGAAATGTCGGCCCAGCGAATTGCCGGAACCTCGAACTGCGCCTTCTCGGCCGGCGTGTTCCGTGTGGTCGGCCGCTCCACCGACCCGTAGGGAATCTCGAACGTTGCTCTCTCACTGTGAGCGCTGACCGGAAAAGCAACTTTCAGCAGAATATGTTTCTCATGCCACTCCACCTGCATGTTGACATCGACTCGCGGGCTCGCGGGATAGAGCGTCACATCCTGAATAAAGGTAGAGTTCTGAAAGTGCTTCCTGATGCGAATGATGGCCCGCAGCGGTCCATCTTCTACCAGCTTGATCTCATCTGCTTTGTCGAGATCCCAGTGTTGCTTCTCGAAATCCGCATCGATGTTCCAGGCGTCCCATCGCTCCGGCTTGTCGACAAAAGTCTGCAGCAGATTGCCGCAGATCTTGTCCCTCGGTCCGCCCGTATCGGTTTCCGCGGGCGCAAGCGCCTCCCGATTGCCGCGCTTGTCGAACAAGCTGATCATGCATCCCGTTTGCGAATCGATCTGCACGCGGACAAACTCGTTCTCTAATGTGTCGGCGGTTGCCATCAGCTTGGAATGATTCGTGGCTCCGCCCATCGTTCCGCGTACAAAGTAGGTCTTGTAGCCGAGGGACGGAGTACTGGCGAGTAGCAAAAAGCGGACTTTTTGCGTTTTGGGATCGATTCCGAGCAACTGCGATTCTGCCACTTTCCCCGCCGCGTCGGTCACCAAAATATGCGGCGCTCGTCTGGGCAGTTGCGCCTCCACTTCGACCACTCCCGTCCGCGCCCATGCCAGCGGGTTGACCACGAGGATCGGAACACCTTCGCCCAGCTTGTTCTCGCCCTGCGTGTTGACGTGCGCCGCGATTTCTTCCAGCGAATTCTCGATCACTCCGTTCCCGAAAAGTCGAACGTCCTGCAGATTTCGGCGAGCGTCCAGATAATTCACGCCAATGCCTGAGCCCGGTATGATGTCGTGAAAATCATCGAACAGCAGCCGCTTCCACGCTCGATTCATCTCCTCCTGCGGATACGCCCGCCCGTCGAGCAGCGCCAGCGAAGCAAACTTCTCCGCGTTCAACATGACTTCTTCGCTGCGCCGGATTCGCTGCTTGGTCTCAGCCTGCGTGGTAAACACGCCGCGGTGATATTGAAAATACAGTTCGCCATTCCAGGTCGGGACATTGAGCGCTGGCAGTTTTTTGTCGAGTTCATTAAAGAAGGCGGTCGCTGTACCCAGTTCAAACCGTGGGTACACAATATCGGGAGACATCAGCTCTTTGGCACTATCGAGCATCAGGCGCGTCGGTCCGCCGCCATGATCCCCGACCCCGTACAGGTGCATGGTCTCCGGCGTCTCGTTCAACTTCGAACCGTAAATGGACGGAGCCCAGACCGACAGGTCCTTGGCCATGCTCGGCCCTTCGATCCCGCCCGCGTAGTCACGTGGAAAATAGGTGAGCAACCGGCTGCCATCGGGGGCTTGCCACCAGAAAAATTTGTAAGGGAACGTCGTGAATTCGTGCGCCCACAACAGCTTCTGCGTAACAAAGTAGTCCATGCCAGACTTCTTGTAAATCTGCGGCAATTGCGCGTTGTAGCCGAACGAATCCGGATTCCATCCGATCTTCACGTCCACGCCGAACCGGCTTTGAAAATAGCGCTTCCCAATCAGGATCTGCCGCGTCAGCGATTCTCCGTCAGGCATATTCAAATCGGGCTCGACCCACATACCTCCAATCACTTCCCAGCGCCCTTCCCGAACGCGCTCCGAAATCTGCTTGAACATGTCAGGATATTTTTCTTCAATCCATTCATAGGTTCGGGCCGACGACATGGTGAACGTGAAATCCGGATACTCGCGCATCAAGTCCAATACACTCTGAAACGTATTGCGAACCACCTCCACCGTCTCCGTCCACGGCCAAAGCCAGGCCATGTCGATATGCGAGTTCCCCACCGCGTGAATCTTGAATTGCTGCAAATATGGTTTGAGCACCGCGAGCCTTGCTTGAGCGTCGGTCAAAGAGCGGTCAAAGGCAGCCTGGTCGCCGCGCTCAAGCGGCGAGAAATCAATGGCCTTGACCGCGGCATCGAGTTGCTGCTGCCGTCCGGCTTTGCCGTCCTCGTAAGCGCCGATCACGGGTTGGGCCGAGAGCATCTCCATGCGAATGAGGGATGGGTCCGGCCGATTCGACGGAGGCCGAATCGTCAGTTCGCTTTCGAAGATCCCGGTCTTAGCGGTCGAGCAGTCAATGCGAACGGCGACCAGGAACTTCTGCCCGGCCTGCGCATTCTGAGTGAGAGGAATCGGCTCCTCCATGTCTTCATCACCCCGATAGACGATTCCGCCATTCGAAAAGACTGTGAGTATCAGCGAGTCATGGCTGCGGATCACCAGATTCAAATCAACGCGCGCTCCCTGCGTCGAGTAGCCGTTGATCTTGTCGGGAATCTCGATCCATCGTCGCACCACCCGCGGCCCGGCCTCCCACTCCTCGTGCACTTTAATCGTCTGCCAACCCGCGTCGTTCAGGCTGGCGTCTTCCGGATGAGGTACGTCGGCATGGGAGCGCCATTCAGGCAACGACATCGTTACCAACGACTGAAGATGGTCGAGCGTCGTCTTGTAAGGATCGGCCGATGGATTCGATTGGGTTTGCTGCGCAAAAATAGGAAGAACAAAACAGCAATACAAAAAGCACGAGAGGGCGACGCGTCGCTTCATAAGTCCTCATCATACTGCCGCGAGAGAGTGCGAGGTTATTCACAGTCGCAGCCCCTTTCCCAGCAAGCAATTCAAAATCAAACCTGGAGATGTCCCGCAGTTCTACTTTCCGATGCAGAAAGTGGAAAAGATCAAGTTAAGGATGTCGTCGGTGGTGGTGGCGCCGGTGATTTCGTCGAGCGGGCGCAGGACGTTATACAGATCGAGAAGAAGCATTTCGTGGGGGACTCGCGCGGCGACGGCGTTCGAAGCTGATTGGAGCGCGCCGAGCGAGTCACTCACAAGTTTTTCGTGGCGCACGGTGGTCAAAAATCCGGTTTCGAATTGCGGGCCGGATTCTCCGCCCACATGTTTGAGGATGGCGGCGCGCAGCTCGGGAATGCCTTCGCCCGTGAGCGCCGAGGTTTCCACCGTCAGCAACTGAGAACCGACAACTGAGAACTGAGAACTTCTGAGATCGGATTTATTTTCAACCAGGATTGCGGCCCGTCCTTTCACCTGGCTCAACAGCTCGCGGTCTTCATCGCCGACTGGTTGCGTCGCGTCCAGAACCACCAGGACCAAGTCAGCGTCGGCCAGCGCTTCCATGGATTTCTTGATCCCGATGCTCTCGGCTTCATCGAGCGCGCGGCGGATTCCGGCGGTGTCAACCAGTTGCACAGGAATTCCACCGATGGCCACCGTTTCGCTAACCAGATCCCGGGTTGTTCCGGGCTGGGCGGTGACAATGGCCCGTTCCCGCTCCACGAGGCGATTAAACAAACTCGATTTGCCAACGTTCGGGCGTCCGACAATAGCGAGCGTCAATCCTTCATGCACGACCTTGCCATAGGCGAAGCTCGCAGCGAGTTGTTCCAGCGGTCCGCGGACTTCGGCGATGCGATTCAGAATGGTGCTATCGGGGGCAACGGCAATGTCATCTTCAGCGAAGTCGATCCCGGCTTCGATCAGGGCAATCAATTCGATCAGCTTTTGCTTGATCGGCTTAAGCCTCTTTGAAAGCGCGCCTCCGAGTTGCTGGGCCGCGACCTTCGCTTGAAACAGAGTCTGCGAGTCGATCAGGTCGCGGACGGCCTCGGCCTGGGTGAGATCGAGGCGTCCATTGAGGAAGGCGCGCATGGTGAATTCACCGGGCTCGGCCAGGCGGGCACCGTGAGCCAGCGCGAGTTCGACAACGTGCCGCAGAACGACAGGCGCGCCGTGCGCGGAGATCTCAATGACGTCGTCGGTAGTGTAGGAGTGGGGCTTCTGAAAGTACGTAACCACGCATTCGTCGATGCGGCCAGTAACGTCTTGCGTAGGCACGGCCGCCCCCGGCCGTCCAGCGGAGCGAAGTTTCGCGGGGTTTGTGCCGGCATCGAGGAAATCTGACGAGCTGCGCTCCCCGGGGCGGTCGAGGGCGGCCGTCCCTAGGTGGTTCCCGGAGGGGTCAACCAATTCTCCGAAGATCGCTCGCCCCGGCTCCAGTTCATGCTTCAGCCGGAGCATCGGGGCGGCAATCGCGCGCGCCGCCGGGCCAGCGATTCGGACGACACCGATTCCGCCCCGTCCCGGCGGGGTGGCGATGGCAATAATGGTGTCGTCGAGATTCATAACAAAGAATCGGCAATGATTTGGGAACCCAGCCCGCTAGTCAACAATAAACAGCCGGGCGCCAGTTCTGGTCGACGACCTGTGGCCGGGCTCGCCGTCGGCTGCCTGATAACTGTCACCGGGTTTCAGGGTGAAATGTCTTCCGTCGGCGAGGACGGTTTCCAGTTCTCCCTCCAGACAAAGGATTACATGCCCTTTCTCGCACCAGTGATCGGCTGAGTATCCCGGGGGGTATTCCACCATCCGGACTCGTATTTCACCGAAGGTCTGCGTTCTCCACAGCGCCATGCCATTCTCGCCCGGATGCTCAGACGGCGCCACCTGAGTCCAGTCGGTGGTGACGAAAGAAAAGCCACTCATCTTCATTAGTGGAGTATAGCCAGAAACTCGGCACTGGCGGATTATCGATGGCTCCTCGTTTGCCGGGGATACATGCCGTCATTTATACTTACCGTTTGCCTTAAGGCAGTTGATTCAATCAGGAGCAAGGATTTTCGATGCCGAAACGTACATTTCAACCCAACCGGCGCAAGCGCTCGAAGAAGCACGGGTTCCGGACTCGCATGAAGACCAAAAGCGGGGCCAAGGTGCTGTCGCGTCGCCGGGCCAAGGGACGCAAGCGCGTCTCTGTGAAGCCAGGTTTCCGCGAGTAGCGTTCCCCCGACGAAAAGCAAAGGCCGTCATTATCATTAACTATTGTGCAGGATTGTGAGGTTGTGAGCGCCGACGCTCCGAGCCGGGGTGAAGAGCATTCCGCACCGCAGAGGGGAACAGGCTTTCCGCGCGCGGCGCGACTGTTGAAACACTCTGATTTTGATCGCGTCTACAAGCAGGGACGGCGACACTTTTGCTCGCACATGACCGTGTTTTTTTTGCCGCAGGCAGAAGGCGGCGCGCGCGTCGGTTTTACCGTTGGACGCGTTCTAGGCGGAGCGGTCCAGCGCAACCGGATCAAGCGGAGGCTGCGGGAAGCCGTGCGGCTTCGGCGTTCGACCCTGAAGGGCGCGGTCGATGTGGTGATCAACCCGAAGAAGTCGGTCCTGACTCTGGAATTTGCCCTGGTGCTCGAAGAAGTGGGCCGGGCGTTTACCGTGATCGCCAAGAGGCTGGCAGAAAAATGAAGTCATTAGCGCTCGGGATGCTGCGATTTTATAAACGGTGGATTTCGCCGGCGCTCGCCCCGTCGTGCCGCTACGTGCCCACATGCTCGGAATACGCGATGGAAGCGATTGAGCGATATGGCGTTCTTCGCGGAGGATTGATGGCTGCCTGGCGCCTATTGCGCTGCCATCCTTTCGTAAAGGGCGGATATGATCCGGTGGTAAACACCGATCTTCATCGCGATGCGACGATGAATCGCCTCATCACTATTGACCTCAGTTCGACACGAACAACCAACAGCGAACCACGAACAGCGAGCTATTGATTTGCCAGAATTCAAGAATCCCCAACAGGAACCCGGCATGGAGCGCAGACTGCTGATTGTGTTTGCGCTGACCTTTCTGGTCATCATGCTATTTCAGCCCCTGTTGAAGAAGTACGCGCCCCAGCCGCCCGCGAGTCAGCCAGCAAGTCAGCAAAACCCGCAGGCAACTCCGGCGCCGAATCAGCCGCAGGCACCGGCTGCGGGCACAGCAACGGCGGAGAACGCGAACTCTGGAACACATCGTTCCGCGCCCCAGGGCGCATCGGGCAAAAATGCGCCGCCCTCACCATCTCTCAAGCAGGCGGCAGGCGAGTCGGAAACAGTGATTGAGAACAGCCTCTACCGGATCGTCGTCACCAACCGCGGCGCGCGGGTGAAGTCATGGGTGCTAAAGAAGTGGGACGACGAGAAGGGTAATCCGCTGGAACTGGTGAACGTTGCTGCGGCCGAAAAATACGGCTATCCGTTGTCGCTCTGGAGCTACGACGAGAATCTGCGCAACAAGCTGAACTCGGCTTTGTATGTTTTAACGTCCGACCAATCCGCGAAGGTGGAGAAGATTGGAGCTACGCTTGCGGGTCCCTCTCAAATCACCTTCGAGTACTCGGATGGCGACCTCTCCGTTAAGAAGACGTTCAAGTTCGATGATAGCTACGTCGTCGGAGTTCAGACTTCAGCCCAGGTAAAAGGCTCTGGGGTTACGGCGTTCCCGATGTGGCCTTCCGGATTCGGTGGCGAGTTGACGGCCCCCTCCTATGCCGCGGAGCAGATTGCGTATCAATACGACAACAAGGTCGAACGCCTGGCGATCAAGAAGATCAGCGGCGGCGGCACGATCCCCGGACCTTTCAACTGGGCGGGATTGTCGGATCAGTATTTCGCGGCGGTGTTTCTGCCGCAGGATCCGCAGAACGCCGCCATGGTGACGTTGCACAATCAGATCGAGATTCCCCGCAACGGCTCGGATGCGAACGTCCACGATAAAGTGGACGTGCTCGGCGCCGCAGTGGGCAGCCTGAGAGGTCCGAGCGCCGTGCGTCTTTACGTCGGCCCCAAGTCACTTGGCGATCTGGAATCCGTCTCAATCCCGGGAATCGCGGGCGCGGAGCCCGATTTGCGGGCGGTGGTCGACTTTGGCTGGCTGGGCCTCATCGCGCGCCCGCTCTTCCTCTGGCTGAAGTGGACTTACAACCACGTTGTCACGAACTGGGGCTGGGCGATCCTGCTGCAGACGCTGGTGATCAACCTGGCGTTACTGCCGCTGCGTCTTTCGCAGATGAAGTCGATGCTGAAGATGCAGCGCGTCGCGCCGCAGATCAAATCGATCCAGGAAAAATACAAAAAATATAGTCTCCGGGATCCGCGCAAAGCCGAAATGAACACCGAGATTTCGGCACTCTACAAGAAAGAAGGCGTGAATCCGGCAGGTGGATGTCTGCCGCTCCTGATTCAGATGCCGTTTCTCTTTGCCTACTACCGGATGCTGGGCGTCGCCATCGACCTCCGGCATGCCCCCTGGCTTTGGATTCACGATCTGGCGTCGCCCGATCCGTTGCACATCCTGCCGATTGCGATCGTCATCACCATGTTCGCCATGCAGCGCATGACGCCGCAGGCCGGCATGGACCCGGCGCAGCAGAAGATGATGAACATCATGATGCCCGGCATGATGGGCGTAATCAGCTGGAACCTGCCGGCCGGTTTGGGCCTGTACTGGTCGGCTGGGCAGTTGATCGGCATCGTGCAGCAGGCGGTCATGAATCGCACATCACTGGGACGCGAAATGCGCGAGATGATGGAGAAGCGCGCAAGAAAGAAAGAGAAGTAGGAATCAGCTTTCAGCCGTCAGCGCAAACGCGCCACGGTTTTCCTGATGGCTGATGCTGACCGCTGAGAGCTAACTATGCCAATCACCGATAAAGTTGCCGCTGCCAAACAAATTGGGGAGTTTCTGCAAACCGTCATCAGCAATGGCGGATTCAGGCTGAAGTACAGGATTACCGTGGATCCGCCGATCGCACAAAACCGGGAGTGGGAACATCCTGAAATCCTGGTGGAGTTTGCCGGCCCCGATTCAGCCCTGTTGCTCGAGCGTGGTGGTGAATTGTTGCGCTCGTTTGAGCTCCTGGGATCGGAGATCCTGCACCTGCAGGGTAATGAGCACGAGAAGATCTGGTTTGACTGCAAGAATTTCCGGGCACTGCGCATCGACGAGATCCAGTTGGCGGCGCGGACAGCGGCCGAGAATGTCCGCCGGACGGGCGAGCCGTACCGCTTCGGTCCCATGTCATCCCGCGAGCGGCGCATTGTGCATTTGGCGCTTCGAGAGGAAAAAGATTTGCGCACCGAGAGCGACGGAGAAGGCGCCCGGCGTTCGGTGGTGGTATATCCGGGCAATTACAAGACTGCCGCGAAAACAGACCGGCGAACGATTCCGTGACACAGGCTACCCGGACCGCTAGTACAAATCTCCGTTCAATCGCATTTCTTCAATTGCACTCTTTGCGCGGCAGTTAGTTTCTCGACACTTGACAACGAAAAAAATCTCGATGCGACCTATCGTCCGCGCAGAATATTTTTGTTCGACAATACGGACACAGCGATTTTTTTTGTGCTAGTATGCCGTTCGTCGCGTAAAGAATTTCACTAATCACGAGTACTGCAAAACAGAAGCTGCTCTGCAGTAAAACGAAGATCAATATTTCAAGATTGGATTTATCCCGGCCCCTTTCGCTGGGCTCTTGGTATTCATAAAATGTCCGTTGCCAATTCCGCCATCATTCCGAATCCGTGGGCGCGCATTCTCGATGCGCTGGAAAAGAAAATCAACCGTCATTCCTACGACACTTGGCTGAAGCCGACCCGTTACAGCCACATCAGCAATGGAATTCTTTTCGTGCGCGTTCCAACCGCTGAGTTCCGTCATGTGGGGGACAAGTATGCCGATTTGATTCAGGAAGCGGTCGACAACCTGGGACTGGGATACGACGACGTGAAATTTGTTACCGCCGAGGACGATCCTTCGAATACGCCCATCCGCCACAATGGCGGCCTCTCGGCCTTCGGTTCAAGTTCTCAGCAGCCGGCAACGGCTCCCATGCAGGGCAGGTTTGACTGGGATAGCGCTGCTCAACTCAACCCGCGATACACCTTCGATGCCTTTGTCATCGGCAGCGGCAACCAGTTCGCCCATGCAGCCTGCCAGGCGGTCGCTGAGCGGCCTTCCAAGGCCTACAACCCCCTGTTCCTCTATGGCGGCGTCGGCATGGGCAAGACTCACCTGATGCAGGCCATTGGCCACGAGATCAAGCGCCGCATGCCCCAGGCAGCCATCTGCTATGTGTCGAGCGAAAAATTCACGAACGAGATGATCAACTCGTTGCGCTACGACAAAATGATCAGCTTCCGCGATAAGTTCCGCACGGTGGACGTACTGCTGGTCGACGACATCCAGTTCCTGGCGCAGAAAGAGCGCACGCAGGAAGAGTTTTTCCACACCTTCAACGCCCTGCACGAATCGATGAAGCAGATCGTTATCGCCAGCGATCGCCCCCCGAAGGAGTTGGCGGAATTTGAAGATCGTCTGCGCAGCCGTTTCGAGTGGGGTCTGATCGCCGATATCCAACCTCCCGACCTGGAAACCAAAGTTGCCATCCTGCAAAAGAAAGCCGAGCAGGAGCGCGTAACGTTGCCGACGGACGTGGCCCTCTTTATCGCCTCGAACATCCGTTCCAATGTTCGCGAGTTGGAAGGTGCGCTCATTCGGTTGGTGGCACATTCGTCGCTGATTGGCGCCGAGATCACGCTGCCCTATACGCAGCAGGTTCTGAAAAATTTCATCGACTCCCAGGCGCGCAAGGTGACGATCGAATCCATTCAGAAGGCGGTAGCTGAGCAATTCGGCCTGCGCCTGGTGGAGATCAAGGCTAAGAATAATTCCCGCTCGATTGTTTACCCGCGCCAGATTGCGATGTACCTGGCAAAACACCTGACCGAAGCATCCTTACCCGAAATCGGGCGGCAGTTTGGCGGCAAGCACCACACAACCGTCCTGCATTCGGTCGAAAAGATCGAAAGGGTCCGCAAGGACGACAAGGATTTAAACAGGTTGCTCAATAAACTGACCGAGCAACTGGGCGCGTAAATTGCGGTTTGTACTTCTTTTTCCACTCTACCGTCCAATCTTCCTGCTCCCCGGTTGTTTAGTGTTTGTGGAAACTGTGTGAGACTGGACGAAATTCTAAGTAGGGTCCGTAGGTTGCTATGACAACCGCAGGCGCGGGGTTCGATTCTTCACACGAGGGTTTAGGGTGGAAGAGTCTGAGCCAATGGTAAATGGACCAGATTTCCACTTCTCCGCCTCGCCTACGGTTACTACTGGTTTTATTGCTTTTGCATTTGATATAAGAAAAGAACAGAAGTACAGTCGGGAGACCCAATATGCCCGTAGAAGCCGCCCCTGCCATTGCCACTACGACCATGGAAATCACGGTCAGCAAATTTGAACTGCTTCGCGAACTGACGGCCACCCAGGGCGTGGTGGAGCGGAAGACCACCATCCCGATCCTCTCCAACTATCTTTTCGAAGCCGCAGGCGACAAGCTTATGCTGACCGCGACCGATCTCGACCTGAGCCTGCGCACCTCCTGCAACGCCAAAGTGAAAAAAGAAGGCGCCTGCACGATTCCTGCCCGTAAGCTCTACGACTACGTAAAACTCCTCCCCGACGCTGACATCACCATCCGCCTGCTCGAGAACCACTGGGTCAGCATTCGTTGCGGACGTTCGAACACGAAGATGGTCGGCATGGCACGCTCGAATTTCCCCGGCCTGCCCGTCTTCCCATCCGCCGGATCCATCAAGATTTCCGCGCCCGTCCTGCGCTCAATGATCGCCAAGACCGGTTTCGCCATCGCCAGCGAAGAGTCGCGCTATACGCTCAACGGCGCTCTGATGGTGCTGAAGCCCGAGTCGATCACCATGGTCGCCACCGATGGGCATCGCCTGGCTCACATCGAACGCGCAGGAGAGAAGTTCGAGGGCGTTTCCGGCGAGATGAAGACGCTCATTCCAAAAAAGGCAATGGACGAACTCAAATCACTCCTGGATTCCGACATTGAAACCATCGACTTTGCTAAAGATGAATCCACGCTCTTCTTCCGAGTCGGCCCGCGCCTGCTGACCTCGCGCCAACTGACCGGGCAGTTCCCCAACTACGAGGCCGTCCTGCCCAAGGACATCAGCAAGTCGATCCTGGTGCAGGGCGATGAACTGGGGGCAGCAA
>OCTA010003162.1_pt1 | contig 14662 bp, 14 predicted proteins | sample 1538991 | NCBI WGS metagenome assembly OCTA01 (sample SAMEA3539302, study PRJEB22396) | soil metagenome | biome: tundra; feature: field; material: soil | place: USA | collected 2010-05 | depth 0.15 m | reverse complement strand
GGAGATCGGCGACCTGGCCGGACACTGGTCGGCGTTGCCCGAGCTGCGCCAGACCATCGAGAACCCGGTGTTCAAGGCGTCGGAGAAGCGCGCGATCCTCGAGCAGATCCTGCCGCGCGTGACGCCGACCGCGGAGGTGCAGCGGCTGGTGCTGCTGCTCCTCGAGCGCCGCCGGATCGTCCTTTTGCCCGCCATCGCGCGCGCCTATCGCGATCTGGCCGACGCCCACACCGGGCGCGTTCGCGCGCGGGTGACCTCCGCCGAGGCGCTGGACCCCGCGGCGCTCGACCGGGTTCGCCTCTCGCTCGAGGCGCGGACCGGCAAGAAGGTTATCTTGGAACCCGCCGTCGACGCCGATCTCATCGGCGGCGTCGTGGCGCGGGTCGGCGACCTGGTGCTCGACGGCAGCGTCCGCAGCCAGCTCGACGATCTGCGGGGCAAGCTCCTCAACTAGGCAAGGTAGTCCAAGGTAGTCAAAGCAGGCAAGGTAGGGACAAAAGCACATGCAAATCCGCGCCGAAGAAATCAGTCAGATCATCCGCAAGGAGATCGCCGGGTTCGATCAGAAGGTCTCCGTCGTCGAGACCGGCACGGTCCTCGAGGCCGGCGACGGCATCGCCCGCGTCTACGGGCTCGAGGCCGCGATGGCCGGCGAGCTGCTGGACTTCGGGCACGGCGGGGTGGTTGGCCTCGTGCTCAACCTCGAAGAGGACAACGTCGGCGTCGCGCTGCTCGGCAACTTCGAAGAGGTACGCGAAGGCGACACGGTCAAGCGGACCGGCAAGATCGCGCAGGTCCCGGTGGGCGACGCGCTCATCGGCCGGGTGGTCAACGCGCTCGGGATCCCGATCGACGGCAAGGGGCCGATCGACGCGGCGACCTCCGAGAGCCGCAAGATCGAGGTCAAGGCGCCCGGGATCATCGCCCGCAAGGGGGTCCATCAGCCGATGCAGACCGGGATCAAGGCGATCGATTCGATGATCCCGATCGGCCGCGGGCAGCGCGAGCTCATCATCGGCGACCGGCAGACCGGCAAAACGGCGGTCGCCATCGACGCGATCATCAACCAGAAGGGGCAGGACGTCCGCTGCTTCTACGTCGCCATCGGCCAGAAGCAGTCGACGGTGGCGGCGGTGGTCGAGAAGCTGCGCGAGAGCGGCGCGCTCCAATACACCACCATCATCGCGGCCACCGCGTCGGAGCCGGCGCCGCTGCAGTTCCTGGCGCCCTACACGGGCGTCACGATGGCCGAGTACTACCGGGACAGCGGGCGCCACGCGCTCATCGTCTACGACGATCTGTCGAAGCAGGCGGTGGCCTACCGCCAGCTCTCGCTGCTGCTCCGCCGTCCGCCCGGCCGCGAGGCGTACCCGGGCGACGTTTTCTATCTGCACTCGCGCCTGCTGGAGCGGGCGGCGAAGCTGTCGGACAAGGAAGGCGGCGGATCGCTGACCGCGTTGCCCATCATCGAGACCCAGGCGGGCGACGTCTCGGCCTACATTCCGACGAACGTCATCTCCATCACCGACGGGCAGATCTTCCTGGAGAGCGATCTGTTCTTCTCGGGCCAGCGTCCGGCCGTCAACGCCGGCATCTCGGTGAGCCGGGTCGGTGGCGCCGCGCAGATCGTGGCGATGAAGAAGGTCGCGGGGAAGCTGCGCCTCGAGCTGGCCCAGTACCGCGAGCTGGCGGCCTTCGCGCAGTTCGGCTCCGACCTCGACAAGGCGACCCAGCAGCAGCTGGCGCGGGGCGCCCGGATGACCGAGCTGCTCAAGCAGGGGCAGTACCAGCCGCTGCCCGTCGAAAAGCAGGTCCTGATCCTGTTCGCGGTGACCAACGGCTTCGCCGACGCGCTGCCCATCGATTCGCTCGGGCGGTACGAGCGCGATCTGTACGCCTTCGTCGACGCGCGCCACGGCGAGGTGTGGACGGAGCTGCGCAGCAAGGGCAACGACGGCAAGGCCTGGGACGGCCTGCAGACGCTCATGAAGACCGTCCTCGCCGCGTTCGGCAAGGAGTTTTCGCCGGAGGCCCAGGCCGCCTAGTCGATGCCCTCTCTCAAGAACATACGCACGCAGATCGCGTCCAAGAAATCGACACAGAAGATCACGCGCGCCATGAAGCTGGTGGCGGCCTCGCGGCTGCGTCGCGCGCAGGAGGCGATCGTGGCGGCGCGGCCCTACGCCAACACGCTCGGCGAGGCCATCGCCGAGGTGGCGCTGCGCGCCGGTCCCGAGTCGCATCCGCTGCTCGACAGGCGCACCCCCGAGCGCATCACGCTGGTGCTGCTCACCTCCGATCGGGGGCTGGCCGGCGGGTTCAACGCCAATATCTTCCGCGTCTCTCAGCGGTTCATCGCCGAGCGCAAGCAGGCCACGCCGCCCGCGCGCGAGGTGGTGCTGGAAGTGGTGGGCAAGAAGGGACGCGACTACTTCCGGCGCCGCAAGCTGGAGGTGACGCGTGAGATCGCGGCCCCGACCGCCGACACCGCCGCCGCCATCTCCCGCGAGCTGGCCCAGATCGTGTCGCACGCCTTTCGCCACGCGCACACCGATGCGGTGTTTCTGGTCTACAACGAGTTCAAATCGGCGGTGCAGCAGCGGGTGGTGGTCGAGCCGCTGCTGCCGGTCAGCGGCGCCGAGCTGCCGGGGGCGACCCGGGCCGCCGGGGGCGTCCTCGACTTCCTGTACGAGCCGAGCAAGCAAAAGCTGCTCGACGCGCTCTTGCCGCTCTATGTCGAATCGCAGATCTACCGCGGCCTCCTCGAATCGATCGCGTCCGAGCTGGGCGCACGCATGACCGCGATGGACAGCGCGACCAACAACGCCCGCGAGATGATCGCGAGCCTGACCTTGCAATACAACCGGGCCCGCCAGGCTGCCATCACCAAGGAGCTGATGGAGATCGTGAGCGGGGCCGAGGCTCTGAAAGGATAGAGGACAGTCATGAGCACGCACGCAGCAGTGGCAATCAGCGCACAGGGCAGGGTGGTCCAGGTCATCGGGCCGGTCGTCGACGTGGAGTTCGCGGGCGGCGATCTGCCCGAGATCAACACGGCGCTTCGCATCTCGAACCCGTCGATCAGCGGCCTGGCCGGAAACCTGACCGTCGAGGTGGCGCAGCACCTGGGCGAGCGCAACGTCCGCTGCATCGCGATGGACACCACCGACGGCCTGGTGCGCGGGATGCCGGTCGAGAACACCGGCGAGCCGATCCAGGTTCCGGTCGGACGCGAGGTCCTGGGGCGCATCATGAACGTCATCGGCGAGCCGGTCGACGAGCGCGGGGCGATCACCACCGCCAAGAAGCTGCCGATCCACCGGCCAGCGCCGCTGTTCGTCGACCAGTCGGTGCGGGTCGAGATGTTCGAGACCGGCATCAAGGTCATCGATCTGCTGGCGCCCTACCGCCGCGGCGGCAAGGTCGGTCTGTTCGGCGGCGCGGGCGTCGGCAAGACGGTCACGATGCTCGAGCTCATCAACAACGTGGCCAAGAAGCACGGTGGCTTCTCGGTCTTCGGCGGCGTCGGCGAGCGCACCCGCGAGGGACGCGATCTCTACAACGAGATGGCCGAGTCGAAGCTCTCCGACGGCTCGTCGGTGCTCTCGAAGACCGCGCTCGTCTACGGGCAGATGAACGAGCCGCCGGGTGCCCGGGCGCGGGTCGCCCTCTCGGCGCTCACGGTGGCCGAGTTCTTCCGCGACGAGGAGGGGCAGGACGTGCTGCTCTTCATCGACAACATCTTCCGCTTCACCCAGGCCGGCTCGGAGGTCTCGGCGCTCCTCGGCCGCATCCCGTCGGCCGTCGGCTACCAGCCGACGTTGGCCACGGACATGGGCGAGCTGCAGGAGCGGATCACTTCGACCAGCAAGGGATCGATCACCTCGGTGCAGGCGATCTACGTCCCGGCCGACGATCTGACCGATCCGGCGCCCGCGACGGCCTTCGCCCACCTCGACGCGACGACCGTGTTGTCTCGCGCGATCTCGGAGCTGGGAATCTACCCGGCGGTCGATCCGCTCGATTCGACCTCGACCATGCTGTCGGCCGACATCGTCGGCGCCGAGCACTATCAGGTGGCGCGCTCGGTCCAGAAGATCCTGCAGAAGTACAAGGAGCTGGTCGACATCATCGCCATTCTGGGGATGGACGAGCTGTCGGAGGATGACAAGCTGACGGTGTCACGGGCGCGGAAAATCCAGAAGTTCTTGTCGCAGCCGTTCTTCGTGGCCGAGACGTTCACCGGCACGCCGGGCAAGTACGTCGAGATCAAGGACACCGTGCGCAGCTTCAAGGAGATCGTCGACGGCAAGTGCGACGAGATCCCGGAGCAGGCGTTCTACATGCAGGGTGGCCTCGACGACGTGCGGGCCCGCCACGAACAGCTCAAGAAGGAATCTGGCAGTTGAAGTTCTCGCTCACCACGCCGCGCGGCGCGCTGGTCGACACCGAGGTCGAGGAGATCACGGCGCCCGGCGAGATCGGCGAGATGGGCATCCTGCCCGGCCACGTGCCGCTCATGTCGGCGCTCAAGCCGGGCGTGCTCACCTACCGCACCGCGGACCACGCCGGCGTGGTCGCGGTGGGGCAGGGCTTCTTGCAGGTCGCGCCGCTGCCGGCCGCCGGCGACCCGCACCCGCGCGATCGGGTGCTGGTCCTGGTCGATCAGGCGACCCCCGCCGGCGACGTCGATCGCCCCGCCGCCGAGCGCGATCTGGCGGAAGCCGACCGCGAGCTCAACGCCTGGAAGGGCGAGCTCGACGGCGCCTACGTCGCCTTGCTGATCCGCCGCCAGTGGGCCGCCGCCCGCGTCGACGCGGCGGCACGCCTGGCGCCGCACTGACGCGCCTCCGCCGCCTCAGGCGGCCGCGAGCACGTCGATCAGGGGGACGTCGGGCGAGGCGGGGTTGACCCGCAGCTCGCGTGACTTGGGATCGACCAGGAAGTCCAGCTCCTCGAGCGGGATCTGGCCGATGAGCGCGGTCGTTCCGGCCTTCTCGACCACCGCGGTGCAAACGGTCTTGCGTCCCAGGATCTCGATCTCGATGTTGCCGACCCAGGGGCGCTCCGCGATCTCGCCGCTCGCGTAGCGAACCTTCCGTATGCCCTGGATGGGGACACCCAGGGCGGCCACGACGTCGGCTGGCAGGACCAGCATGGTGGCGCCGGTGTCGACGAGGGCGTCGATCTCCGCCGTCCGGATCGCCGTCGGTGGTAGGCCGCCTTCGGCCGCCCGGGCCACGTCATTCGAATTCCGAAGCTTGATCGAATGCATGACTCTTCCCATCCGCGGCTCTCCTCGACCGACATCATCGGGTCGACGCCGCATTTGTTTCGCACCAAGCCTAGCACCGCTGGGCCGCCTGGGATGATCTCCATCTGTGGCGCCTCTCGAACGTTCTTCCCATGCTGGCGCTCGCCGTGCCCGGGTCCGCGCTGTAGAGTGCGCGCGCCGTGTTCCGATTCTTCGTCACCTGCGCCCGTGGAATGGAAGGCGCTCTGCGCCGCGAGCTGGCCGACATGCGCATCGCGGGCGCCAAGGGCGACCGGGGCGGCGTCTGGTTCGAAGGCCCGCTAGACATGGGGATGCGCGTCTGCCTGCACGCGCGCGTCGCGGTGCGCGTCCTGGTCCAGCTCGGCACCTTCGAGGCGCCCGATCAGCAGAGCCTTTACGCGGGGACGCGCGCGATCCCCTGGCGCGACTGGCTGACCGCCACCAGCTCGTTCGCGGTCGACGCGAACATCCGCGACACGCCCGCGCTCACGCATTCGGGCTACGTGGCGCTCAAGGTGAAGGACGCGGTGGTCGACGCGCTCCGCAACGCGTTCGGCGCGCGGCCCGACGTCGATCCGAAATCGCCCGACGTCTCGATCGTCCTGCACCTGGCCAAGGGCCAGGCGGGGATCTTCCTCGATCTGGCGGGCGAGTCGCTGCACCAGCGCGGCTACCGCGTCGCGATGGTCGATGCGCCGCTCAAGGAGACGCTGGCGGCGGCGGTGCTCCTGCTCGGAGGTGCGCAGGGCGACGCGCCATTCATCGACCCCATGGCGGGCTCCGGGACGCTGGCGATCGAGCACGTGCTGGCTGCGCGCGGGATCGCGCCCGGATTGCGCCGCCGGTTCGGGTTCGAACGCTGGCCCAGCCTTTCGCCCGAGACCCGCGCCGCCTGGAAACGCCTGCGCGCCGAGGCCGACCAGGCATTTCACGAGGCCGAACATCGGCCGCTGCCGCCGGTGGTTTGCGCCGACATCGATGCCGCCGCGCTGGCGGCCGCGCGCAAGAACGCCGCCGCGGCGGGCGTCGATGACGCCATCACCTTCGAGCGCGCCGACGTCGCGGCGCTCGAGCATCGCTGGCCGGTCGCGACGCTCGCCACCAATCCACCCTACGGAGAGCGGTTGAAACCGGTGGAGCTCGACGCCCTGTACACCTCGATGGGGCGCGCGTTCGAGCGGCTCTCCGGCTGGCGGGTCATCATCCTGTGCGGCAACCCGGCGCTCGAGCGCGCGATCCGGCGCAAGCCCACCGTCTTCCACCGCCTCTGGAACGGCCCCCTGGAAGTCCGCCTGCTTCGCTACGACATGAAGTGAGGCGCGAACGATGAGCCTCGGCCGTCGCAAGGTCGGTCTCGATGAACCGTCGAGATGGGTTTTCAACCGGATGGCGGAGTTCTACGCCGCCCGGCCCCCGTACCCGGCCGCGCTCATCGAGGCGCTGGCCGAGCTGGCGGGCCCGGTCGGCGGACGCATCGGCGATCTCGGCGCGGGGGTCGGTCACCTGGCGCTGCCGCTGGCGGAGCGGGGCTTCGACGTGGTCGCGATCGAGCCGGCCCAGGCCATGCTGGATCTCCTACGCGCGGCTGCCGTCGAAAAGGGTATCCCGCTCCGCGCCCTTCACGCCGCCGCCGAAGCGCTGCCGCTGCCGCCCGCCTCTCTGGACCTCGTGGTGGTGTCCGACGCGCTTCACTTCCTGGACACGGAGCTCACCGCGCACGAGATCGCGCGGGTGCTCGCGCCGCGGGGCGCGCTGGCGCTGGTGACCTGCGGGTTCGGGGCGACGCCCTTCATGCGCGGTGTGGTCCGTTTGATGGAGGAGGCGGCGCCGCGCCGGCCACGCGCGCTCACCCAGTCGATCGTTCACCTGTCGGTCCTGTCCGAGGTTCCCCTGACCACGGAGCGGCGATTTCACGACGAGACGCCGATCGATCACGCGTCCCTGGATCAAATCCTTCGCTCGATTTCATTCATCGGACCAGCCATGAATCCGGCCCGCTTCGCCGCTTTTCGCGCGCGCGTTCACGCCCTGCCGGACGCGCCGGTCTGGGCCCGGACGTTCGTCCTCCGCTCCGGTCGCCGCGCCATTCCCCTAGCGCGATCGGCTGGTAAGAATCGCCGAATGGGGTAGCGTCGACACCGATCGCGCCTCAGGGGGTCGCATGAAACAGCGAACCATCTTCGCGTTCCTTCTGCTCGGTGCCGCGCCGTTCGGCTGCGCGCGCAAGAACCTCGACACCCCTGCCGTTTGTGGGGAGTCGGACGCGTCGGTCTGCACCTACTTGAGCTGTACCGAGTCGGTCCAGAAGGCCTGCGCCGACGGAGGCTGTCGTTTTCCCACCTGGGACGCCGTCCTCGCGGCGAATCTGTGCACGCCCCCGAACCAGAATCCCGCCAACGACAATTCAACTGGCGTCATGGACTGCGGCAACTACCATGTTCTTCTGGGTGGAGGAGAGGGCGGATCGTTCCAGTACTATTACGATCGCACGACGGGGATGCTGGTGGCCGAGACGGCGTGGGCCCACACCCTTCTCCCAAGTTGCGACATTGGTCCGGCCAGCGGATTTACACCCCCGGATTGCGGTGGGGGGGTCGGTACACCCTCTCCCGCATGCCCGTCGGACGGTGGCGTAGACGTTCCCCCGTCGGACGCCATGCCGTGAGACCATGAAGGGGAGTCGTCCGAGTTTCATCTTGACCGCCATCCTGACCCGCCCGCTAGGTCCAAAGAACGGGGACCGCGTAAGCCTCGAGTTGCCGATCGTGCGTGACGAGCGTCAGGGACTCCGTGCGGGCCTGGGCCAACAGCATGCGATCGAACGGGTCGGTGTGATGCAGGGGCAAGGACGAAACCGCGGCTGCGTGCGCGAAGGTGATCGGCAGTTCGTCGAAGGAGCTGGCCGATACCGCCGCCGCAAACGGCCCAGGGATGCGAAGCTTCCGCAGCGCGACCTTGAGCGCCACCTCCCAGGCGGACGCGGCGCTCACGAACACGTCTTCGGCTTCCTGAATCGCCAGGCGAGCCGGCTTTTGTAGCTGGCGGCTGTTCTCGCACCACCAGAGAAACACGTGGGTGTCGAGGAGCAGCCGCACCTGCTCCCCTCTATTTCCCGGAGCCCGTGAATTGGGCCAGCAGATCGACGGGCAAGGGCCCGTCGAAGTCGGACGAGATCCAGAGCTTGGCTTTGAGCTTGCCCTTCGCGCTCCACACGCCGGGACGGCGCAGCTTCTTGTGCGCCGCCAGTCCGATCAGCCGCGCTTTGGGCTTGCCGCCCTTGGCGATGATGATCTCTTCCCCCGCGGCCGCTCGCTCGACGAGATCCGACAGGTGGGTCTTTGCTACGTAGAGATTGACCGACTTCGTCACCGTCCGAGAATAGCAGCCGAGGCTCGAGTTGGTCAAGTTGGTCAAGGACGAACGCCCGGCTCGCGGCGCGCCCCGGCCTGCGGTATGAGGGGCACGACAATGCGCGTCGTCGGCCTCCGGTTCGGGCTCTCGCTGCTGGCGGCGGTGCTGCTCTTCTCGTCGGTGCCGACCTTCGGCCTGTGGCCGCTCATGTGGATCGCGGTGGTGCCGGAGCTGCTGGTCGCGCTCGACGCTTCGACGCCTCGGCGCGCCTTTTTCTATGGCTGGCTCACCGGCGGCGTCGCGCACGCCGCGGCCTTCTACTGGATGGATGGCCTGCTCGAACGGTTCGGGCACATGGCGCCGATCGAGTCGCTGCCGATCATGGCACTGCTCATCGCCTATCAGGGGCTCTCCTTCGCGTTCTTCTCCTGGGGCGTGCGCCGGGCCTTTGAGCGGACCGGGTGGCCGCTGGCCCTGCTGGCGCCGCTGGTGATGGTCGCGATCGAGCTCCTGATGCCGCAGATCTTCCCCTACTACCTGGCCATCTCGCAGGCCTTCGTGCCGCCGGTCATCCAGATTGCCGACCTCACGGGGCCGCTCGGCGTCACGGCGCTCCTGATGCTCACGGGTGGCGCGCTCGCCGACGTCGTCCGCGCACCCCGGCCGCGGACCCGGGCAGCCTGGCGGGGTGTCGCCGTCGCCGGCGCGCTGATCGTCTGCGATCTCGGCTACGGTGCCGTCCGTCTCCACCAGGTCGACGCGCGGCGTGCGGCGGCCCCCAAGGTGAAGACCGGCCTCGTCCAGGCCAACGTCGGCGTCATCGAGAAGTGGGACCCGCAGGCGTTCGCGCAGCTCCTCGACATGCACCAGCGCGCTTCGGCGGATCTGGCGCGGGCCGGCGCGGCGCTGATGGTCTGGCCCGAGTCGTCGTACCCGTACGCGCTGCCGCGAGACTTCGCGCGCGACTTTCCCATCACCGACGACCGGCGGGTGCGGCGCGGTTTCGAGACGCCGCTGCTATTCGGCTCCGTGACCCTGGCCGCCGGACGGAACCGCAGGGGCCCGGATCGCTACCCCTACAACACGGCGCTCATGATGGACGCCGCCGGCAACGCCACCGGCAGCTACGACAAGGTCTTCCTCATGATGTTTGGCGAATACATCCCGTTTTACGACCGCATCCCCTGGTTCACGAAAATTTTCCCCGAGGCATCCAACTTCAGCCGGGGCTCGGAGCCGGCGTCGTTTCCGCTCCACACGGCCGTGGGTGACTTCAAGCTGGGACCGCTCATCTGCTACGAAGACATCCTGCCGGGGTTCGCGCGCCGGGTGGCCCGGCTCTCGCCGAACGCGTTCGTCAATATCACCAACGACGCCTGGTTCGGTCGCACCGCCGAGCCCTACCAGCACCTGGCGCTGGCGGTGTTCCGCGCCGTCGAGAACCGCCTGGAGATGGTCCGGGCCGTCAACACCGGCGTCAGCGCGCACATCGATGCGGCCGGACGGGTGCTCGCACAAACCGAATCGGTCGATCCCGACGATATCCCCCCGGCGCCGCCCAAGACCCTGCTGGTCGACTTGGCCATGCTGCCCGGCGGCGGCCTGTACCGCCACGTCGGCGATCTCTTCGGGCTGCTCTGCCTGGCCTTCCTGATCGCCGGCCTCCTGCGGGGACGGGGCCAAGTGGACGCTGGCGCCGGCGCGGGCGCTACGGGCGGCGCAGGTAGAACAGGTACTTGAATTCCTGGCGCTCGCGCTTGAACGTCGGGAAGTGGGCCTCTTTGGCCACCTCCAGCGAGCAGGTACCGGTGGGTGTCCCCGCGAAGGTGCTACCGACCTGGACGGACTGCACGGTGCCGTTTCCGCCCACGACGTAGCTCAGGACCAGCGCGCCGGGGACGTGGAATTTCCCATAGCAGTCGAAGAGGCGCGGGCTGATCTTGGTCATCACATCGCCGATGGCCGCTTTGGAGAGCTGATCGGGGCGCGCATCCGCCGCGGCGGTGCTGCTCGGATCCGGCTCGGGGCTCTTGCCGGCGCGGGCGCAGGCGGGGTCCTGGTGCCCCGGCGCCGGGCGATCTGCGAAGCCCGTCGAAGGTGGCTTCGAGACCAGGATCTCGCCGGTGCATCGGTTGTAGATGCGCGCGGCGATCAGCTTGAGCGCGATCCCCGGCGCCATTCCGATCGTGAACGCCGCACCTTCGGCCTGCGGTTGGTAGAGAAACTCTGCGCGCAAGAAGGGTCGCTCGGTTTCGACCCAGCGCTTGGCGGCCGCGAAGTCGTCGAAGGCGAAGGTGCTCTTCGAGAGGGGGACGCCCGCGGCCAGCGAGGCGGCGCTCTTGTCGGGCGTCTTGAGGGTCACGTAGCGGGGCTCCCCGCGATCGCCGATCGGGAGCGGCTCGGTGCAGGCGATGCAGCCGGCCAGCGAGACGTGGTAGCCCTTGACCGCGGCGTCGTAGCTGGAGACCTCGATGGTGGCCGGATCGTCCGATTGGGTGGCGAAGGTCTTTCGCGGCAGCTCCCGGTGCAGGTAGGCGGTGGTGGCGCGGCAGCGCGCGCGCTCGATCTCGCGCAGGTCGCCGCCGCAGGAGTCGACGAAGGGCGACAGCAGGGTCGCGACGTCCTGGGTCCTCACCGCGCCGTGCGCCAGCGACTCGTAGCTGTCGCCGGCCGGGCCGGGAGCGACGGTCGCGCCGGGCGCCTCGTCCGCCCGCGCACCCCCCGGCGCCACCCCGGAAAGCGCCAGCGCCGCCGTCAGCGTCAGCCGGCCACGCCGACCGAAGAGCCCGTTCCCCCTCATCGAGCGGGACTATAGATGACCGCCGGCCCCGCCGGCCAGTCCGTTGTGGCCGGCCCCCCGATGCGGGTGGCCGCTGGGTCGGGTCGTCCCACGCTCATAACCCTGGACCAGCTTGGCGACGCCGGGCTCGTCCGGGATCCCGGGGGCGAGCGCCACGATGCGGTTTTCGAACCAGCTTCCCGGGATGGCCTCCGGCAGCCGGGCCAGCAGCGCGGTCTCCCGGTCGATGGCCTGTCCGAGCTGACGCCGCCGCGTTTCCCGGTACTCGACCAGCGAGGCCGGGTCGGTGTCGCCCACCGGCCGGTCGTATTCGGTGAGCTGGCGCCGGTGATCGGCCAGGATGCCGGCGATCTCGGCGCGCTCGCCGCGATCGGCAAACGCCAGGCTCCCCCCCACGATGTGGAGATCCAGCCGCCCGAGATTCTTCCCCTCGGACATCGCCTCCAGCATCCGGGCGGCGCCGACCTTTTCCGGCACCTCCAGGTTGAGGCCGCTGTGTCCCAGCACGGCCCAATCGATACCCTCGACGGCCGCGACCAGCCGGCGGCTCTCCGCGGGGCCGCCCAGGTGCACCAGCGCCACGACCACGGTCGCACCGCGGGCACGCAGCGATCGCACCGCTTCCCGGGCGGCGTCGGCGGGTTCCCGCACCACGATTCCGGCCGCGCGCCACCGGTCGGCGTCGGCGGGGGTGGGCGGCGCGCTCACCCCGAAGATGCCGATTTTCACCCCGGCGGCGTCGACGAGTCGATCGGCGTCGAACAGCCGCTCCCCGGTCGGTCCGTACAGGTTGGTGGCGACGACCGGAAGATTGGCCGCCGCGGCCAGCCGACGCAGGAGCGGCAACCCGAGGGCGAGGTCTCGCTCCCCCGGCGTGAACGCGGTGAGGCCCCCGCGCGCCGTGGCGGTGGCGACCAGGCGCGCGCGCCGCTCGCGGTCGCTGGCGTCGGTCTCGGTGTCGCCCGACGGCTCGAAGAGATCGCCGGCGTCGACGATCAGCACCGCATCCGCCTCGGCGCGCGCACGGGCGATCGCGGTCGCGCGCCGGGCGATCCCGCCGAGGGGAAGGGTGCAGGCGCAGGGCGCGAAAGCCCCGAGCAGGTTCGAGGAATAAAGAAGGCCGATCGCCTTGCCGCGCGCGGGCGGCAAGGGCGGCGCCGGGGGCCCGACCGGCGGTGCCACCGGCGGCGCGGCCTCCGGATGGCGGCATCCGACGGCGGCCAGGGCCAGCACCGCCCCCAGGAGGCGCGACCGAGCTTTCGATGCTAGACCCAAATCGCCTCTGGAAGCACCATCATAGTAGCCGACGACCGATGCCAAGCGAGAGCGACCAGGACCTGACGGACGACGACGGCGCGCTGGCGGAATCCGGCGACCTCGGGTCGGAGGGGGCGCAGGTCGACCTCGACGCCGACGAGGTGATGCCGCCCGCGAAGGCGGGTGCGCTGACGCCGCTGCGCGATCCGCTCCAGCGATTCTTGGCCGAAGCGCGGCGGTACCGGCGCCTCTCCGACGAGGAGGAGCGCGCGCTCGGCAGCGCGGTCCGGCTGCGCGGCGACATGAACGCGGCGCGCACGCTGGTGGTGCACAACCTCCGACTGGTCATCGCGATCGCGTATCAATACCGCCGCGCCTGGGCCAACATCCTCGACCTTTTTCAGGAGGGGAGCGTGGGGCTCATGGAGGCGGTCAAGCGCTGGGAGCCCACGCTGGGACCCAAGTTCGGTACCTACGCCGCCTACTGGATCCGGGCTTACGTCCTCAAGTTCTTGCTCACCAACTCGCGCCTCATCCACGTGGGCAATACCCGCGCCGGGCGTAAGCTGTTCTTTCGGCTCGAAAAGGAGCGGCAGAAGCTGCTGGCGGCGGGCTTCGAGCCGACGCCCAAGCTGCTGGCCGCCAAGCTCGACGTCACCGAGAAGGATCTGGACGAGGTCCGACAACACCTCGATTCGCGGGAGGTGTCGATCGATCCGAGCCCGGGCGACGGCGGCGGCGAGGGCGTCTACCCGCTGGCCGAGCGGCTCGCCTCGGGCGGCAGCTCGCCCGAGTCCGAAGCCTCCCGCGCCGAGCTGACGGACGCCCTGCAACGATTCATCGGCGGGTTCCGCGAAGGCCTCAAAGACGCGCGCGAGCGCGCCGTCTGGCAGGAGCACCTGGCCACCGAGGAGCCCGTGCCGCTGGGTGAGCTCGGCAGCCGCTTCGGTGTCTCGAAGCAGCGCATGGGGCAAATCGCCGATCAGCTCAAGCGCCGCTTTCGCACCGAGATCGTCGAAGAGCTCGGCCCGGACATCCGGACCGACTGGCTCGACTAGGCGAGCCAGGGCGCGCGCATCGACGGCCGCTACTTCGGGCCGGCGCCGCTCTGGACTTCGCTCTGGACCGCGCTGGCGGCGTCGAGGGTATAGGTGTAGCCCGGCGTGAAGACGGCGGTACCCTTGTTGCCCGTCTGGCCGCTGGTGCCCGAGTACAGGTTGCCCTTCGACACCACGATGCTGGCCGAGTTCGAGTAGTCGGTGCTGTCGATGGGATCCTTGACGCCGACGAAGGCGTTGTTCTCCATCAGGATGTTCGCGCTGTCGCCGACCTCGACGCAGTGGTCGTCGCCGGTGGCGGTGTAGAGGCTGTTGAAGATGTGGACGTCGCCGAAGCGGACGCGCGGCATGCGCTCGACGACGTTGGTGGCCCACCAGTCGTGGTGCCAGGTGACGCGCAGGTGGCCGGCGTCGCCGGTGTCGCTGTCCGAGGCGCCGATCAGATCCGAGAAGTGGTGTACCTCGCCGGTATAGCCGGAGACCCGGCTCGCCGAATAGTGGAGCTTGGTCCAGGAGACCGTCACGCAGTCGCTCAGGTCGGTGATGTCCAGGTTGCCGTCGGACCCGTCGGAGATGTCCAGGTGATCGATCCAGATATGGTGCGCGCTGTGCTCGATCGTGATGGCATCGGCACCGTCCTGGCAGTCGCCGTTCGACGCCACGTCGGAGCAGTTGAGGCCGACCACGGTCAGGTTCTGAATGATGACGTTCGACGATCCGTTGAGCGTGATGTTGCCGGTGATCTTGGCACCAGACAGGCCGATGATGGTCTTGTTCGAGCCGATGTTGAAGCTGCCGCTGATCGAGCCGGAGACCTGAACCACCCGCGCCGTGGTGCCGCTGGTGTTCGAGCTGAACGAGGTCGCCGAGGTCGCCAGATCGGAAGAGCACACGTCTGAACTCCAGTCACTGACCAATCTC
>OCTA010003158.1_pt1 | contig 14666 bp, 9 predicted proteins | sample 1538991 | NCBI WGS metagenome assembly OCTA01 (sample SAMEA3539302, study PRJEB22396) | soil metagenome | biome: tundra; feature: field; material: soil | place: USA | collected 2010-05 | depth 0.15 m | reverse complement strand
GCGCCGCGATAATAGGCCTCATTATTGATGAATGGAGTCGTGGTAATAGTCTGGAACTTTTCAGCCAGTTCAGGGCTCAAAGGTTGGTCCAGGCTTAGCTGCACCAGTTCGTCATAGGTGAAGAGCCTGGGCTCCGAGTCCCGCACATAATCCTGTGCTATCAAAAGCGAAGCGCCAAAAAGAGCGGCGCCTGTGATCAGAACTCTTATCCACTTTGCCGCGCTCATGCGAATTCCCTTTCGGCAAAAACTGCCCAAACTATACCCTGCATGCAAACTTGTAAAACTGAACAAACGCGTCACTGATTCAGCACAAGCTCAGCTTGATATTGTTTGCCTGCATACTATTGCTCAACGAGTCCCGTGAACACTAGTAAAACTGACAGGCTCGCTACGGCCTGCCTCATGAATTTCCAGGAACTCATTGATCATGACGTGTTCCATGAGACCGGAAACGAAAAGGCTTTCGTTGACTGTCATTGCCGAATGCTCACTCATCGCCTCATGCTCTCACGCCCTGGACGGAATACCGCAAGCCGTACGAAACTCAAAATTGGGGAAATGTCCGGGATAGCGGAGACGCGGTCAGCGGGCTCACTCGGAACCTCCCACGAGAGTGTCTCCTTCCCATCTGGCTCGTCCCACGATAAAGAGAACTGTCGCTGCGTCTAGCTCCTCTCACTGGGCTCGCGAGCCTCTGAACCTGTTTCTTTTTGACAGTTCCCATGCCCGACCAGCCGACCTAGTCTCCTTGCGAGAATGGGCACCTCTCCGTTCGCGAGGCGAAGTGCGTCGGCCTGACATTTTCAAGACCCGAGCCCAGACCCGACTCGCGGCGACTCATTCAGTTTTGGCCTTAACCGAAGGTGGAACCGTCAACCCATGGAGAATACCCATGAGTGAGCAGGACAAGATCCAGCGCAGCAATCTTCCCATCCCAGACCAGCCACACGTGGGCCTCACGACCTACGACGCCAAAGACCCGGACACCAAGTACCCGCCTATCAAGGAACTGCGGCCACCCAAGGGCGCACCCAATGTTCTCATCGTCCTGATCGACGATACCGGTTTCGGAGCTACCAGTGCCTTTGGCGGCCCCTGCCACACGCCTACCTTAGCCAAAAGTAGATATTTGCGACTGTCATCACAGCTGGCAGAGTTGAAAGGTGCCGGGAGGCAGTTTCGCACGCTGCTTCAATCGCTCACCATGGATTTTGAAAGTGCGAGCGACAAGACGTTTGATTCTGCATACCAAGCAATTGAAATCGCCCGAATAACTTCTCATTCGACAGAGAAGTTACTCGGGAAGATCGATTCTGCGTCGCAGAGAAGCAACGCGGGTTGGCCTGAAGTGCGTAATTCACTTCTGGCCCAAGGCTTGCTTTGCTTTGTCGCGGATACCTTCTTGTTCCAGCGTCGTCTTGTATGCCACGTAGTACTTGTAGATGTTGCTCACGTACTGGACGGTTTCGTGCCCAATGTCCTTGGCGGCCATCAACTCCACGTTCCCAAACCAGATATTCAGATCCAGCCCTTGCGCGGTGGCCATGCGGCGCAGCTTTGCAACGCGTGCGGGGCCCGCGTTGTAGGCAGCAAAGGTCATTAGAGTCTTGTTCGTCGCATCGATCCCGGGGTCATTGAAGTAGGTGACGGTTGAGGCCGCGGATTTCCTTCGCTGCCATCCAAAGACACTTCGGCTTCACGCGGTGCCAAGAAATATCCCCCATAAGCGCTTGGGATCTTCTTGGCGGTTTTACCGCCCGAAGCTAGTGGCCTGGATGCAGGAGGACCGCTAACTACCCCTCGTGGCCTGTCAGAAAAGCTGGCGGGCTACGAGGCTATTACTCTTCCGGAGCTCCGGTGTTAGGGTGTGGCCGTACACATCCATCGTCGTGGAAATGTCGCTGTGCCGCATTTGGTCTTTCATATGCGCCGGATTGATCTTTGCCGCTGCCATCTACGACTTGTTGCTGTGCCGGATTGAATGCCAGCCGAATCCATTGATCCCCATCTTCAGCGCCGCTGGTATAAGGTAGTCCGTGCGGATCGTGTCGGCGCTATAGGGCCTGCCAGTACGCGGGCTGGCAAACACGTAAGGAGACTCCGACTTGTGTTGCTGTAGTCTCTTCCACCCACGTAACGCTTTCGCCAGAGCCGGGTAGATGGGGAGCTCTGATCCCGATGCGTCCGTCTTTGCACTGTCCTGCAATCGGCTGTGGGTGTAGACCTGCTCGATGCTGACTGTCGCCGCCTTCCAATTGATATCTGTCCACTTCAAAGCCAGGCCTTCGCTAACTCGGAGGCCAAGACAGCCGCACATCAGCACCATCAAATTGTAGGGTTCAGGGAGTTGCCGGACGATCCCCTTGAACTGCTCTGGAGTGATAATCACAATTTTCTTGAGGCGTTTTGAACCCTTCTTCACCTTTACCAAGTCCATCGGGTTGCGACCAAAAGAAATGTACTTCCAGAGCATGGCCAGGTCGAAGAGACGCTTCATCATATTCCGCGCCCTCACCTTCGAGGCCTGTCCAAATGTGAGGAAAGTCAACCATTCGTCTACTGCATTTGCATCGACGTCAGCGATCCGGTAGTCTTCCCATTTTGGCCGGACATGCAGCTTGGCCATGCTCGTATTTGTGCTTTATGTAGAGAGCTTGAGCTTGGGCAGTTCCTCTTTCAAGTACCTCGCGATGAGATCTCCAAAGGTCGCGTCCATGCGGCCTTTGAGCGTGCCGTCGTTAAGCGCCGACATCTGGCTCTCCATCGCTTTGCGAACGTCAAATTCCGTCTCGTCGGCCGAGGAGTCGAGGGTCTGGACCTTTTCCCTTCGCTTTCCATCCACATCTGTGTAGTAGTACCTGAACTCCCACGCAAACCCTTGAGAACGGGCAACTTTACGCATACTACCCTTCTGGTACCGCTTACGCGTGAACCTCATGGATTCACCCCTTTGAGCGATTATCTTGTTAAGCAATAGTATCAGCGGGGTTTTAAGGTTTTTTCTTCTTCAACTAAATGCTGTAACTTATTGATTTATTGGAGCGGGAGACCGGGATCGAACCGGCGACATTCAGCTTGGGAAGCTGACGTTCTGCCACTGAACTACTCCCGCCATTTAAAATCAATCACTTGCGCGATCAACTCTGGCTTCCTGTCAATTTTACTGTCATCTAAGCTGCAAGTTGCTGAGATCTTAATGACATTTCTTGCCGTTGGCACCGCTCAAGAACCCCGAAATAACCACCCAAAGGACAAAGGAACGCGCAACAGGTTGACAGCAAGGCGACTAGGAAAGCTCGCCTGAATCAGTATCGCAAACACGATGGCCTCTGGCAATTCTTTACAGTTGCACGGAATCAAAAAGGCGAACCAGACCCGGAAAGAATCATCATCTCCGGCAAGCAGATGGATTGGAAGAGACCTGGTGCAAAGTTCTATCTCGACTGGATGGATCACGAGACTGACAAGCTCATCCAGGAGATCGCCGAGAGATAGGCGCGTGAAGCCAATGAGGCCTGGATCCGGAACGGTTTTTTCAGCTGTTCCCTTTCATTTGGTTCACGGCCAGGAAGATCATGACACTGATGGCCAATCACCCGTCGAGAGTTTGCTTTCCTATCTAATGCTGACTTGCGGTTCCGGACATCATGGTCGTTGATTTCGGGGGAGCTTGTGTGACCTGGGCAGGCGTAGGCAACTGTGACCGATCCCAGCCTCCGCCCAGGGATTCAATCAGTTGAACCGAAGCTGTCATTTGCTGAACTTGCAGAATCGTCAGGGATTGCCGGTTCCCAAGCAGCGTGGTTTGCGCAATGACCACGTCGATGTAAGGATCGATGCCGGTTTCGTAGCGCCCCAACTCGAGCCGCAGAAACGTCTGGGATGAGTCGACGGCTTCCTGCTGGCGACGGATCTGTTGCGACAGAATGCCAACTGTTGCGAGCGCGTCTTCCACCTGCTGGAACGCCGTAAGCACCGATTGGCGATACGCTGCAACGTTTCCGTTGTAAGTTGCTATGTACTGATTTACCGTAGCGCGACGCAAGCCGCCATCATAAACGGTCTCGGAGATCGAAGGGCCTATCGACCAGAAGCGGCTGGGCCAATCCAGAATGTGCTTGATAGCTGAACTCTCCACGCCGCCGCTGGCTGAGAACGTCAGAGCAGGGTAAAAGGCTGCATATGCAACCCCAATCTGTGCATTCGCAGCGGCCATGTTCCGCTCTGCAGCAGCGATGTCCGGCCGTCGTTCGAGCAGTTGAGATGGCAATCCGACCGGTATTGGAGGTGGCGCGCTCGTTTTGGGCTCAACCGGGATGGAAAACGTCGAAGCTGGCTTGCCGGTAAGCATGGCAATCGCATGTTCATACTGCGCTCGGGCAATTCTGAGATTGATTGCCGCAGATTGCGCGCTCTCGAGTGTTGTCTGTGCTTCAACAACGGAGATCCGATCGCCAACGCCAGTGTCGTAGGCAGCCGTCACAGCTTCCAGCGCCTTCCTGTCAGCATCCACCGTGTCATTGAGGATCTTCTGCAATGCGTCCTGACCGCGAATCTCAAAAAAGTATTCTGCGAGACTGGCCTGTTCAGTCAATCGCTCATTCTCAAGGTCAGCCGCTGTCAGCTGGGCAGTGTATTGACCGGCGCGCACTGTATTGCGCACTCTCCCCCAAAGATCGGGCTCCCATGAAACATCGGCTGGAAAGGAAAATACCTGCGTCTGCTGACCGCTTGTTCCGCCTGTGCTCGACTTGGACCCAACGTTGGAAGACGTCCGCGATCTGGTGTAGGAGCCGCCCACGCCTACTGTCGGGAAATACTGAGACCGTGCCTCGCGAACCAGGGCACGTGCCTGCATGAAGTTCTCGAATGCCTGGCGGATATTCTGGTTGTCGATATTGAGTTGATCTTCGAGCGCATTCAAGTCCGGATCGTTGTAGATCTCCCACCACTTGCCGCGGAGAACCGCATCCTGAGGTTTTGCGACGGTCCATTCACCAATTTCTCCAAACTGCGCAGGAGACTCTTTGTATACCGGAGGCGCTGTTATTGTGGGCGGAGAATACTTTGGCCCAACGATGCATCCAGCCAGCGCCGAACAAAGCACTGCAACGGGAAGTGCACACCACACCGTGAACCGCTTTCGGGACTGCATGATCGATCTTTCCATAAAGAACACTCCAATACGATCCATTGCTAGGTAGCCTCTGCGGTCCCAGGGTGGAGGGTCAATGTTTGTTTGCCCCGAAAGCGGAGCCGCAAGCGGTCGAAGAACAGATAGACGACAGGCGTAGTGTAGAGAGTCAGCATCTGGCTCACAATCAATCCACCAACAATCGTGATGCCCAGCGGACGCCTCAACTCAGAACCGGTTCCCGTACCGAATGCCATCGGCAATGCACCGAATAAGGCGGCCATCGTCGTCATCAGGATGGGGCGAAAGCGAAGCTGGCAGGCTTCAAAGATGGCCTCTGAAGTGGTCTTGCCACGTTCGCGCTCTGCAACCAGGGCAAAATCGATCATCATGATCGCGTTCTTTTTTACGATGCCGATCAGCAGGATGATTCCGATGATTGAGATGACGTTGAGGTCAATTTTGAAAAGCATGAGCGCAAGCATGGCTCCCACGCTCGCCGAAGGCAAGGTGGAGATTATGGTGAGTGGATGAATCAGGCTTTCGTACAGCATGCCAAGAACAATGTAGACCGCGAGCAAAGCCGTGCCGATGAGCATGGGTTCGCTGTCAAGCGAAGTTTGATATGCAGCTGCTGTGCCGGCAAAGAAGCCGCGCACAGTTCCCGGCATATTCAGCCGCTCCTGCATCTGGTTAACGAGGCGTGTCGCATCGCTTAACGACATATTCGAAGCAAGGTTGAACGACACTGTGACGGAGGGGAACGACCCGGTGTGATTAATGACAAGCGGTGTAGCGCTCGATTGCGCCGAGGTGACCGTGGAGAGCGGAACGATCCCGCTACCTGCCGTATTCAGGTAGATATTCTTCAACCCGTCGGGGCCCTGCCAATACGGAGGCGCGACCTCCAACACCACGTAATACTGATTCAGTTGTGTGTAAATGATGGAAACCTGCGACTGCCCGAACGCGCTGTAGAGAGACTGATCCAAAGTTTGCGGCGTGATGCCAAGCCTTGCTGCAGTGAGGCGATCATAGCTAATCAGCTCTTCCAAGCCGCTATTTTGCGCATCGCTGCTCACATCCTGGAAACCGGGAATCTTCTGCATGCCGGCAAGCAAAATAGGCCCCCAGTGCGCCAGATCCTCCACGCTATCCGACTGAATTGTGTACTGATACATAGCATTGCTCGATCGACCTCCGATACGCAGATCCTGTGCGGCCTGGAGGAAAGCAGAGGCGACCGGAAGCCTGTTAAGTTTTGGCCGCAATCGATCGATAATGACCGGCGCTGTAACCTTGCGAACATTCAGCGGCTTCAGCGCGATATAAATAGTGCCACCGTTGGATGCGCCACCACCACCCGTATGGGCAATGACATCCGCGACTGCTGGATCTGACTTGATAACATTCACCAGCTGAAGAATTGAGTTGTTCATCACCGGAAACGAGGCATCCTGCGGTCCTCGCACGCTGCCTGTAATGGCCCCCGTATCCTGCTGCGGGAAGAATCCTTTGGGGATGATGGCAATGAGGTAGAAGTTCAGCGCAATGGTGAGCAGTAGTAGGGTCAACATAGGCCCCGGATGCCTGAGGACCCAAGTCAGTGAGCGGCTATACTGGGCGAGCATCCACGCAAACCCCTTCTCGGTAATTCGATAGGCGCGGCCGTGCTCGGTCTCCCTCTCATTCTTGAGCAGGTATGCGCACATCATCGGCGTGGTGGTCAGGGAAATGATCATCGAGACAACAATGGCTGTTGAAAGGGTGATTGCAAACTCGCGGAACAAGCGGCCTACGATACCGGCCATGAGAAGAATGGGAATAAAGACCGCAATCAGCGACAGGCTGATCGAGAGGATGGTGAATCCAATCTCGCTCGATCCTTGAAAGGCAGCCTTCATGGGCGGCATCCCCGATTCACGAAGCCGCGAGATGTTCTCCATTACGACAATCGCGTCATCAACGACGAAGCCGGTCGAGATCGTCAGGGCCATAAGCGAGAGATTGTCGATACTGAAGCCAAACAGGTACATGACTGCAAAGGTGCCGACGAGCGACGCGGGAACGGCAACGGTGGGAATGAGGGTGGCTCGCCAGTTGCGCAGGAACATAAAGACGACAAGAATCACCAAAACGATGGAGAGAATGAGGGTGCGCTCCACATCGCTGACAGACGCGCGAATGGTTATGGTGCGGTCAAGAACAATTGTGGTCTTGATGCCTTGCGGAATCGACGCCTCGATCGATGGTAATTCTGCTCGCACTCGATCGACGGTACTTATGATATTCGCGCCCGGCTGGCGGAAGATCATTACGGTGATTGAGGGTGTTCCATTCAGGTACCCTGCCGTGCGAATGTTCTGTGCTGCGTCCGAAACGTCGGCTACATCGGCAAGCCTGATTGCGGCTCCTTTGCTATAACCGATAATCAGCGGCCTGTATTGGTCTGCACGAGAAATCTGATCGTTCGTAACAATATCGGCGGTTGTATTCTCGTCTGAGATTTGGCCCGCCGGCTCGTGAGCATTTTGCTCACTCAGTACGGATTGAACATTCTTGATCGTGAGTCCGTGGCTGCTCAGCAATGTAGGATTCACTTCCACGCGCACGGAGGGGCCAGCCCCTCCACCGACAGTTACCTGTCCAACTCCTGCAATTTGTGAGAGTTTCTGTGCAATAACTGACGACGCTTCGTCATAGAGCGTCGGCTTGTCGTACTTATCTGAGGTGAGTCCCAAAATCATGATCGGTGCGTCCGCGGGATTCACCTTGCGATAAGTTGGGTTGGCAGGAAGGTTTGCCGGCAGGTAAGTGCGCGCGGCGTTGATGGCCGCTTCCACGTCTCGCGCCGCACCGTCGATGTCGCGGCTCAAATCAAATTGCAGGGTAATCGAAGTGCTTCCAAGCGAACTCGATGAGGTCATTTCGGTTACGCCAGCGATGTGGCTGAACTGACGTTCCAAGGGGGTCGCAATGGAAGACGCGTTGATTTCCGGACTTCCGCCCGGCAAACTGGCCGAAACCGAGATGGTCGGAAAGTCGACCTGTGGTAACGGAGAAACAGGCAGCACGTTGAAAGCGATAGCCCCCACGAGCGCAATGCCTGCCGTCAGCAGTGTTGTAGCTACCGGCCGCCGGATGAAAGGGGCGGAGATATTCATGTTCCCTCCGCCGGTTGCGGTTGGATGGCTCCGTCGATAGGTGCAGGCGAATGACTGAAGCGATGGCCGATTCGATCAAAGAAGATATAGATGACCGGCGTGGTGTAGAGCGTGAGCACTTGGCTAAGCAGCAGTCCGCCGACCATGGCGATGCCCAAAGGGCGCCGTAGCTCTGACCCCATCCCCTGGCCGACAGCCAGGGGAATTCCCGCAAGCAGCGCCGCCATCGTCGTCATCATGATCGGACGGAATCGCAGCAGACAGGCATCGAAGATCGCGTCCGTTGCGCTCTTTCCGTGCTCTCGTTCACTTTCCATCGCAAAGTCAACCATCATAATGCCGTTTTTCTTCACAATTCCGATCAAGAGAATGATGCCGATGATGGCGACGACACTAAGATCCTGCTTGAAGAGAATTAGCGCGAGCAACGCACCCACACCTGCGGAAGGAAGCGTTGAAAGGATCGTGATGGGGTGAATGAAACTTTCGTAAAGGACACCGAGCACAATATAGACCGCAGCAAGCGCGGCGAGAATCAGAAGGCCCTCATTGGCAAGCGAGCCTTGAAATGCAGCCGCGGTCCCTTGGAATCCATACTGAACGCTAGCTGGCATGTTCAGATCTTTTTGTGCATTGACGATGGCCGTGATTGCGCCTCCCAGCGCTGCGTTGGGGGCTAGGTTGAATGAAATGGTCACAGCCGGGAACTGGCCCTGGTGGTTGACTGACAGCGGCTCGATCACTCTCTCAATATGAGTGAACGCGCTGAGCGGCACGGCATTGGAGGCCACGGTGGTGGTTGCAATTGCACTCGAGGAATTGCTGCTTGCACCCACACTGGACTTTATGGCATTCGAGGGCGCGCTGAGCGCCGATGATGACGGAGTGTATGCAATCGCAGTCGTGGTAGCATTCGAGCCTGCGGACGACGATCCCGAAGATGCGAAGGACGAAGATGCTCCAGGCCCGGAACCTCCCGCGGACGCATTCGTTTGGATGTACAGATCCTGGAGTTTGGCTGGGTTTTGCTGTGAACTCGGTGCAGTTTCAAGAATCACGTGATACTGGTTCAACTGGGTATACATGGTGCTGATCTGACGCTGCCCATAAGCATCATAGAGCGTGCTGTCAATTGTGGACGGTGCAATGCCAAGCCGTGAAGCCGTCACGCGGTCGATCACCAGCGATACCGCCAGGCCCCCGGTTTGCTGGTCGGTAGCCACATCGGCAAGTTGAGGCAACTGCTTCATCTTGTCGACAAGCCGTCCGGTCCACAGATTCAATTCGTCAGAATTGGAATCCTCCAGCGTGTACTGGTACTGGGTCCGGCTTACGCGGTCATCGACTGTAATGTTCTGTACCGGCTCCATGTAAAGCGTAATGCCTTCTACCGGCTTGAGGCTGGCTTGCAGCCTGCGAATCACGTCTGAAGCGTTAACTTTGCGCACGTTCAGCGGCTTTAGGTTTATGGACATTCGTCCACTATTCAGCGTGGTATTGGTCCCATCTGCACCGATAAAGGAGGAGATACTCTCGACTGCCGGGTCCTGAAGAACAATGTGAGCAAGTTGTTGCTGTTTATTCTCCATAGCCGCAAAGGAGATCGTTTCCGGAGCCTGCGATATCCCCTGAATCTCGCCAGTATCCTGTGTGGGAAAGAGCCCTTTGGGGATGATGATGTAGAGCACAATAGTCAATACAAGCGTGGCTACGGCAACCAGCAGCGTGATGGTCTGGTACCCAAGTACGAATTTCAACGTGCGACCATAAAACGCGATCATTGCGTCGAAGACATGCTCTGAAGCCTTGTAGAAACGGCCCTGTTGTTCTTTGGGGGTGTGACGCAGAATTCGCGAGCACATCATAGGCGTCAAGGTCAGTGAGACTACTGCAGACAGAATGATGGTGACGGCCAGGGTAACCGCGAACTCCCTAAAGAGGCGCCCGACGACATCGCCCATGAAAAGTAGCGGAATTAGCACAGCAATCAACGAGACGGTGAGAGAGATAATGGTGAAGCCAATCTGCTCCGCGCCCTTCATTGCTGCCTGCATGGGCGAGTCCCCAGCCTCGAGAAACCGTGAAATGTTTTCGATCATGACGATCGCGTCATCGACCACAAATCCTGTGGAGATTGTGAGAGCCATCAGCGAAAGGTTGTCCAGGCTATAACCCAGTGCATACATGGCGCCGAAGGTTCCTACCAATGAGACCGGCACGGCAATACTTGGAATGATCGTCGCGTAAAGATTACGCAAGAATAGGAAGATAACCATCACCACCAACGCGACGGTAAGCATTAGCTCAAACTCGACGTCGGAGACAGAGGCGTTGATCGCTGAAGTGAGATCGGTAAGCGGCGTCACCTGAATCGAGGCTGGCAGGTTTGCTTCAAGCTGAGGAAGAATGGCCTTGATTGCGTTCACCACGCTGATGGTGTTGGCGCCCGGCTGCCGCTGAATGTTGACGATCACCGCAGGCGTCTCGTTCATCCAGGCTGCCTGTTTGGTGTTCTCGATGCCGTCTACCACTTGCGCTACATTTCTCAAAATGACGGGCGCACCATTGCGGTAGGCAACCACAACGTTTCGGTAATCCTCGCTGGTCACCAACTGATCGTTGGCATTGATCTGGTAATCCTGGTGAGGTCCGTCAAAGTTGCCCTTGGCGGCATTCACGCTTTGCGCTGTGAGCGCCGTGCGCAGATCTTCAAGGTTGAGCCCGTAAGATGAGAGCGCAGTCGGGTTTGCCTGAATGCGCACTGCAGGCTTCTGGCCGCCGCTGATGCTCACCAGGCCGACCCCGCTCAATTGCGAGAGCTTGGGCGCAAGGCGCGTGTCCACCATATCCTCAACTTGCGAAAGTGGTATTGAGTCGGATGTAATGGCGAGCGTCAGGACAGGAGCATCGGCGGGATTTGTCTTGCTATAGACCGGCGGCGAAGGCAGATTAGAGGGCAAAAAGCTCTGCGAGGCGTTAATCGACGATTGAACCTCTTCTTCTGCGATGTCGATGTTCAGGCTGAGCTCGAACTGAAGCACAATGACGGAGGATCCGCCGGAACTGGTCGACGTCATCTGGCTAAGTCCGGGCAACTGGCCGAACTGGCGTTCCAGCGGAGCGGTCACCGTAGTGGCCATTACGCTTGGGCTGGCGCCAGGATAGAAGGTCAATATCTGGATGGTGGGGTAGTCGACCTGCGGCAAGGCAGACACCGGCAATTGGATATACGCAACGATACCCACCAAAAGAATTGCGGCCATCAACAGCGCGGTTGCAACAGGACGCTGAATGAAAGGCCCGGAAGGATTCACGGGGTATTGCCCTCAACCGGATTCGCTGGAGCCGCCTGCTTGGACACGATGACCCTACTGCCGGCCTGCAACTTATCGAAGCTGCTGGTGGCCACAACTTCACCTGGATTGATTCCTTCAACGGCAGTCATACCGCCGTCCGCGACCCCCGTCTTGATATTGCGCACACTCGCCACTCCGTTCGTAATCACATAGAGGAAGGCCGCTTGCCCGTTGTGCTGAACGGCTGCGGTGGGCACCAGCGTCACACCCTCCAGCGTGTTCACCAGTAATCTCGTGTTCACAAACTGATTCGGAAAAAGTGCCCCGTTTTTGTTATCGAAGAGCGCGCGCAACTTTACGGTTCCCGTCGTGGTGTCAATCTGGTTGTCGATGGTAAACAACTTGCCCGTAGCAATTTTGGCGGTTTGTGACCGGTCCCAGGCCTCAACAGGCAGCGTGTGCATCTTCCGCATCCGCGTTTGCACCTGTCCCAGGCTGTCTTCGGCCATCGTGAAGATCACGGTAGTGGGCTGTCCCTGCGTGATGACCACTAGCACAGTGGCTCCGGCTGTCTGCACCACGTTTCCGGGATCGACCAGGCGAAGACCTACCCTGCCGTTAATCGGCGCGGCAATGTGACAATAGCCCAGCTGGACCTGGTTGTAATTCACAGTGCCTTGATCGTTCTTCACTGTGCCCTGATCCTGCGACACGATCTTTTCCTGGTCATCCAGCAATTGCTTCGGAATTCCGTTTTGCGCCCACGCCGAGCGATAGCGATCGAGGTCCATCCGGGCCTGCGCCAGGACGTTGGTATCGTGCTCCAGAGCGCCCTCGGCCTGAAGAACCTGTGCCTGGTAGGGACGCGGATCAATATCAATCAGTGCGTCCCCTTTGTGTACTTGCTGCCCCTCGCTGTAATGCACCGCAGTCAAGACTCCACTTGCCTGCGCGGTGATTGAGGACGTGTAGACCGGAGTTACTGTACCAATGGCATCCAGGTAGATGCCGATGCTGCCCTTCGTGGCTGTGGCAATCGTAGTTGTGACAGATGGCTTAACGGCAGCGAGCGCGCGCTTCGCGGCCGCTGCTTTGGCATCCTTTTCGTGGATGATCAGGAAAATGATCACAATCAGAAGCAGTAGTGAGAGCAGGCTACTCCACAGAATCCAGTGCTCGCGGTACCAAGGGCGTGGCGGAGACAACTGGTGATCGGAGCCGATGTGCTGAACGTTCAAATTGTCTTCGATCTCATCCATTCACGACTCCGCATCCAAGCACATTCGACAATGGGTCCTGCTTAGAATCGTCGAAGTGCGGGGGCGTCGTATGGTCCGTTTTGCTCATTTCTGAAGGTCTGAGGAAGCACGAAAGGTGGTTACCTGGAATGAAATATTTGGGAATTTCAAAGGTTGTTTACATGTGCCCGAAGTCGCCAATCGACTTCTCTCCCCCCCCTCGTTCGCATCATGCGACGCAAGCGAAACCCGACATACAGGCATATTCCGACTTCACGATGTATGTTCAAAAGAGCACAGTCTTTGGCCTTTGTTCCAGAGGAGGATGAGGTTCAAGCCGCTGTTAACACCGGACGAGGAGATCGTTATGCCCAAATCTCATGTATTTCCTTCCATTCCCACAAAGATCCTGTTGCCGATTGACTTCAGCCCATCATCCCAGGCAGCTCTGGAGATGGCGGCTAATCTCGCCAAGCACTTTCATGCCGAGCTCTACCTCGTTAACGTGATCGCGATGTTTACCACCACCACTGTCCCTGACCTGATCCCCGAGGCGACCTTCATTCAGGAGCAAAGAACATTTGCAGAGCGCCATCTGGCCAAGTGCAAGTCGGCTCTTAAGACCAGGGGCGTGAAGTCAACTTCCAGTGTCGAAGTTGGGAACGACGTTGTAGGCAACATTATGGAAGTGATCGAGCGCGAGCATATCGACATGGTCATTATCTCCACCCATGGCATCTCCGGCTGGCATCCGCTGGTCTTCGGATCGATTGCCGAAAAGGTCGTCAAGCTCGTGCAATGTCCGCTCTTGCTTCTTCGCTCGGCCAAGCCAGGCGCGAAAACTGCGTCACGGCTCTCTACGAAATGGTGGTAGCAAGAACAGCGCTACAGGTTGCAAATTGTGAGTACAAGCAGTGTTATCCCAGCCCCCTCATCCAATCAAGCCGTAAAGCCGGCTGAGGACATCGCCTCGAAAGGCCTCACGAGCGATGAGGCGCGCATCCGTCTTGAGAAGGACGGCCCCAATGCAATGCCGGACACCTCGGCTCATCCGCTTCGCAATGCACTAACCAAGTTCTGGGCGCCAGTCCCATGGTTACTTGAAGTTTCCATTGTTCTTGAGATCGTATTGCATAAGGAATACGAGGCAGCAGTCATTGCGGCCCTTCTGGTCTTCAACGCTGCGCTTGCTTACTTTCAGGAGAGTCGCGCCCAGGCAACGCTTGCGGCCCTGAAGTCGCGCCTGGCCCTCAACGCATCTGTTCAGCGCGATGGCGCATGGAAGACGGTGCTGGCGGCGGAACTGGTGTGTGGTGACCTGGTGAAGCTATCGCTCGGTGGCGTGGTCGCTGCCGATGTGCATCTGACCGGTGGATCGGTCGAGCTCGATCAGTCGATGCTCACAGGTGAATCCCTGCCCATTGAAGCAGGCCCCGGGACTGACACCTTTGCAGGTGCTCTGGTACGGCGCGGTGAAGCAACAGCCGTGGTAACGGCCACGGGCGCACGAACAAAGTTTGGCCGCACGGCGAAATTAGTGCGCACCGCACATGTTGAAAGCACGCAGCAGAAGGCTGTGCTCAAGATCGTGCGCAATCTTGCGATTTTCAATGGGTCCTTGATTCTTACTATGGGCGCGTACGCCTATTTCCGTGCGATGCCGTGGAGTGAGATGGTTCCTTTGATGCTCACTTCAGTCCTTGCGGCCATCCCGGTGGCATTGCCCGCAACATTCACCCTTGCCGCCGCGATCGGAGCTCGTGCGTTGGCAAAGCTGGGTGTGCTGCCGACGCGTCTCTCTGCCGTGGACGAGGCAGCTTCGATCGATGTCT
>OCTA010003157.1_pt1 | contig 14667 bp, 11 predicted proteins | sample 1538991 | NCBI WGS metagenome assembly OCTA01 (sample SAMEA3539302, study PRJEB22396) | soil metagenome | biome: tundra; feature: field; material: soil | place: USA | collected 2010-05 | depth 0.15 m | reverse complement strand
CGCTGAGCACCAGCGCCCCCAGCGAGTCGGAGGCGTGCAGCGAGCCGTGGCTGCCGCCGCCGACGTGGGCCTGGCGACCCCAGTCGATGAACTCCCAGCCGGGCGCCGCCGAGAGCAGCACCTCGCCCGAGGTCGGGCACATCAGCGCCGACCAGGCTCGGGCGAGGGCGTCCGGGTAGGTGGGACTCAGCAGCCGGCCATCGTCGATCGATCCGCCGATCGCCGCCAGCGCGCCCTCGACGCTCCAGGCCACACCGCGCAAGTCGAGGAGCGGCCCGCCCGGCGCGAAGCGCAGCTCGCCGTGGAGGGGACTGGAGATGACGCCCTCGCGGGGAGCGTCGTGGGCGTCGCGCTCCAGCCACAGGACCAGGTCGATCCCCTCGATGCTCAGCGAGCGCGCGACCACCGACGCGCGCATGGCGTCGCGCTCGGACTCGTGCAGCGCGTAGACCATGGCCGCGCGCTGGGAGGGGCAGACGGCGATCCGCGGCTCGCCGTCGCGGGCGCCCTCGGAGGCCCGGACCGGGCCGAGCACGCCAAGCTCCGCGAGCTCGTCCTGGAGCGCGATCGAGCCGGTGACGGCGGCTTGGGAGTGATCGGCCATCGCGATCACAGCGTGCTCCTCCAGGAACTCCTCGACCCCGCCGCCCGCGTTCATCACGCGCGCCAGCTGCAGGTCGGCCTGCGCGATCGACTGGACCTGGGCGTCGGGCCCGCGCTTGTGTGAGTACCAGTCGTTGTCCGGGAGCGACAGCAGCAGGAAGTCGAACAGGTCGTGCTCGACCAGGTAGGCGGAGACGCAGCCGGAGTGGCGGTCGCGCACGCCGGGCATGCCCAGCCCGGAGCGGCAGCCGGTGCGGCGCGAGGCGAAGACGTCGGCGTAGAACAGCTCGCGCGGACCCATCACCGGATGGCGGATGAGCGTCGCCGCGACGCGTGTCAGGGCGGAGTCGCGCTGGGGCTCGTGGCGATGGCGCCCCCGGTACATCAGGTAGGTGGTGCCCGCCGTGCGCACGTCAGCGTCGTCGAGCGTCTCGAACACCGTCGGCGTCTCCGGCGAGAGGTGCACGCGATTCATGTTGTAGACCGTGTCCATCAGCTGGCGCGCGATGCCGAAGCGCTGCGCCGAGCGGAAGCTGGAGCCGTATTCCACATACCGATCCTCCTCGCGATGAAACCAGTTCATGGCGGGGATGTGGTGCGCATCCTGGGCGAGGCCGGTGACGATCGAGGCGGCGCACACGGGTGTCACCGACGGGAAGGCCGCGACGCAGCCGGGGACGTAGCGACCGCGGCGCATCAGCTCCTCCAGCACCGGCGCCGCGCCCGCGGCGACAGCGCGCTCGAGCATCTCCGGTGCCATCGCGTCGATGACGCACAGAACGAGCTTGGGCGGCGTCGAGCTCACGGACCGGCCGGCATCAGCGGCGCAGGATGCGCAGGCCCGCGTACTTTTCATCCGCGCGAGAGCGCCCACGCCAGGCAAACCAGGCCAGCGCGGCGACGAGGACATAGCCGAGCGGATGCAGAACCGCGACGAGCGCCGCGAACACCAGCGCGGCCGCGTCCAGGTAGACCGTCAGCGCCTCGCGGGCCGCGCGATCTGCAAGACGCGCGCGCGCCCTGGCGATGACCGGCCCAGATGCGCGTTGCGCGAGACCCACGACCGCGAATCCGGCGAGCAGGCCTGGCCATGAGGCGTCGTGGTGCGCGGCGAGCGTCCCCGCGAACAGCGCAGCGCCCGTGCCGAACGCGAGGCCGGTGATCGATGCTCCGAGCAGGTCGTCTTTCTTGCGCCGTCCTGGCACGCGAGGATCGATGGTCGGTGAGAACCGGAACACCAGCTGCAGCGCATACGCGATCACGAGCGCCACCACCACCGCCAGCAGCCACCAGCCTGACTGAAGGAAACGGTAGGGGTCGTGTGCGAAGCTGACCCCGAGGGCGTTGGAGGAGGCCAGCGCCCCCGCGAGCAGCACGGGCAGGAACGGGCGCAGGCCGCAAGCGGCGGCCAGTCCGGCGCCGAGACCGATGTAGAAGAAGATGCCGTGCATGCAGAGCGCGTCTGGAGGTGCGATACCGTGCGGGGGCTGGGCGATCCCCGATCGGTCAGCACCATAGACGACCGGTGCGGCGGCCACGGGACTCAGACTCGCCCCACGAGGTCCGGCGGGCGCGATGGCGAATAGAGAAGAGACGCACATGGAGCGATCGACCAGCGGAGGCGGCGACGGGCGAGGGGCCCGCCCCACAGCGCACGAGCTCGCGCGCTACGAGGCGCTGTTCGCCGCGCGCACGCGCGGGATGAAAAGCTCGGCGATGCGCGAGATGATGGCCCTGACCGAGCGCCCCGACGTGATCTCGCTCGCCGGCGGCCTGCCGGACACCTCCACGTTCGCGCCGGAGCTCTATGCGGAGCTGATGGCCGAGGTCGCAGCCGAGTCAACCGCGCGCGCGCTCCAGTACGGGCCGACCGAAGGCATGGCCGCGACGGTGGAGTGCGTGGTCGAGGTGATGGCCGCCGAGGGCACGCTGGTGCATCCCTCCGAGGTGATCATCACCACGGGCGGTCAGCAGGTGATCGACCTGGTGTGCAAGACGCTGATCGACCCGGGCGACGTGATCGTCGCCGAGGCGCCCACGTACCCCGGCGCCGTTCCCACCTTCAGCGCCTACCAGGCCGACGTGGAGCAGATCGAGATGGACGCCGACGGGATGCCCATCGACGCGCTGGAGAGCACGCTCGACCGCCTGCAGGCTGAAGGGCGCAGGCCGAAGTTCATCTACACGATCCCCAACTTCCAGAACCCGGGCGGGGTGACCATGTCGCTGGCGCGCCGGCGCCGGCTGATCGAGGTGGCGCGCGAGCGCGAGCTGCTCGTGCTCGAGGACAACCCCTACGGCCTGCTGCGCTACGAGGGCGAGCCGCTGCCCACGCTCTACTCGCTGGACGCCGCCGCGGTCGGGCGGGGCGGCGCCTCGGACCTGGTGATCTACCTCGGCACGTTCTCCAAGATCCTCTCTCCCGGCCTGCGCCTGGGCTGGGCGGTCGCCCCGCGGCCGGTGCTGGAGAAGCTGAACCTAGGCAAACAGGGTGCCGACCTGTGCTCATCTCCGGTGACGCAGATGTTCGTGGCGGCGTACTTCAACGGACGCGGCGCTCAGGGCGAAGCGGGCTGGCGCGAGTATGTCGAGACCCTCAAGGACCTGTATCGCAGGCGTCGCGACGTGATGCTGGAGGCGCTGAGCGAGCACTTCGGCGAGGGCGCCGTCTGGACCAAGCCGCAGGGCGGGCTGTTCATCTGGGCGACACTGGACGAGCGGATCGACACGACCGATCTGCTGGCGCTGGCACGCAAGAGCGAGGGCGTGGCGTTCGTGCCCGGCCGGGCCGCTTACGTGGACGGACGCAGCGGCTCCTCCTCCATGCGCCTGAACTTCGCCGGCGTCCCCGACCAGGACATCCGCGAGGGAATCCGGCGGATCGGCAAGGCCATACGCGAGCAGCTCGGGCTGCTCGGGTCGCTCACCGGCTCGGGAGGGCCGAGCGCGGCGGGCAAGGCCGCGGGCAAGCCTGGCGTCGGCGGGAAGGCGAGCGCGGCGGGCGCCTCCGGCCCGGCTGAGGACGACGCGGCGCGCGCGGGCGAGGCGGATACGCGGCTGGCGGACGTCGTGGCGCTGCCTCGCCGCGACGGGACGGCGTCGGCGCGCCGTCGCCAGGATCGATGAGCGAGGCCAGGAAGGTCGCGGTCCTGAAGGGAGGGCGCTCGCTGGAGCGCAGCGTGTCGTTGCGCTCCGGCGCGCAGGTGCAGGATGGGCTGGCGCGCCTGGGACACGAGGTGGTGGCGCTCGACGTCGGCCCCGAGCTGGTGCCGGAGCTGCTGGCCAGCGGCCCGGACGTGGCGTTTGTGGCGCTGCACGGGCCCGACGGCGAGGACGGCACCGTGCAGGGCCTGTTGGAGGCGATCGGCCTCCCCTACACGGGCTCGGGCCCGGCGGCGTGCATGCGCTGCACGGACAAGGTGCTGGCCAAGCACCTGATGCGCGAGGCCGGCATCCCGACCCCGGCGTTCCGGGCGCTGCGCGAGCGCTCGATCCAGGAGCTGGGCGCAGCGGCGGCGCTCCCGGCGATGCAAGGCGAGCTCGGCTTCCCGCTGGTGGTCAAGCCCGCCAAAGGCGGCTCGGCGCTGGGCGTCAAGTTCGCGCGCACGGGCGAGGAGCTGCCCAGCTCGCTGGTGGGGGCCTTCTCCTACGACCGCACGGTCCTACTGGAGCGCTACGTGAAGGGGCGCGATCTCGCCGTCTCCATCCTCGACACCCACGAGGACCCACGCGCGGGCGGGGCGGCGGAAGCGGGCGCGACGGCGCTGCCGGTGGTGGAGGCGGTGCCGCGCGAGGAGGACTTCTTCGACTACGAGTCCCGCTATGAGATCGGGATGACCACGTTCGTGTGCCCGGCCGAGCTGGCGCCGGAGACGACCGGGCGCGCGCAGGAGCTGGCGCTGAAGGTGTACGAGCTGCTCGGCTGCCACGGCTTCGCGCGGGTCGATCTGATGCTCGAGCAGGATACCGACGAGCTGTGGGTGCTGGAGACCAACGTCGTGCCCGGGATGACCGAGACCAGCCTGCTGCCCCAGGCGGCGGACGCAGCGGGGATCGGCTTCGACGAGCTGCTGGAGAGGATCCTCGCCAGCGCCCTCACGCGCTGAACGGCCTAGGAGTCGCCGGCGGCGAAGTCCTCTGGTGAGACCTCGTCGAGGAACTCCTTGAACTTCTCCACCACGTCCTCGGACTCCTCGACATCGTGCTCGAACTCGATGGCCGACTCCGAGATGACCTCCTCGGCGGCGTAGATCGGCGCGCCGGAGCGCACGGCCAGCGCGATCGCGTCGCTCGGGCGCGAGTCGATTTCCAGCTCGCGGCCGCCCACGCTCAGGGTGATCGAGGCGAAGAAGGTGTTCTCGCGCAGCTCGGTCACTGACACCTGTGTGCACTTGACGTCCAGCTCGCCGAGGATGTCGCACAGCAGGTCGTGGGTCATCGGGCGCGGGGTGCCGGCGCCCTGGAGCTTCATCAGGATCGACGCCGCCTCGGGGTGCCCGATCCAGATCGGCAGGAACTTGTTGCCGTCCACCGTCTTCAGGAGCACGATCGGCTGCTTGCCAACCATGTCGAAGCTGACGCCGTAAATCACCATCTCCTGCACAAGGATCCTCCGAAGGGGGGAAGTCAGAGTATAGGTCCCGACCTGGGCCGCCGGCCGACCGGCGGACGGTCGCAGGCGGGGCTCAGCGGGTCAATGAACTCAGGCAGACGCGCGGAAGCTCCAGAGCTTGTTGCCCAGGAAGTTGAGCGGCGTGGCGGCGGCCACGGCGAGTGCCTGGGCCGGCACCTTGGCCAGTCCGGCGCTCTCCACCAGCAGCGTCAGCAGCAGCAGGCTGCAGCCGAAGGCGACCAGGCTGACGACGACGAAGCGCATCGCCTGGAAGCGGGCGATGCCGTCGCGGGCATCGAACGTCCAGTGGCGGTTGAGCACGAAGTTGTTGAGCACCGCGACCACCCACGCCACCACGGCGGCGATTCGGTAGTCGACACCCACGGCGTGCACGAACAGGGCGTAGACGGCCAGGTTGACCACGAACCCGATGGCCCCTACGAGGCCGAAGCGAACCAGCTGCATCCAGTTCGCCGGCCTGCGCATGCCGTGGAGCAGGCGCACGTGCGGCCGCAGATCCACGGCGGTGGCGTCCTCGCGCATCGCACCAGGGTAGCGACACTTCCACTCGGACGCTCCCGCTAGCCTAGATGCATGGGCTGCTCTCCCCGTAGGACGATCGCCGCGCTCTGCTGTCTGCTGGGCGCGGGCGCGCTCGGCGCCTGCGGGGAAGCCGCGGTGGGCTCCGCCGCCAAGGCCGCCAAGGCGGCGACCACCACCACGGCCCCCAGCGGCCTGGTGGCCGGCACCGCGGTGGGAGGGACCGGCGCGGGGAGCTCGTCGGGCACGGTCAAGGAGGTGGCGGACCCCCAGGAAGCCAACAGCTTCCCCGCTCCCGCCTCCGTTCACCACGCGCCGGCCGCGACCCCGAAGAAGGCCGGTGAGGCGATCGTCGCCGCGGGCGCGCCCTCGGACGCCGAAGTCAGGCGCGAGCTCTCACAGATGCAGGCGGTGGAACGCAGCGCCAAGCAGGCCCAGCAGCAGCGACTGACTCCGGTCCCCGGTGGCCAGTCGATCGGCGGGGACGGCACGCTCTCGATCACCGCGGGAATCCCGGAAGTGATCCAGAAGGTGATCGCCGGTGCCAACGAGATCGCGGACTTCCCCTATGTCTTCGGCGGCGGCCACGGTTCTTTTGTGGACAACGCCTATGACTGCTCCGGATCGGTGAGCTACGCGCTCGCCGCCGGCGGGCTGCTGGGCGCGCCGGAGACCTCAGGCGAACTGGAGAGCTGGGGCGCGCCCGGTCCCGGCAGGTACATAACCGTGTACGCCAACGCCGGTCACACATACATGTACGTAGACGGCGTCCTCTACGACACGGCGGGACGCAGCGGCGTGTATGCCTCGCGCTGGCAGGTCGGCGCGGTCAACAACGCCGGTTTCGTCGTGCGTCACTATCCGGGGCTGTAGGGAGACCCTGCGCCGTGCAGCTCGCCGGCCTGATGCTCTCCGCCCCGCTGGCCCTCGACGGGGAATCGGTCACGGGCTCCAACACCGGCCTGGCAGTGATCTCCGTCGTCTCGATGGTGTTCGGCTACGCGCTGATCGCAGCGCTGTGGTACTTCGTGTTCCGCGAGAAGGCGCGCACGAAGCGAAAGCGAGACTCGCCGGACTGACCGCGGCGGCGCGTCAGCCGGAGAGCGTGACGGTGCTCAGCACGGTCGTGGACGCGGGGCTGCGGGAGGAGGCGTTACGCACGACCATGCGCAACATCAGGGTCACCTTGTGCACGCGCCGCAGACGAGCCGCGGTCCGCGGGGAGAAGCGGATCTCCACGGTGCTGCGACCGCCCTTCGTGGTCACCAGGATCGCTTTTGCTACCACCAACAACGGCGGCGCGCCCGCGGGGAGCCCTATGGCAGCCGGGTCGGTGATGCCAAGGCGGCGAGCGACGGTGCGGTCGAGCAGGACCTCGAAACGGCCGGTCACCTGTTCGTTGACCGAATAGCGCACGACCAAGCCTTTGCGCAGCGCGGTCTTCAGCGACCGTGACACCACCGCGGCTGCGGCAACCGGGCTCGCCACCGACCGGGTTGCTGGCGCGCTTGAAGCAGCGGGGCCCGTGATCGCCGTGGTCTGTCCCGAGCCGGCGGCGCCGGCGGCGCCGGCGGCGGGCGGCGGAGGCGATTCGCCTTCGACGGTGATCGAATGAGTGACGCTTTCTTTGTTGCCGCCCACATCGGTCACGGTGAGCGTCACCGGGTAGATGCCGCGGTATTTGTATGAGTGAAAGACGCTTGCGGCGCATGGGCTGAGCCACGGCGTTTCCGTGCAGGGTGGAGCGCCGGGCGCGAAGCCGGAGACTTCGGGCGAGCCGTCGCCGAAGTTCCAGGCGTAGGTCGCGTACGTGAGCTTTTCGGCGCCACCGCCACGGAAGTCCACGGCAGCGTTCAGGGCGATGTTCGACTCCAGTCCGTTCAGTCCCACGATTTCGCCCGAGTTGACTGGCGTGGGCGCGGTGAAGGACGGGACGAGGTTCACGTGGTCCAGACATCCCCCGCCCGGCTGGTAGATCCGGAGGGCGGCGGCGTTGAAGGCGTCGTTGAGGTAGTAGTTGCCTGCGCCAAGAGTCTGGTTGTAGAGGGAGCCGCCGCTGCTTTCTTCATTCGCCGTCACGGCCCCACTGCTCACGAGCGCAAACACGTTGCGGCACTCGTCGACGACCTCGTTGTGGTTTTTGTCCTGCCACGCATTGAGCAGCGGATCGGTAATGATGTCCTGCTGCTCGGAGCCGATCTGAGTGATGATGATGTCGGCCAGCCCCGTGTCACAGCCGCCGTCGTACACGTTTGGGCAACTGGCCTGGTTGGGCTCCTGCTGGTGGGGACCTTCAAGCCGTTCCTTCTTTTCGCGCGCTTCTTTTTCGGTCTGTGCGGCTTTGATCTCAGCTTCTTTTTCGGCTTTTTCGCGTGCTGTCCGGTGTTCAGTGAGTTCTTTTTCTTTGAGTTCCCTTTGTACTTTTGTGATTAGTCCATTTTTGAATGCTTCTTCGTATGTTGTCATCTCTTTGTCTTCTTCTTCTTCTGCGCCAGCCCGTTTCTTGGCTTCTTCTGCCCGTCTCTTTTCTTCTTCCGCTTCAGCGTCCACCTTTGCTTTCTCCTTTTCCTCACCCGGTTTGCTGCTGGGGTCGAAGCCGCCGTCCTGGCAGTCGTAGGCCGGAGTCTGGCTGCTGGGGCTGAGCAGCGGGTCGCCGAGGCCGCCGGCGGTCCAGGGAATCACGCCGTAGAGGACGGTGTTGGCGTCGCCGGTGGTCGGGTTGGTCGGGGTGATGGCCGCGTGGTAGCTGCAGAAGCTGTTGGCCGATGCGGGCTTGCTCGAGCAGTGGGACGCGCTCGCGCCTTCGTCGGTGCAGACGGTCACACCGGGAGGAGTGAGCAGGTAGTAGATCGTGCCCATGCCCTTTGGGAGTCCTTCACGCGCTATGAACGACTCGAGCTGTTCGCGAACCTGTTTGTCGCTGAGGCACGTGATCGCGTCGCCTCCCCCGAGGGGTTCGGGGTCTTTGCATCCTTCGGGCGAGGGATACGGCGCTTTGTCGGAGTAGGAGCCGCGGAAGGCGGAGCGGTAGAAGGCGGGCTTGTTGGTCTTGTCGGTGTACTGCGTGTCAACCGCGAACACGCTGGCCAGGGAACCGCTCGCCGTGCTCATGTTCTGGAAGAACTGGTCGATCACTTCGACCCAGGGGTCGAGATAGTGATATTCAGGGTCCCAGAAGATCACATAGGGCGAGCTCTGGTGCAGGACCGGGCTGCCACTCGCATTGGTGAACGTTTGCGGTTCCAGTCCTTCGCTTTCGAACAGGACCGGCGGGGCGCTGTGCCTCTGCACACCGAACTTGGCACCGCTGAGTTCGACGACGTGCGCGCCGGCGGGCGCGGGGAGGACCGCCGCAGCCAGCAGGAGCGAGACCGCCAGGGCCGTCATCGAGCCAAGGGCGAGCGCCAGCCGGCGCGTGGCGACCGATCGAAGACCGGCCGGCAGGGAGAGCGAGCGAGCAAAGGTGGCCACGAGCCCCTCATCGGCAGGCCGGCCGCGTTGCCTTAGCGCGGTGGACGACTTCGGCCGCGGTGGCCGCTCGCGCGCGCGAGTGGGCCCCCGCGCCCGCCCGCGTGCGGGTATGGGCCTCGGGGCCGAGCTAGGGCTTGACGCTGCGGTGCTTGATCCGCGCGGCCGCCGCGCGCTGGGCCTGGTAGGCGGCGATCGCCGCCCTGCGCGCGGATTCGAGCCTGGAGAGCACTTCGTGTGAGGTTTCGCCCACCGCCGGCAGAGATTCGGGGCTGCTGGCGCCGCTCGCCAGCATTCCGATCTCAAGGTGCGGAGCGGAGGAGATGCCGACCTGCCCGCAGCCCACATCGGCGATCGGCTGCCCGGCGCTGACCTCGGTGCCGACCGCCACGAGCGCGGGAGCGGCGTGGCCGTAGTAGACGTAGCGACCCCTGTCCGGCCCACTGTCCACCAAGAGCACGGGCGCGGAGGAGCCGAAGCCGTCCAGGCCCTCGTGGACGATCGTGCCGCTCGCCACAGCGAGCTCGCGCAGGTGCGAGCCGCACTGGTTGGCGTTGCCGCCCAGATCGACGCCCCCATCCAGCGACCACCAGCTTCGGGCGGCGACGTGGGAGAGCGGGTAGAGCGGGAACACCCAGCCGCTCGCGCCGATCGGATAGGGGCTGGCAGCGAACACCGGGGCCGAGGCGACCGTGGTGCCGCCCGTGGCCTGCGTCGAGGGAGCGGGCGTTGCGGGGGCGGGCGTCGTCGTGGGAGCCACGGCCGTCCCGCCTGTGCTCGCCGCGCCGGACGCCTGGACACCCACCGCAAGCGCGGGGATCAGCATCAACACGGGTAGGACCGCACGCATCTGAGGACGCAGTCGCAAATCTGCCTCTCTTCGTCGGCCGACGGGGTTAGCTGACGGGCTAGCGACTTGCGCCTTCCGTGGATTACCGCGGAACTCGCCCCAACAACTCGGTTCCCCCGCTCACGGACACGTGTCCGTGATTGGGCGAGCGGAACACTAGCGCAAGGGCAGGGCGAACAGCGTCGCAAGCCGCCGGGCCGCTCACGTGGAGCCGAGGTACAGCTGGCGCATCAGGCTGTCGACCACCGGAGAGGTCTGGCCCGGCGCCGGGCAGCAGGTGCCACCGCCGGGTGGCGTCAAGCCGATCTCCAGGTGGGGCCCGGAGGAGAGGCCGACGTCGCCACAGCCCACCTCGGCGATCGGCTGTCCGGCCGTGACGTGGCTGCCCACGGGAACCAGCGCGGGAGCGGCGTGGCCGTAGTAGACGAACCATCCCGCGTAGGGGCCGCTGTCCACACGCTCCACGGGCGCATAGGCCCCGAAGCCCGGGATCCCCTCGCGCACGACCGTACCCGCGGTGATCGCCACCTCCACCGCCGCGTTGCCGCAGGCGCCGTGCAGCGTGGCGATGTCCACGCCCTGATCTTGGCTCCAGGTCTGGGGGTCCAGCGCCAGCTTCAGCGGCTGGATCGGGAACACCCAGCTCGCGCCACCGCCACCGCCCACGTAGGTGGCTCCGCGTTCGAAGGACTGCGCGGAGTTGCCCTGCGGCAGGATGATCCCCGCCTTGCGCGCCTGCGCTATTTCCGCCCTGATCTGCGCGTCGGAGGGAGCCCCCGGCGCGACATAGCTGCCGCCTGCCGCCGCCGGCAGCGCGTCCGCCCGCCCGACCTTGCCCGCCACCTCGCGCCTGTCCAGTTCCCCTGTCCGTTCGCGCGGCGGCAGCGGCAGCGCGCGGCCCGCGCCCTTGCCCGCAGCGCCACCCGTGCCGGTGGGTGCGGGGGACGTGGATGGGGATGTGGGTACGGACGGGCGCGTGGTGCTCGCCGCGCCGCTGCGCCCGGGCAGTTCGGCGGCGCCGCAGCCCGCGAGCAGCAGGGCCGCGCCGGCTGTGAAGGCGGCGCGTGTGAGGGCGCCCCGCGAGAGCATCGGAGCGATGTTATCCCGCGCGAGTGACCGCCACGCCACGGGCACCGCGACGGACTCCTTCGCCTCGGCGAGACGAGGGCCGAGGCGAGGAGCCCCGTACATTCGTCCAGGGGAGCTGGAAGCGTCAACGGAGATCGGCTATGCGGCCCGATCTTCTTCGCGGCGGACGCCACGTGCATCCCACGAGCGAGCCTAGAGATCGAGTGTCTGCAAGCGAAACCAACAGCCCAGCCCTGGGCTCTCCACCACAACCGGTCTCGCTGGAGGACGCCCGCCTTGGGGTCATGCGCCGACTGCGCCGGCAGGTGCACGGGCGCACGAGCGTGTGGACCGCGATCACCGCGATGCTGGTGATCGCGGGGACGCTCACGTCGGTGTTCGGCGCCAAGGCCGTGGCCAGATCGGACGCGGACAAAGCACGTCTGAGCTTCCACCTGGCCTCGGCGGAGATCGCCTCGACGCTGAAGCAGGCGATCCGGCAAGAGGAAGACCTGGTCGTCAGCGCGAGCGCGTTCGTCACCGGCAACCCGACCGCTTCCGCGGCCGACTTCGACAGGTGGGCGGAATCGGTCCGCGCGATGCAGCGCTACCCCGAGCTTCAGAACATCGGCCTCGTCTCGATGGTGCCCGCGCGCGGCCTCGCCGCGTTCCAGGCGCGCATGGCCGCCAATCCCCTGCGCCCGCTGGGACCCAACTCGGTGGGACCGCAGGAAGGCCCCGAGATCCTTCCCTCCGGCTCCCGCCCCTACTACTGCCTGGCCGTGGCCGGGCTGGCGAGGAACGCCAAGAGCTACCTGCCCGGGCAGCTGGACTACTGCGCGCTCGCGCCGACGCTCGTGGGGACGCGCGACACGGGCCAGCCGAGCTATGCGCCGTTCATCGTCGGCGGCAGCACGACGTTGGGCGTGGAGACGCCCGTGTACCAGGGCGGGACCGTGCCCACGACGCTCGCCGCCCGCCACCGCCGCTTCAGGGGCTGGCTGGGCGAGCTGCTCGTGCCCAAGGTGGTCCTGGCGCGCGCGCTCGAAGGCCACCCCAACGTGGCCGTGATGTTCCGCTTCGACGCGCCCGGCTCCCACGTCACCTTCACCAGCGGCCGGGCACGCGGCGGCGAGCAGGCCTCGAAGATCGACCTTCGCAACGGCTGGACCGTGCAGAGCTTCGCCGCCCCGGTGGCGAGCGGCGTGGGCAGCAACTGGCACGCGCTCTCGTTGCTCATCGGCGGCACCCTGCTCAGCCTGATGTTCGGCCTGCTCGGCTTCGTCCTGGGCACAGGGCGCAGGCGCGCCCTGGCGCTCGTGCACGAGAAGACCCGCGAGCTCGCCCACCAGGCCCTGCACGACACGCTCACCGGGCTGCCCAACCGCGCCCTGGTGCTCGACCGCGCCGAACAGCTGCTGGCGCGCTCGGCGCGTCATCCGGGCATGTTGGCGGGCGCCCTGTTCATCGACATCGACGGCTTCAAGCACGTCAACGACAGCCTCGGCCACGCGGCCGGAGATCAGCTCCTGAAGGCCGTGGGCAAACGGCTCGAGTGCACCGTGCGCGACGGTGACACCGTCGGGCGCCATGGCGGGGACGAGTTCGTGGTGCTGGTGGACTCCGCGGCTAACGAGGCCATGCTCGATGCCCTCGCCGAACGCCTGACGGAGGTCCTGCGCGAGCCGGTCGAGCTCGAGGACGGACGCCAGATCCTCTCGGTGACCGCCAGCATCGGCGTGGCGGTCGGGCGATACACGACCCCCGACGATCTGCTCCGCGACGCCGACCTGGCCCTGTATGCGGCCAAGGCCACGGGCAAGGACCGCTATACGCTGTTCGATGCGAGCATGCGCCACGGGGCCGAGGGCCGCGTCGAGCTCGAGGCGGACCTCGGCGCGGCGCTGCAGCAGGAGCAGTTCTTCCTGCTCTACCAGCCGATCTTCAAGCTCCCGAGCCGCACGGTCGTGGGCGTCGAGGCGCTGATCCGCTGGCACCATCCCAAGCGGGGCGTGGTGGTCCCCGACAGCTTCATCCCGCTGGCTGAGGAAAGCGGGATGATCGTGCAGATCGGCCGCTGGGTGCTCGGGGAGGCCTGCCGTCAGGCGGCGGTGTGGGCGGGCGAAGGACTGCAGCTCGCGATCGCCGTCAACGTCTCCGCGCATCAGCTGGCCCGAAAGGAGTTTGCCGAGGACGTCAGACGCGCGCTGGAGAGCTCCGGGATCGATCCCTCGCTGCTGACCCTGGAGCTCACCGAGACGACGCTGATGCGCGACGTGTCCGCCGCGTGCGAGGCGCTCAAGGAGATCAAGGCGCTCGGCGTGCGTGTCGCGATCGATGACTTCGGCACAGGCTACGCCTCGCTCTCCCAGCTTCAGCGCATGCCCGCGGGCATCCTCAAGATCGACAGGAGCTTCATCGCCGCGTTGAACGACGGCGGCCAGAGTCGCGAGCTGCTGCAGGCGATCCTGGGCGTCGGCGAGGCGCTGTCGCTGTCGGTGATCGCCGAGGGCATCGAGGAGCGCGACCAGCTGGCGACGCTCGAAGCGATGGGCTGCGAGATGGCCCAGGGCTTCCTGCTGGGCAAGCCCGACACCGCGGAGGTCATCGAGGCCCTACTCGGTTCGCGGGGGCGTCGCCCGCCGGTCGGCTCACAGACCGCCTCAGTGTCCTAGACACCCGCGTATCACAGGCCATGAAGGCCTCGAGCAGCGGCAGGTTGCCGAGCACGAGCTGTCGGCTGCGCTCGATCAGCCGATCGCCGTGGCGCAGGGCCAGCGCGACGAGCAGCTCGCTGGGGGCGCTCAGGCCGTGGTCGGCTGATCCTCGCCCGCGCGTGCGTCGAGCTTGCGCAGGCTCGCCTGGGTCTTCTCGTGACGCTCGATCTGGGCGTCGCTCAACGGGTTGAGGATGCCGCGCAGGACCGACATGGCCACCCAGCGGCGCGGGCGGATTATGCGCGGCCGGCGACGTTCGATGCCCTCGACGATCGCCTCTCCCGCGGCCGCCGGGCCGATGCGCTTGCGCAGCGGCTTGGGGAAGGCGTCGAGCATCTCAACCGCCAGTGGATCGGCGTCGATCGCGCGGTGGAGCATCTCGGTGTCGATGAAGCCGAAGTAGGCGACGCTGGCGCTGGCTCCGTGCTGGACGAGCTCGGCCCTGAGCGCCCGGCCGAACTGCTCGACGCCGGCCTTGCTGATCGCATAGGCGACCGTGCCGATGCCGTTGGTGAAGGCATAGATGGAGGAGACCACCACTACGTGGCCCCCGCGGGCGACGATCTCCGGTAGCGCCGCGTCGACGGTCCGGCACACGCCCAGCAGGTTGACGTCGAGCACGCGCTCGAAGGTCTCCGGAGGGGTGGCGCGGAAGGTCGCCACCCGCGAGGCGATGCCGGCGTTGGCGACGACCACATCGAGGCCACCACCGAAGCGCCCGACGGCCGCCGCCACCGCGCGCTGCATGGCGCTTCGATCGGTGACGTCCCCGGCGATCCCGACCGCCCGCGAGTCATGCAGCTGCGCGG
>OCTA010003154.1_pt1 | contig 14682 bp, 15 predicted proteins | sample 1538991 | NCBI WGS metagenome assembly OCTA01 (sample SAMEA3539302, study PRJEB22396) | soil metagenome | biome: tundra; feature: field; material: soil | place: USA | collected 2010-05 | depth 0.15 m | reverse complement strand
GCCCGCACTCCCGATCGTCCCGCCTCTACCCGCGCTCCCGACCGTTCCGCCCGCACCCGCGCTCCCGATCGTTCCGCCGGCACCCGCGCTGCCGGTCGTCGCGCCGGCACCCGCGCTGCCGATCGTTCCGCCTCTGCCCGCGGTCGTGCCCCCGCTCCCGGCCGTTCCTCCGGCCGTTCCTCCGGCAGTTCCCGCGGTGCTGCCCGCGAAGCCGCCTCTGCCCGCGCCTCCGCTCGTTCCGCCGACCCCCGTGCTTCCCGCGGTGCCCCCGGACCCCGCGCCGCCCGTCATGCCGCCGGTCGCCCCGGTTCCGCCGGCTCCGCCACCACCCGTGCCCCCGACTCCCGCGCCCGCCGCGCCGTCCATTCCACCCCGGCCAGCGCTCGAGCCCGCGACACCGCCACTTCCCACGGCCGAGGACCCCGCGGCCCCCGGGCCACCGCGTCCGCCCGTCCCCTCGCTGCCCGCAGCCCCAGGTCCCGCGTCCGTGTCCTCGCCGGGCGCCTCCATCCCACGGTTCGCGCACGCGGCCGCCCCGAAGGCGAGCCAGCCCGCCAGCATCGGCGCACACAGCGCCGAGACGGCCAGGTGATTCCTGCGCACGGGTGGCATCGCTCTATGGATCCCCGAAACACGCCAAAACGATCAAGGCAGCGACCATCGTGCCCGAGAAAGTTGCTTGGTTTAGCCACCAACTATCCGGGATCTATCGTCGAAACCGCTTGACCGTGCCCGTCGCGATGGACAGGTTCACCGCATGCAGATCCGCTTCGGCTATGAGCTCAACTACGACGAACCGCAGCCGACGCCGATGATCTTGACCCTGAACGTGCACCACAGCCGGGTCTCGGATCTGGTCCGGCCAGACCACATGATCACGACACCGTCCGTCCCGACGGCCGCCTACCGAGACGGGTTTGGAAATTGGTGCACGCGTCTGGTCGCCCCGGCGGGGCATTTTCGGGTGACCGCCGACGCGACCATCAACGACAGCGGCGAGCGGGAGCCGGTCGTTCTGTCGGCCGTTCAGCACCCCGTCCAGCAGTTGCCGGAGGAGACGCTGGTCTTCCTGCTGGGGAGCCGCTACTGCGAGACCGACAAGATGTCTCAGTTTGCCTGGAACAAGTTCGCGAACGTCCCGCTCGGCTGGGCGCGCGTGCAGGCGATCTGCGACTTCGTCCACCAGCACATCACCTTCGGCTACCAGTTCGCCAGATCCACCAAGACCGCCTGGGAGGCCTTCAACGAACGCCAGGGCGTCTGCCGCGATTTCGCCCACCTGGCGATCACCCTGTGCCGCTGCCTGAACATTCCGGCGCGCTATTGCACCGGCTATCTGGGGGACATCGGCGTTCCGAAGGACCCGGCGCCGATGGACTTCGCGGGGTGGTTCGAGGCTTACCTGGGGTCGACCTGGTACACGTTCGACGCGCGCAACAACACCCCGCGCATCGGACGGATCCTCATCGCGCGCGGTCGCGACGCCGCCGACGTCGCGATTTCCACCACCTTCGGACCCAACACCCTACAGACCTTTCAGGTCTGGACCGACGAAGTGGTCGCCTGACGCCCGCTCGCGCGCGGGCCGTTCGAAGAGTAGCGTGACGGGATGACCTACTGTGTGGGCGTGCTCCTCGAGGAGGGGATCGTCCTCGGATCGGATTCTCGCACCCACGCGGGCGTCGACGACTTCGCCTCGTTCTGCAAAATGACCGTCTTCGAGCGCGCCGGCGATCGCGTGCTGGTGTTGCTGAGCTCGGGAAGCCTGGCCGGAACACAGGCCGTCATCGGCCTGCTCACCCAGCAGGCCGACGGCGCCGGGATCCGGAGCGCCCGCACGATGTTCGACGTGGCACGCGTCGTCTCGGACGCGATGCGCGCGATCGACCGTCGCGACAGCGAACATCTGGAGAAGCACGATCTGTCCTTCAACGCCTCGTTCATTCTCGGTGGCCAGATCAGCGGCGAGCGGATGCGGCTCTTTCGCATCTACGCCGCGGGCAATTTCATCGAGGCCGGCGTCGACACGCCGTTCTTTCAGACCGGCGAGGCCAAATATGGCAAGCCGATCATCGACCGGGTCATCACCCCCGCCACCAGCTTGAGCGACGCGGCCAAGTGCGTGCTGGTCTCGTTCGATTCGACCATGCACAGCAACCTGTCGGTCGGCATGCCCATCGACCTGCTCTGCTACGAGCGCGACGCGCTGGTGGTCAAGAAGCGCCGCCGGTTCGGGGAAGGCGATCCCTACTTCGGCGCGCTCAGCAAGAAGTGGAGCGAGGGTGTTCGCGCGGCTTTCAAGGAGCTGCCCGAGCCCGAGTGGGGCGCCTGACGGGCTCGACTATTTGAATCCCATCCACGTCGAGCGAACGCATCGACCGTCGTCGTCGAAGGTGAGAGACAGCGCCGTGCCCCCGCCGACCGAGCCCTCCGGCAGGTGATAGAAACTGTAGTACCAGTGCTTGGCGACCGGGCAGGGGGCGTTGCCCAGAAGGTCACATTCGTCCGGGGGCCCGAGCTGCCGCCGAATGACGGCGCGCTCGACGTCGACCAGATCTTGGACGTTTATCTCGCGGCCCGTGTCGATGTGTTCATCGGGCTGCGCGCTCCTCACCCGTTTCCGCTCCGTGCGCAGGAGCTCGAAGGTCCGGTCGACGGAAGAGTCCAGGCCCGCGACGGCGTCCGAGGTGGTCTGGGGCGCCTCGGAGGTGGCACAGCTCGCCGGCAGGAGCACGACGGCAGCCAGCGCCAGGATGCGTGCGGATCTCGCGTCGCCTGGAAGCATGTCCGCCCATTGTAGCGAAACTTCGACCGATGCCGCATCGCCATCGCGGATGGGTCGGCCCGACCGATCCACTTTTTTTGCGCTTCGGCCGGAACGGCGGTCAACTCTCCCCGATGGCATCGACGGGTTCATCGCCGGAGGTGGGGCTGCGCGGCCGGCTGGAGCAGTTCGGCCTGGCGGCGGTCCTGACCTTCCTGGATCTCGAGAGACGTTCGGGTGAGCTGGTGGTGCTCACGGACGACAAGGTGGGGCGGCTGTGGCTGCGTCGCGGCCGGGTGCTGCGTGCGCGGGTCGAGGGCTCGCGCCGGCTGAACAAGTCGGCGATCTACGACCTGCTGGGCCTCGCGCGCGGCCGGTTCAGCTTCACCCAGATGGACCTCGACGGGCTCGCCGACGAGATCGGTGCCTCGACGACGCTGCTGCTCATGGAAGCCGCACGGCGGGCCGACGAAGCGGCCGCCGCGGCTCCTTAGCCGACCCCCGTAGCGGCGCATTCCTCCGCCGTGGTAAATCCGTCGGCCATGAGCACCGGGAAGAAGCTGTTCGTCGAAGACCTGAACGTGGCTGGCAAGCGCGTCATCGTGCGCGTCGACTTCAACGTCCCCCTCAAGGACGGCAAGGTGGAGAGCGACAAGCGCATCAAGGAATCGCTGCCGACCATCCAGTACCTGCGCAAAGAGGGCGCGAAGGTCATCCTGGTGTCGCACCTCGGGCGTCCCGACGGAAAGCGCGTCCCGGAGATGAGCCTCCGCCCGGTGGCCGATGCGCTGGCGGCCCTGCTGGGCGCGCCGGTCGCGTTCGCCGACGACTGCGTGGGCCCGGCGGCGGAGGCGGCGGTGGCGGCGCTGGCGCCGGGGGGCGTGCTGCTGCTGGAGAACCTGCGCTTCCACGCCGAGGAAGAGGAGAACGATCCGGCCTTCGCGAAGAAGCTGGCGGCGCTCTGCGATCTGTACGTGAACGACGCGTTCGGCAGCGCCCACCGCGCGCACGCCTCTACGGAGGGGATCACCCGCTTCGTGTCGCAGGCGGCGTCGGGCTACCTGATGAAGAAGGAGCTCGACTACCTGGGCGAGGCCCTGACCAACCCCAAGCGGCCGTTCGTCGCGGTGATCGGCGGCTCCAAGGTGTCGAGCAAGATCGACGTCATCAAGAGCCTGCTGCCGCGGGTCGACAAGCTGCTGATCGGCGGCGGCATGACCTACACCTTCCTCAAGGCGCAGGGGCTGGAGGTGGGCAAGTCGATCGTCGAGAACGACAAGCTGGATCTGGCGCGCAGCCTGCTGGCCGAGGCCGGCGGCAAGCTGGTGCTGGGGACCGACTTCGTGGTGACCGACAAGCTCGACTTCAAGGCCCGCACCGTGGGCGCGCTCAAGACCGTCGCCAAGGACGCCATCCCCGCCGACTGGGAAGCGGTCGACGCCGGTCCCGCGACGGTGGCTGCCTTCACCGAGATCTTGCTCGGTGCGAAGACCATCGTCTGGAACGGCCCGGTCGGCGTGTTCGAGATCGACGCCACCGCCAAGGGGACCATTGCCATCGCCGAGGCGCTGGCCAAGGCGACCGCCGGCGGCGCGACCACCATCATCGGCGGCGGCGACTCCGCCTCGGCGGTCAAGAAGGCCGGCGTCGCCAGCAAGGTCTCGCACGTGTCGACGGGTGGCGGCGCCTCTCTGGAGTTCCTCGAGGGCAAGGTCCTGCCGGGTGTCGCCGCGCTGACGGACAAATGAGCTCGGACGAGCAGAGCTCGTCTTCCGCCATGCGATCGAGCCCGGCCGAGCGTCGCGCGTTCTCGGTCGCGGTCTTCTGCCGGCAGGGCGGGGAGATCTTGCTCGTGCGCCACAAGCGCCTCGACCTGTGGCTCCCGGTCGGGGGCGAGATCGAGGCGGGCGAGACTCCGCTCGAGGCCGCCCGCCGCGAGCTGCGCGAGGAGACCGGCCTCGAGGGGATCTTTCCGCCGGGCCTGGGCGTCGACGGCACGCCGGCGGGATTGATCGGCTACGAGGAGCACCCCGCCGGCAGCAAGGGCCTGCACATGAACTTCGCGTTCGTGGCGGATGTGGCGACGCGGGAGCTGGCGGCGTGCGACGAGTACACGGCGGTGCGCTGGGTTGGGGATCCGGTGGCGGTGGAGTGCCCGCTGAATGTGCGGCAACTGGTGCGGCTGGCGCTGGGTCAATAACGATCGACGGGGGCTGACCGGGTGCACGGTGATGCGCGAGACGGTGCATACACGCGATCACGCAGAAGCCGGTTGCTGCCGGTGATCGGCTGCGGAAGGTCGCCAAGAGGCAGTCGAGGTGAACGCGGAGGGCGCGTATGCCACTACGCGCATCGAGCCAGGCGTCGCCCGGGCGGTCGTCATCCGCGGCGTGCCTCGATGTTGAGGCGGACGTAGTCGATCTCGGGGATCTCCATCCGCGTCGCGACGTCGTGAACGAAGGCGGCGCGGCGCGGCTCGGGAATCTCGGGCAGAACGTCGCCCAGGATGACGGTGCGCAGGAAGGCCTCCAGCGGCTCTCCGGGTTCGAAGCGGGTCGGCTCCGGCTGCAGCCAGGTGCGGACGTCGACGAAACCCGCGGCGGTCAGGCGCGCGGCGGTGTCCTCGGGCGTCGCGTAGTTCTTCGACTGGCGCAGCGTCGGATCGACCGCTCGGAGGGCCGCGGTGACGCGCGCGACGTTCCCCGCACCACCGCACTGCGCTACCAGACGACCCCCCGCCCGCAGCACGGCGGCCAGGTTCCGGAACAGCGCCGGATGGTCGAGGATCCAGTGGAACGTCGCGGTCGATAACACGGCGTCGACCGATTCGCTCAGAGGCAGCGGCCTGGCCAGATCCGCCACCACGCATTCGACGCGGTTGTCGCCGGCGAACCGCCGGCGCGCCTCGTCGATCATCGCGGCGGACCCGTCGAGCGCCACGACGCGCCCCCGCGCCAGCCGCTCCAGCAGCATCGCCGTCACGCGACCGGTCCCGCACCCGGCGTCGAGGACGGTCTCGTCTCCGTCGAGCGGCAGCCGGTCGAGGACCGCGCGCCCCCAGCGCGTTTGCGGCTCCGCGATTCGATCGTAGGTGGCGGCGTCCCAGTCTCGCGGCATTTCGCTTGCAAGCATACCGACGGCGCGGCAGCGGCGCGAGGTGTCGATGGCGATCTGCGAGCTATCTCAACCGTCCGGCCGATTGTTTTGTAACCTCCTCGGAGTCCGGGGCATCGAGTCGTGATGCGAAATCGTCTCTCGCCGGTTCTGTCAACTGCGACCCTCGCGCTCCTCTTGATCCCGTCGGGCGTTCGCCTGGCTTCGGCAAAGGCCGTCGGGCCACCCGAAGTCGCCTGGAAGGACATGACGGTCCCGCAAAAGAAGGCCTATATGAAGGTCGCCGTCATGCCGACGATGAAGCCGATCTTCCAGACCTTCGACGGCAAGAAGTTCAAGACCTTCACCTGCGCAACCTGCCACGGCGCAGACGGCGCCGACCGCAAGTTCAAGATGCCCAGCAATGGCATCCACCCGCTGCCGAACACACCGGCCGCCTTTCAGGCGAAGATGAAAGAGGAGCCGACGTGGCCCAAGTGGACAGAGTTCATGTCCCAGAAGGTCGAGCCCGCGATGGGCAAGCTGCTCGACGTTCCCGTCTTCGACCCCAAGAAGCCCGTGAAGGGCGCTTTCGGTTGCGCCAACTGCCATAAGCTCGAGACCGCAACGCCCTGACGACTCTGCAGGAGAGCCCATGCGCGCCGCCGTCCTCACCGAATTCAACCACGACTGGCAATTCCAGACCCTCGCCGATCCGCGCCCCGCGCCGGGGCAGGTGGTCATCCGCATTCGCGCGAGCGGGATGTGTGGGACCGATCTGCACGCCCACCACGGCCACCTGGGCGCGAAGCTGCCGATCGTCCTCGGGCACGAGCCGGCCGGCGAGATCGTCGAGCTGGGCGCCGGCGTGTTGGACCTCCGCGTCGGCGATCGGGTCGGCGTATTCTGGAACCAGAAGGGGTGCGGGCGTTGCGCCGCTTGCCAGTCGGCGCGGCACGAACACTGTCCCACCGCGCAGAGCTGGATGCACCTCGGCGGCGGCAATTCGGAGCTGATGCTCGCCTGGGCCTCGGGCTGCGCGCTCATCCCCGACGCCCTGTCCTTCGAGCTGGCGGCGCCGCTCTTCTGTGCGGGGTACACGGTGATGAGCGGGCTGCGCAACGGCGATCCGAAACCGGGCGAGCGGGTGGCGGTCATGGGGGTGGGTGGCCTCGGCCATCTCGCGTTGCAGGTCAGCAAGGCGGTGGGTCTCGAGACGTTCGCGATCACGGGCCAGGCCGACAAGAAGGCGGAGCTGGTCGCGCTCGGGGCCGACGAGGTCTTGCTGGCGGGCGACGATCCAGGCGTGGCGCTGCGGGACGCCGGGGGCGCGGATGTGATCCTCTCGACGACCAACTCGGCCAAGCAGATCGCGGCGGTCTTCAACGGCCTGCGGCCCGGGGGTCGCCTCGTCAACCTGGGGGTGCCCGATGGGCCGCTCACGATCAGCTCGCAGACGCTGATGTGGGGCCAGCGCCAGCTCCGCGGCAGCTCCCAGGACGAGCGCGCCGATCTCTACGAAGCCCTGCAGCTCGCCGCCGCCGGCAAGGTCAAGCCGGTGATCGAGCTCTACCCGCGCGCCCAGGCGAACGAAGCCCGCGAGCGCCTGCAGGCCGGCAAGGTTCGCTATCGCGTGGTGCTGCAGCACGGGGCGTGACCGGCGCTGGGCGCCGGGAAGACCACGACAGGCGTGTCACGTTTTCCGTCGAAGTTTCCGTCCGGCGGTGACTTGGTCGCGGCAATTGGGCGTGTCGAGTGGCATGAGATGTGCTCTGTTACGGGACATGCCTGCCGGCGACGAAACGACCAATTCGCCCAGCGAAGTGCCCTACGTGCTCCCGAAGTACCTGCGATTCGCCCGTTCGCTGGCGTTGGTGTCCGGCGCGGCCATCGGTATCGCCGCCGGCGCCGCGGTCCTCAGTTCCTCCGGTTGCAGCATGGGGTGCAATGGGATCTGTGGGGCTTATGGAGTCGGCCTGCCGATCGACGCGCGGTACGACACACCGACCGACAGTGGTGCCGACGGTTCGGACGGATCGAGCCACGATGGAGGCCGGCAGAACCCGCCCGACGGCAGCGCGGGCGGCGGTCCCCGTCCTGCGCCGCCTCTTCCGGCGGCCTGGCTGGCGTAAATGCCGCAGGGTGAGCCCGAGGCGCGCTGGCTGACGGCGGCGCTCTCGGATACGCCCATCGCCGACGAGTATCGATTCGTCGACTCGGCGCTGCGCCAGTGCGAAACGATCGCGCTCGTATTCGATCCGGCGCTCCACCCTCCGGAGGTCATCGACAAGGCGCGACGTTGGTGGCTGGCGGCGATGCGAACCGAATACGATTCGGCGTCGACCTTCATCGACATGGCGACGCAGGTGCGCCAGATCGCGGAGCCGCTCGACGTGCAAACGGTGGTGCTGCGCATGGCCCAGGACGAGCTTCGCCACGCGGCGATCTGCGCGCGGGTCATCGAGGCCCTGGGCGGCGAGGCCAAGATCCCGGCGGTTCAGCTTCCGCGCGCTGGGCTTCATCGGGATTGCACCGCCGACGAGAGCGTCCTGCGGACGATCATCTACGGGTGCTGTTTGAGCGAGATGGTCAATGTCGTGCGGCTCGCCAAGAGCGTCGGCGAGGTGGCTGACCCTTTCATTCGGGATGCGTTCCGTCTGCTCCTGGCCGACGAGAGGCTGCACGCCCAGTTTGGGTTCCACTATCTGGCCCACCGCCGCGCCTGGTTGGAGGCGCGCCCCGAGATCGCGCGATCGCTCGGGCGATACCTGCGCTATGCCTTCGCCCAGCTGGAGCAGGTCATGGGCGCCGTTCCGGCGGACGGTCGGCCGCGGACCGATGCCGAGCGCGCCATCGGTCTGCCCGATCTGACCGATCTATCGACGACGTTCCAGGAGACGATCCTCAACGCCTGCATCCCAGGCCTCGAGCGTTTCGGAATCGAGGCCGGCGCGGCCTGGCGCCGGCGGTCCCTGACCCCCGGGTGACCCGCCGTGGCACCGTGCGCAGGCGATCGCACAAAACGATGACTGGCGCGCACGCGAGGAGGGGATTCCGCGGGCGGCGTCTGCTATTGCTGATGGGTACGAGACCCGCGGTCTCGCGCCATTGATCTACCTCTCTTCCCTGGAGACAAAGCTTATGGATCGTCTAGTTGGTGGTACCTGCCCGCTCGCCGTCGCCTACGTGGGGATCGTCCTCGGCGCTTCCTGCGGGGGCGCGAGCGCCACCACGGACGCCGGAACGACCGGCCAGGCGGGGACCTCGGGTGCGGCCGGAACGTCGGGGTCGGCTGGAACGACCGGCTCCGCCGGAACGGGGGGCGGAAACATGGGGGGCGCCGGCGCTCTCAGCAGCGGTTGCACGCCGGCCCAGCTCGGCACCTCGGGCACGCTCAACGGTCGTTTCGGGACGGTGAACGTGATGGCCGGTGGCCGGGACTACTTCATGCAGGTCAACGAGTGGAACGCCAGCGCGACGCAGACCATGCCGTACGGCGGGAGCTTCGTTTTCCAGATGACCACGCAGATGGCGAGCGTTGCCACCAACGGCGGTCCCACCGGCTTTCCGTCGATCTTCATCGGCGCCAACTCGAGCAACGCCACCACCGGCAGCAACCTGCCCAAGGCGGTGACCGCGCTCACCACCGTGCCGACCACCTGGAGTTGGAACGACCACGGCACCCTCGCCGACGCGACCAACAACAGCTACAACGCGACCTACGACGTCTGGTTCAGCACCAACCCGGCCGGCGAGCCGACCGCTTCCGGTCCCTCGGGCGGCTACCTGATGGTGTGGCTGCACAAGCCGGCCGACGCGCAGCCGATCGGGAGCGTCTCACCGGCGAACAAGGCGGTGACCATCCCCGGCATTCCCGGCAGCTGGGATATCTGGATCGGGCTCAACGGCACGCGGCCTTGCATCTCGTACGTGAGCACCCAGACGACGCTGTCGCTCTCCTACGACCTGAATGTCTTCATCCAGGACGCCGTGAGCAACCGCCCCAACACCATCTCGAGCGCCTGGTATCTCACCAACGTCTTCAGCGGCTTCGAGATCTGGAGAGGCGGCGTCAATCTCGAGAGCACCGCCTTTTGCGCCATCGTCGACTGAAGCGGCCGGTTAAAGCCAGCGTCGACCACTGCCGATACGCCCGGGGGGGCAACACCCGCGGCGAAACGGATCGCGCGCGGCTATCGGGGGAGGATGATTGGCCATACAGTCGAAGAGTGGGGAGCTGGACGCGGTCGGGGGTTCGTTGCCCGCATTGATGGTGAACAGCGAGAGCATCCAGCGCATCCTGGATGTTGGGACCGGCGCCACGCGCACGGACCTGCTGCTCGCGGCGACGCGTGAGCTCACGGCGCTGCTCGGGGAGCGGGGGATCTGCATTTCGCTGGAGGGTACGCCGCGGATCGCGGTCGCGCCCTCCGACCCGATGGTGGAAGGCCGGTCCGTGGCGCTCGAGGACCACGCCGAGATCGCGGAGGCGCTGCGGGTTCGCGATCTGGTGGTGGCGAAGGATGGAGCTTCGATCGCGGTGCCCCTCTTCGGTGGTGGCGGCTGCCTGGGTGTCGTTCTCGTGCAGTCGAACCCGCGCCCGGGGGACGGCCTGGATCTGCCGACCGCCCGGCTGGTGGCCCGTCTGACGGCGGCCTTGCTGCCGGGAGCGGTCGAGCTCGCGGGTGCGATTGCCGCGCCTTCGGTCCCGAGCCCGAGCATGCCGATCGCGGTGGCTCCGCTGCAGACGGCCAGTAGCCCCCGGAGAATCCTGGTGGTGGAGGACGACGTCGAGCTGGCGGCCGCGTTCGGCGACGCGCTCGAGCGCGAGGGGTATCTGGTCGAGCAGGCCCGCGACGGGGGCGAGGGGGTCGACCGCGCGCTGTCGAACCGTCCCGATCTGATCTTGCTCGACGTCAATCTGCCAACGCTGGACGGCTTCGCGGCGGCCGCTCAGCTCCGGGATTCGCCGCTGACGCGCGAGGTTCCGATCATCTTCGCGTCGGCACGACACGATCTGTCCGCGCGGGTGCGGATCCTCCACCTCGAGAACGTCGACTTCATTCCCAAGCCGTTTCGGCAGGACGATCTCCTGGCGCGCGTCGAGCAGTCGCTGATCGGGTCTCACGCGCGGCAGAGGCTGCAACGCCGGGCCGCCGTCGACGACCTGACCGGCCTGGGCAACCTCAGCATGTTCCGGGCGCGCCTGGCCGAGGAGCACAAGCGCGTCTCGCGCTACGGCAGCCCCCTGTCGCTGGCGATGATCGACGTCGACAAGCTCAAGTCGATCAACGATCAGCACGGGCACGTCGCGGGCAGCGACGTCTTGCGCGCGATCGGCGACGTCCTGCGGCGCCACGCGCGGGCCACCGACCTCGCGGTCCGCTATGGCGGAGATGAGTTCGTGGTGCTCCTTCCCCAGACGACGCTGGCCGAGGCGGCGATCTTCGCGGAACGGGTGCGGAGCGAGGTCGCGACGCGGGACGTCCATGGCTTTCACCCGACCGTGAGCATCGGGGTGGCCTCCCTGAGTCGTCCCGACAGCGACGAGACCGACGGTCAGTTGCTCAATCGGGCAGACGCCGCCGCCTACATCGCCAAACGGCAGGGCGGCAATCGGATCTGTGCCGGGGCGTCCGAGAGCGACGCCGAGGAAGCTATGACCGGGGTCCTCCGACGGCCGAACGATACTGGGCCAGCGCCATCAGCGGGAAGTAGTGCCGGTAGTAGTGGTAGTTGAGATAGAAGACCTTCGGAAAGCCCGTTCCGGTCCAGAGCGCTTGTTCCCAGGTTCCCGCGCGCTGGCGGTCGAGGAGGTGAGCCACCCCTCGGCGGACGGCCGGGGAGGCGGCTTCGCCGGCGGCGATGAGGCCCATGAGAGCCCAGGCGGTCTGACTCGGCGTCGAGTCGCCCACCCCTTTTTGCCCCGGGCGGTCGTAGCTCGCGATGCTCTCGCCCCAACCGCCGTTGCGGTTTTGTCGCTCGGTCAGCCAGCGCGCGGCCCGGCGCACGTAGGGCGCCTGCATCTCCTCGCCGCTGCATTGCAGGCCGCGCAGCACCTGCCAGGTCCCGTAGATGTAGTTGACGCCCCAACGGCCGTACCAACAGCCTTCGGTGGTCTGATCGCGGCGAAGGAAACCGATCGCGCGTTCGACCTCGGGGCAGGCGCGCCGGTAGGCCGGGAAGTGGCTGAGGCATTCGAGCACCCTGGCCGTGATGTCGGCGGTGCTGGGATCGATCATCGCGTTGTGGTCCGCGAAAGGAACCTCGGTCAGCCAGCCCTGATCGTTGTCCCGATCGAAGCTGCCCCAGCCTCCGTCGCTGTTCTGCATTCCCATCATCCAGCCGAGGCCGCGCTCGATGGCTCCCGCCCGCCGCGGATCGGCCACCGCCGCCGGGCCCTGCGCCAGGACCATGAGCGCCATGCAGGTGTCGTCGACGTCCGGGTAGAACTCGTTGCGGTGCTCGAAGTACCAGCCGCCCGGCGGCGCGGCGTTTCGGACGGACCAGTCACCGGACCGCCGCGTCTGCTTGGCCATCAGCCAAGACGTGGCGCGCTCGAGGGCGGGCGCTGTCGGTGAGACGCCCGCCTGGAGCAGCGCGGAGCTCGCGAGCACCGTGTCCCAGACCGGCGAGAGGCAGGGCTGCATCCGGAGCGCGCCGCTCTCGTCGCGCAACAGCAGACCGTCCAGGTAGGCGAGATTCTGCGCCAGCAACGGATCTTCCTCGCGGTACCCCAGACAGCGGAGCGCGAGCACGGCGTTGGCCATCGCGGGGAGAATGGCCGACAGTCCGTCGGAGTCGTCGAGCCGCTCGATCATCCAGGCGGCCGCGCGCTTCACCGCGATCGCCCGCAAGGCGCCCGCGCCGGGGAGTCGTTCCCAGCGCTTGAGCAGCCGGTCGATACCGAGGAAGAGTCTCTTCCAGGCATCGGTCGTGGTGGTCGCCCCGTTCGTGCGGTTCCCGGCGCCCGAGGATTCCGGGTAGAGCTCTCGCACCCCGCAGGAGGGCGGGAGGGCCACGATCGGTTTTTTCGCCCAGAGGATCGAGAGCGGGATGAAGATCGTCCGGGACCAGCTGGAGAAGTCGTAGATCGAAAACGGCGCCGTGCGGGGCAGGAACAACAGCTCAGGTGGGATCGCCGGAACGTCTGCCCAGGGAAACTCCCCGAAGAAGGCCAGGTGATACTTCGTGTAGGTGTTGGCGCCCGCGATGCCGCCGAGCGCGAGGATGACCTGCCGCGATCGCCGCATGTGGGGGGCATCCGCCGAATCCCCGACGAGCTTCAAGGCAAAGTAGCTGAGGCACGAGACCGACAGGTCGGGCGGTCCGCTCGGGTACTGGCTCCAGCCGCCCGCGGGCAACACCTCGTCGCGAACGACGCGGGCCAGATCGCGCGCTTTCGGGCTCTCTCGCCGGCCGAAGAAGGCCTCCAGCAAGATCACGTAGCTCTCGAGCGTGGTGTCCCCCTCGAGCTCCCCGCACCAGTACCCGGCCGGTTCCTGTTTGCTGAGGAGCCAGTCTCGGGCGGCCACGATGGAGGCATCGACCCGCGCGGGGGCGGGTGCAGTGCCGAGGAGCAGAGAATCCGTTTGCGGCCCGGACAGGCTGACGTCCGCCATGCGATTATTCCGCCAAGTCTGGTGTCTAGATCGGCCCGCGTGGTAAAGACGAGAGGCCAGATGCGCTTTCCTTTCCATATCACGACCGACATGGTTGGCTATCAGATCAAGCAGGCCTTGCGCGGCCAGACCCGCTATCCGTTCGTCTTGATGCTGGAGCCGCTCTACACCTGCAACCTGGCGTGCATCGGCTGCTCGACCGAGCGCCACACGGGAAAGCTCGCCGATCGTTTACCGGTCGAGACCTGCCTGCGCGCGGTTGACGACTGCGGCGCACCCACCGTCTCGATCTGCGGCGGGGAGCCGACGCTCTATCCCGAGATCAAGGAGCTGGTGGACGGCATCATCGCGCGCAAGCGGCACATCTACTTGTGCACCAACGCACTGGTCCTGGACACGAAGGTCTTCGGTCGCATCCCGCCGCACAAGCGGCTGACGATCAACGTGCATCTCGACGGCATGCGCGAGACCCACGACAAGGTCTGCGCGAAGACGGGGGTGTTCGACACCGCGATTGGCCAGATCCGGGAGGCCAAGCGCCTCGGCTACCACGTGACCACCAACACGACGGTCTTCAAGGAGACGTCGGTCGAGGAGATCGAAGAGCTCTGCAAGCTGGTCACCGGCCTCGGCGTGGACGGCCTGCTGATCTCGCCCGGATATCACTACGAATCGGTCAAGGAGAACATCTTCCCGACACGGCTCGAGATCCAGAGCAAGTTCCAGCGCATCCTCGAGCTGTCGAAGAGCTACCAGCTCCAGTCGACGCCGATGTACCTGGAATTCGCGGCCGGCCAGCGCGAATACGACTGCTCTCCCTGGAGCACGGTCACCTTCACGCCCAAAGGGTGGAAGAAGCCCTGCTACCTGATCGGCGAATCGTACGTGGCCGACTGGAACGAATTTTGGACCAAGACCGATTGGGCTTACTGGGAGTCGCGAAAGGACGATCGCTGCCAGAACTGCGCGATGCACTCCGGATTCGAGGCGTCCGCCGTGAGGGGGTTGCGCAAGAGCCCGAAGGATCTGGTACGCATGGCGGCCTGGAATTTCTTGGGCTGAGACTCCCATGATCGCTGCCGGCTCACCCGACAGGTCCGTGACTGCCGTCGTGGCGGCGCTGCCCGAGGAACTTTCGCCGCTCCGCTCGCGCTTGTCCGGGATCGAACGGACGCGCGTGGGGTCGCTCGTGGTGGAGACCGG
>OCTA010003153.1_pt1 | contig 14683 bp, 13 predicted proteins | sample 1538991 | NCBI WGS metagenome assembly OCTA01 (sample SAMEA3539302, study PRJEB22396) | soil metagenome | biome: tundra; feature: field; material: soil | place: USA | collected 2010-05 | depth 0.15 m | reverse complement strand
TGCCAACAAATATCTTGAAGACGATAATCAGCCAGTTGCCCCGCCACTCTTGCTTTAGCTTTAGTATTCGGCACGGGGATTGTTTTATCTGATAGTTCCAGTTTAGCAAAAAAATCATCGGCATTATATCCCGCTGTAGTCGTTAAGGTTGGCCCGTATAATCCATAGAAATACTTGGGGGATTCGAAGTTTGGAATAAGGCAAATTGAACCATCACTCGAAATCATATTGGGATGTGCCCCTATTACGACATCATCAATATCCACCCGAAGCATTTCTTTGCCTTTCATCGCCTTGGCAGGTCCAGCATGAAAATTGAGAGCCTCTATTACAAGCCCCAAGTTTAACCATATCTCTTTATTTGGCGCTTTGCGGTCGAAATCTTCCCCTGAAGATTTGTTCTGGAATTTATTCGGAAGGTCCGCTACGTCACGACCATAAAATACGCCATATATATACTCATTGTAATTGTCGGGGTGAGCCTTCTTGATGTATGCACAGAAATCCTTGAGTTCTGGAATGCTCTGCGGTGGCGTGCTCAATACGTGTCGGAACTGATCGAGAGATTTGTCAACAAATTGAACAAGACTGTTAAGTGGTGTATCTTTCGCTTTTTCCGTTTCATCTGTAGAAGATGTATCCACTGCCGTAGAATCCACAATCAAACCAGCATAGATACGATCTTTGGACGTTATCTCAGTGTTACATCGAAACTTATTTCCATCAACTGTCCACTCGAAATTCGTGATGATTCCGAAAATGACATCGTAGTTTCCCTTTGAATCAAGGATGTTTTTAGTGTAAAGGGGATACGGATTGTTGAACAGGTTTTGAAGCTCGTCTTTGTTGGTGTTGGCCAAATTAACGAGCGATTTCGGATTGTAAAGGTTCCATCCCCACTCCATAATGCACGAAATTCCCGGGACGAGAAAATAGGGAGTCATGTACTCCAGTTGTTTCCTTGAAAAGCATACCCAATCTACCGATGCACGACGATACAATTCCTTCTGGATGGTCACTTGGATACGTTCGATTTCGGGTGCAGGAACATGAATTGGGTAATCGGCAGTAAGGTCGTTGTCTATGGTATGAGGGTCATGCCCCGCACTCGGAACATAACCAATGATGGAAGGGTTTCCTGCCGATTTGGTAAAGCCATAATCAGAATAGAATCCCTTTCCGCCATAAAACACAAACCCCTCTTTAGGTTGAATCGCCTTGCCCTTAGAGTCAAGTGTTGGACCCCTGCTGTTTGAGCAGAGTCTCACCCACGGTGACATCGGGCCACGATATTTTGACCAATCACCCGTGTTGCTGCCCCAGTTCCCCTGCGTATTTTCAACGTACTTAAGGCTACGGTTTATCTTTCGCCGATTCATCTCGGCTTGAAGCTCTTCGGGAACATTACATGGTTCCCAAGGTATGATAGGTCCAGGCATAACTATTATGAGTTGAGTTGGTTGTAGGCAATGAGAATACTGCCTATGTCCACGGGAATACGTAGTATTAACCCAGGAGGAACGCTAAAACGTCCTTTTCCCAAGTTATTAGCTAGTGCGATAATCCAGTACAGCGTTGGGTCTCCGTAGTACTTGTACGCCAGCGTATCAAGGTAATCCTCCGAATTGGATACCATTCGAATATCGCTATCTTGCGGAGAAATGATAGGGTAAGTGGCGGTCTGATAGACCCGCTTACCATCCCACCTGTTCCATACTGAAATGTCTTCGTATCTCTTCATAGTTATGATGGAACAGGAATACTTGGAATATTCACAACCAGGTTTTTATTCCAATCGTTCGGGGCTATTCCGTTAGGAACAGCATTTTCATTCCATCCAGAAAACTCTTCGTCTCGTGGAGCATGACCAAAGTTGGCACCACCCACCACAGCACGCTCTTTTTCAAGAAGTGCCGCTGTAAACCCGAGTTCGACCTCTCGGGGAACCTGACCAAACTTGACCTTGGGAGATGTAATAAGTCCAGCCATATAACTCCAATTTCCCGCACCCATATTATCCTCGTTGTACGTCTCCCATGCAGCGTCATCTGGAACAGTTATAGTAACAGATTGAATAAGTATAGGTTGATCCCTATACATGTCTCCCATTGTAAGCATAAACATTGGTGGCACCATGAATCTATCGTAGGCGCTATTTCCACTTGCCACTACTCCTGCGGCTGCCTTGGTGTAGTTCGCTGGTTTGTAAGATGTCATTATGTAATTGATTCGTTGCCATGTGGGAGCCAGTTCAGCAATACTGCTGATAACAATGTGTAAGTTGAAAGTTAAATTTCGATTGAACCCTCCGTAGAAATACACTTTATCTGCACGACCAATGAATGGCATTTCGTCCCACGATGCATTTCCAGCTTCCGAAAGACCCTTGATAGATGCTCGGAATGGGATATATTTGTCATTGACAACATCGTAGAAGTACAAGGCAATCAAATCATCCTGATATGGCTCCCATACTGGCCAGCGTCCCGCTAGTGGAGATGCGCCCGTGCCTCTAGGATTATCCAACACGTCCAGCGTGTTGATGGCATCGAAGGTTCCAGCCGTAGGAAGTTTGAGAGACTGTTGAACGTTGTTGATGAGTTCATTGCTGACCATTGTGACTCCCTCATCACGATATGCAGCCAGTGACCCGAGAGGAAAGTTATTCGGACTCTGACTCTTGTTTCGGGTCTTAAATAACCTATCATAATTGTACTGCACGGAGTCTTGCATCAATAACACAGAGTTCTGATCGGGTTCAACCTGATAGGTTTTTTCACTTGCCGCCCTGATTTTGTCAAGTACCGCCGTTAACTTGGTATTAGTATCATCAGCACGTTGCGCCTCGGGGTCTTTTGATGGGAAATCCTGTTTCTGATAGAAGTTGTACTGCACCATCATTTCAGACGCTCCGAAATCATCATCTTGTGCAGCACCTATTGAATCACCATAGCGGTATCCCGGCTTCTTTTCAACTCCACTTTCCGAGATAGAATATCCAACTGGTCCTACAGTAGGAATACTATAGGAAACTGACCCTTGAGTGGAAACACGGGTGAACCTAACCACTCCGTTCTGAACCTGTGCATAAAATTTATACGGAGAAGTTGAATATTCACCCTTCTTACGGATATTCTGAGTTCCCGTCTTTCCCGCAATCCACGTCGGTCCAAGCGAAAATCCATTATCATCACTGAACTTATAATCCGTCGAGAGCATCATACCATAAGCACCTTCATCACTTCGGAATTGAATATTGGTCTGGGTCTGGGGGATGAAGTTCTGGAATAGGGAAGTTACCAAGCTTTTCACAGCAGATAAGAACCCACCAGATGAACTCCCGCCTGATTGAGAGGTTCCTGGCCATTGGGTTTGTAAATGCGCTTGCCCTCTAAGAGCCGTTCCAGCACGAAGATTACCCTTGGTTCCCATCGTCTTGGTTGCCTCGGGAAGTGCATCTGGGTTAATATCCAACGCTGTCCCCGAAACGGGGTTCGTTTTTGGGGGACCAAAGATAGCACTCCCCAAACCACCGAGCAATGTCGTTGCTATACCCGCAAGACCCGCCGAGGTATCAAACGACCTCTCTGGTCTTACGGACCCAAGAGCTAGAGTCAACCCAGCCGCAACGATTGGTGAGGTTGGGTTGTAAATACGTCTTTCGTTGTACGGAGATGCGGTTTGGAGAAGGAATTGTGTAGCAAGGAACCCGACTCCACGCCCTGATACTAAAAACTTGGTGGTTCGGATTACGTCAATGATTCCAGACCCTGGTGCAAATAGGTGTGAATCATACTTCTTCAACGAATTTGGGAAATTTGTATTCTGGTCAGGATAGATATAGTAATACGGCTCGTCCCCCCACGAAATCAAACCTTGACCATAGTTGGAGTATGGCGACAAACGGTGATAGAGGGAATGCTCATTCTTATTCCATATCATTTCTGGCTTTCCAATGGATGGTCCTGTGGGATAGCCTCCGGGCCTTTGAATTAACGCCCAGGTTGGTTCAAAATGTGCTTGTGCCATACGATATAAATATTACGCTACCTTATTTACTCCGTAACCTCCACGAAACTCGGTCTGACGAGCAAGGTGGGTACTAAGTAACTGACCATCCATATGGATATTATTGTCCTTAGCCAGAATCTTCTCAAGCAAGGCAACCATTTTCTGTCCAGTAGCCTCGGACATAGGAATGGATGCTTCTTTGTCATCCTTTCCGGATTCTCCAGGCTTCCTTGTAAACGGTGCAATTTTCGTTCCCTCCGGGGATACAGTCACGGCGGGTATGTAGGCAGCTTGCGCCTTCTTCTCAACTGATGTAGATGCACCACCCCTCAGCTTCTCTGCCATTTTCCCCATGCCGGGGACTTTATCCATAATCCACGCCATGCCTCTACGGAACGGCTCGGTCAGTGAATGCAAAAGCATTTCCCCTATGCTTGAAATACCTCTCAGAATGGAAAGCCCAGCCTGCGAAGGTGAATTGCCTCCCCACCACGAACTTATTTTATTCCAGGCGCTTACAAACGGGTCAGTAAGTCCGTGGTAAATAGCAGACCCAATAGAGGAAATTCCGCCGATGATAGAGGCAAAGAAATGATCGAATCCTCCTGAGAACGAGCCGAAGAATTTCCCGATTGGTCCTGAAACATATGACTTCCAATATGCCCCTATCAACCCAAAGTATGATTTCATCATTCCCCATATCGCCTTGATTGGCTCGGCAAAGGCATTCCACACCATTTTGATGCCAGCCCATATCAGTTTTATACCTGACCACCACACCCCGAACATTATCTTCACGATTTGCCATTCGACTCCGAGGATTTTCTTAAACACTCCCCATACCTTGCCCAATAGATTGCCGATAGCAGCAAACGTCTCGGGGAACATCTTCTGCAATACCCTGTAACCTTGGATAAGAAGACCTGGGAATTTTAACCACTTGGATGACCATACCACAATCTTCCCAATCCACCCGCCAATCCACTTGACTGCTTTAACTATCCAATCGAACCCAGGGATGATACCTCGGAGTGCTCCCATGAGACCTCCACCGAGTTTCTGTATCCAACTTCCAGTAGTGCTATTCCATCCCCGAATGAACCCACCAATGGCTTGGAATGCTGCGATGACCCATCCGATTGGTCCGAGTATTTTTCCGAAGAACCCGAGGAACTTTCCGAAAAATCCAAGTTTCCCGATTACCATCCCAACTAAAGCCGAAATTCGGTTCCACGGTCCCATGAGTTTAAGTCCAATATTTGCCATTCCCATGAAGAAACGAGAATACATAGACAAAGCAGGAGTCATCATGGTCACATAATGACCTACAGTATAAAGCGCCTTGCCGAGAGTTCCCAACGCCGCAATTGGCGCAAGAAGGACAAACGACCACTTAGCAATAGCCAGACCAATATCCATTGCTGGCAACACCAAATCAAGCATCTTGTCAACAATAGGAAGGAGAAACTCTTGCGACTTGGCCAGAAGTGCATTCCACTTAGCCGTAATAGCCGTCAAACGTGTCTGGTTGTTCATCGTGCGTAAGAGGGCACTGCTATCTTTAGCTCTTGCCTTAGCTGCTGCTTCATTCTCCTTACGCATCTTCTCGTACAAAGCAAGTTGTGCCTTCTGCTCGGGAGTTCCATTACGCTTAACTTGCTCAAGTTGCTTGCTGGTCTGCAACATCTTGAGCAATTCATCAACGCTCTTTCCTGTTGCCCTGGCAAACGCTTCTTGTTGAAACACATCGAGGCTCTCGAAATTGATTGACTTGGTAATGCGAAGAATTTCTTTCGTTGAACCTTCAAGGTCTCTTCGGTATGCTAACTCACGAGCACGTTGAAGATTAATAGAACGCCCAAGCAAGACCGAGGCGTCCATTTCCTCGTTTATGTTCTCAGAAAAATCCAAAATATGTCGGCTTGATTTTGCGGCTTGATCGAGTGACGTTCCCATTCTCTGCAACTCAATCGCTGAACGCAATGCTACGTTCGGAAGACGAGACATCATAGTGAGTGTCCTATCCGACCTACTCGCCACTTGCTTCATCACATCTTGGAGAGGAACCCCTGCTGCTGCCGCCATATTCTGAGCCACGTACATCATTGATGTTTGTGACTCCATCGAATTCTTGGAAATAGCAGCCATATTACGAAGAAATCCAGCGCTGACTTCTTCGGAAACACCAAGCTGTGCGGACATAAGCGCCACGTCCTCAGCCATTGATTTGGTAACATTATGAACACCGCCGACTGCTTTGCCAAGTTCTTGATATGACTTATAGACACTTTCAACCGTCACTCCCATCGCCATGTTATCAATGGCAATACGTTGAACATCCTTTCGAATAGCCGCCGTGTCTCCACGAGTCATTCCCATTGTCTTTCGGAAGTCCCATGCTGCTTTATCCATCCGGTTGAAGAGGTCGTAGGCTCCCTTAAGCATCATTAGGATGCCACCCCAGAAAGCAGCAGTCAACTCCGTTCTAACCCCTACCTTTATTAACTCTTCACTGATGTCTTTAGTCAACTCAAACTCATTGACTTTTATGCCAAAGAGTTTCTTCGCCTGGGAAGAAGCAAATGTGAAATATTTATTCCCTTCATCGTAAAGGCGTTTTGCCATGCCTGTCTCGATGGTGTTCGCCTCTCGGGACATGGAAATAAGTTTTATTGTAGCAGATATTTTGTCCTTTATGGATTCCACATCCTGCTTGGCGGCCTTCATGTTTGCATCGCCCAGCGCACCAACCTGTTTTATCTGTGCCTTTTCAAGCTCAATGAACTTATTTGAAAGTTCATCCATCATGCGTTTCTCGCTCTTTCGGCGGGCAACTACTCGTTGCTCAATATTAAGGTTTATACGACCAATGTGCTCATATTCTTTCTTCTGATCCACAAGCAGATCGAGGATTTGTTTTTGGACATCTACGATGTCACGAAACGTATCCACGTTCTCGGCGGTCGGATATAGAGGTATGTCAGCCATAGGTTACGATTATAAATAGGAGGATGGCTCGGTTTTGCGCTATTGACAGCGTTATAAAAATGTGGTAGTGTACTTGTATGAATGAAATAAATGAACCGAGTTGGCTTGCCCGACTGTTTATTGGAGTGGGAGTCGTGGGATTGCTTGGAATCCTAGTATGTGCGATGGTAGCACCAGCGTTCGGGCCGGGGATTGAGCGTAGAAAGTGTTGTGAATACGCCATCTACAGAGATTGGGAACGGCGTGTGGCGGGCGATATGATAGTGATTTACATACTCTTATGGGTCATCGCCGCAGTCTCATGGGTCGGATTTCTGTCCATTGCCATTATCCTCGGTTGATGCCCGGGCCTCTAGCCGTCTTGGGTTGAGGAGTTGCCTCTTTTGAATTTGAGGATGCCCTATCCAAATCATGTTTCTCCTTCTCCTTCGTATTGACAAGTTTTCGGAGGTAGAAAGACCTGTACTGAACAGGCATTTCGTACACAGCAAAGTATTCGATATTCCCGAAGTGGGTCAAATCGAATATGAGTTCGTGAAGTTGAACCTTATACTCCTGAGTTAGGCCAAAAAAAGGACACCCCCATTGGGGTCTCTTCCTTCCTTTCCAGATTGCAGTTGGCACATTGGAAATCAAACGTGGTATCAATATCAGGCATAGTCTCCCGCAAGTGCATTCGGAGAGCGAGACTGTCCTTGGAAACAAGTTCATCATTGACAAATCGGCGGATGGCCGCACGCTCAGTATTTCCATTGAGTGCGATAATGATATGCCCAAGGCGAGTCGTAATCTCACGACGCAGGTCTTTGGAAATTTTCTCCATACCCTTCAACTCTTGGTCAATCAGGTTTTCATCCTTTTTAGTAAGAAGCTTGAAGGTAACGGTGTGACCAGAATATGGGAGTTTGAGTTGAAAACCATTCTCCCCCTTTGGATACTTGGCGAAATCAAACTTACGATTGTCCATCTTTCCGAGGTCAATAGTAATAGAGTTCTCCTTCCCACAGCGCCCACAGGTCAGTGTAGCTTCATAAGCATCACCATACGCCAATCGTCGAATGGCGAAAAAGGCAGCATTCCTATCACAGATGAGCATGTCATCTAGCGGGATAGATTTGTTGACTACTACGGATTCGAGAAGCTTATCAAGAACGATGTTCTTTTGGATAAGGTTCGGAGAAGTTAGAATGTCCTCCTCCTTGGCGGTCATCATTTTGAGTTCGATTTGACCGTTGGAAAGCGGGTTATTTTCGGGGTAGAACCATCCCTTAGAAGGGAGATTAATGACTTCGGTCGGAAACTTGGATTCCATCTTTTGGGGAGAAGGAGCAGGCTGAGATACGCTTGGTCTGGTGATCGGGATAATTTGGTCCATAAACTTCTATTTGGTTGTTACTGGTCTTGAAAATACATATAATATCCAAGAAACTTTTGGATTTATTATATTATCCCCGCATCTTTCGTATATTTTCAGCCACGGTTCCACCGGCAGGAATTGCCGAAACAGGAGCACCCTTCAACTGTTGAAGTTGCTTTTGTTTAGCGGAAATATCAAGCTTATTCTTTTTGGCCTGCTGAACGTAATAGTCTTGCTGAGTATTTATACTCTTCAAATCCAAATCCGCCGTTCGTATTTTATCCACCTGCGCCTTCTTGGCATCCCGTTGTGCTTTGGCCTTTTCCACTGACGTTTGAGCATCTTGTGGTTTCACACCATCATCAGCAGTCCCAGAACCGGAACTGGTAGAATCACTATTACTACTTGAAGACATAGACGACATGGATGAATACTCCTTCAACACCTTCTTTGTAATCAGGCGAAGAAGTTCATCAAGTTGGCGGCGGGAGATTTTCATTAGGAATCAAGAATCTTGTTGACCATTTTCTTAATCAGCTTGGTGACACCTTCATTAATACCCTGGGGCTTCGCTGTATAACGGTTATTTGTGTAGTTTGCGTACTGGGCATCGGTCATGGAACCCATACGGGCTATGTACTCGTCATCGTAATCTTTCGGTCCACTATAGTTGACAGTCTGATTAATAGGGGAAACGGGAGTATTCACAAGTTCTCCTGGTTGAACCGAATCGTTCTTCGCAACTTGAAGGCTCTTGTCCCCCATCAGAAAAACTTCGGATTCCGGGTCTGTCCTGCCGAAGAAGAAAAAGACAGTAGAGTTCGGGTTGGTCATGACTTCTCGTGCCAATCGTTTCGCACCGATGGAAACTTTCGTTCGTGGACCAGCCATAGAGACTGCCACTTGATGAAGTGTTCTTTCAATGGCGGCTTCGTCTTTTCCTTGCCACTTTATGGGTTGGAGTTTGGACTTATCTTCTGGATTGAGAACAACTGCACCCTTCGGAATGCGCTGCGGGGGGGTTTCCTCTGGCTTTGGTTCTTCTGGTGTTGGCTCTTCCTTTGAAATGGGGGGTTGTCCCCCAGTGCCCTGATCATCTTGGGATGGAGCCAAATCACCTTTGGTAGGATCATCCTCCTCGCTCATTTGTCCAGGATTAAAAAAATGGGCACATTTACAAGCTTTGCATTGTCCATTCCAATTATGATGCGAAGATTCCGGATGACCACATCCACACGGCTCTGAAAACTCGGATATTTTATTTGGGGCTACGCCGGATTCATCCAACTCGGTGATGTTTACCTTCTTCTTATTTCCGATTTTGGCTGACTTGCCTGTGATCGTCTGCTTGACTGGTTTGACATCATCGCCCTTGCCAATACCAGAAGACTTTAGCTTACTTACGTTCGCTTCTTCTTCAAGTTGATCAAGAACCTCCCGCACACATTGACGGGTGAGGTATTCCAAAAGTTCAGTTTTTATAATCATTCTTTTTCTCCATTTATTGGGAAAGTTAAAAAAGTTCAGTTTTTACAATCATTCTTTTTCTCCATTTATTGGGAAAGTTAAAACAGACTCCTTCGTCGGGTTCCAGTCCCACTCACCAGTAGTGTATCGTGCAACATCCTGAATATATTCAAATGAGAATTTCACTTCCGAAGAATTATCATGCGCCATAAAAGTAACTACCTGCTTATCGAAATTTACATCCCTCAATCTATATCCACAATTCTCAGTTCGAATCTTCATATGGTTATAAATATCGTGGGTTGGCAGTAAAGTACAAAGAAAAACCCCCGCCGAAGCGGGGGTCTCTCATGAAAGATTTGGCTTAATATTGGAGTATAGCGTAGTCGTAGCTGAGCTTGAGTGTGACCAGTATCACTTCACCTGCATCAGTCCATGTCATTTCTCCGCCATCGTAGCTAGTTGGAAAAGCACCCTTCAAGGTCCATTCCTCGACTTTATCCCCTACGGGACCAAGTACGTCAATCGTGCATTCCTTCTTGTAGAAATCCTGATAGCCATCACGTCCCGTTACGGATTCGTGAGAAAGGCGGAACCATTCAAACACGGTTTGAGTTGCTGAAGGCACAACTGGGTCGTAAAGTTCGAGTGTAATTTCATCCCATACCGTCTTCCCTTTGTAGAACCATTGCAGGTTGATGTAATCAATCGTCTTGCGCTCTTGGGTCCACTTTGGGCGGTCAGTCTTGCGAATGAGGTACGTGGGAATGCCGTCTATGTACATCAGGAAACGATTTTTGGTCTTCGGTTCCCAAATGGTATAGAACATCTCGTTGTTTGTTAGAAGGTCTGCCATAAGTCAAATTCCTGTATTGTTGGTACTGGTCTGTTTATAAATATCATCAAATATGGAAAATGCGTCAAGAAAATATGCATTCTTATAGTTAATCATAGTCTCCTATGTACTTCTTCCAGTTACGACTGTTGGGGTCAAGTTTATAAATATCAATGTGTGATGGGTCGAATATCACATCCTTTATCTTCTTCCATGTATAGAAGTTTCCCCTCTCATAGACAGAGTAGGGGATGTCAATAGTGAAGATTCCTTCCCTAAACTTTCCGATGACATAAGTGTGAGGTTCGTTGTACTGAGTCTGAACATCATAAATGCCGTGACCAGAAAGAATATCACACATTTCTGTGGCAATGTCATCGCAAATTCCACCAAATCCGTAATTGGAATCCTCCCCCTCTTCATCTTGTTTCCAATCGTCATATACTTTTTGGGCGGCAGCCGCCAACTCCCTCTTTACTTCATCAGTAATTTGAGAGATGCTGTTGAGTCTTCCTTCACATAGTAATGACCTAAGACGTATCATCGTGAGGCTCCAATCTTCTTACAACGTTGTCATGGTCGTCCGTCATCCTTTTGGACTTGATGGGGTTGTCAAAACTTGGAATAGAAATGACCTCTTCTTTTGTCATTTTTGGAGTCTTCGGGGCATTCTTACTTCGGACTTGCCATCGGCGAGTTGACCCATCGGTGTTTTCTATTTTCAAGCGGTCTTTCTCGGGGATGCCAGAGCCAAACCCTTCACTCTGTATTCGTTGAAGTTTGTACCATTTCTCCAAATCAGGAAGTATATCTTCTGGTTTATTATACCCTTTATCAAAGCCGGGATGTTTCATGTCTATCGCCATACCCCCCTTATTAAATACCCACTTGCCTCCATATTTTCCCCACGAAGGTGGAAATACAGAAGTTTGAGCAAACCGTTTTCCATTGAGATTGATTCCTACAACATTGTTCTTATCGGGAGGAGAAAGAGTAAAATGAATGCTTTGACCTTCGGACTCGTTTATAGGTTTTGGACGCTTCCAAAAGCTGTGAATGTCAGTGTTTGAATCATATTTTACTACAACCCCACGATACTTGAAATTATCTCCACACTCTTCTACTTGTCTGGAAAATTCCGAAACAGAACCAAATATAGAATCCACTAGAGATTCGTCCCTACAATTTCCAATAAACTCTAATGCATTACCACCACTTTCCATCTTAAAACGTCTAGTTCCTGTCTCATTGACCGTTTCTTCCCATTCCCACGAAGAACTTCGGACGCCTTCCGGCTCCTCGGGAGAAGTATATCCTCCCTGATCAAATATCTTTCTTAGAGTAGAACTTCCGCCTTCGACAAACATTGCCGCCAAATCACTTCTCATATGCATAACATTCAATGCCTTATCTATAGCGTGTAACCTAGCCTCGCCATTTTCAGCACTGAAAATATCACCATACAAATGTTCAAGTTTAGGAAGACCATAATCACTCAACATCCACGCACCATTATTGTCAGTAAAATAGTTGCTCATCCACACATCCCATTGATTATCTGTAAACTCGACCCCCATGTCTTCGAGATATGGACGAACATCATTAGATGTATGACCCATCATTTCGGTGGACGCTCTAAGGCGAGCAATATTGGTTAGTACTCGGTCTGCTATTTGGTTAAGCCCATCCTTATCAATGTGTTTCGCTCGCCCATATTCGAGCCACACCTTCCTCAATAGAGTTGCGGGAATCTTTTTCCAAGGAACCTTTCCTTTCCCACCACTCCGCTTTAATGATTGAGCAAGGTCCATAAGTTCGGACTCATATCTATCTATAAAATCGAAATTTGCCTTTTCATCCGCCGGGGCGTACAACTCCGAAATTGCCTCTGTAACAGGAAAATTTATATGCTTGATTCTACGCTTAAATTCAGCATCATATGTGTCGAACATCTTCTTATGCATCTCGGCATGTTCGAGACTACCATGCATCTCGCAATAAGTTACTGCTCTCGCTTCCTTCTCACGAAGCGCCTTTATTTCATCTGCCGTAAGACGACTATTTCTGAACTTTCCCGTTTTCGTGTCCATCTTGTCCCAGTAACTTCGGTCGAACTTCGGGTTCCCCATTTGGGGGTTGTCGGTAAGAGACAAATCGGGCAATGTCTGCTTAACATCCTTCTCTCCGACCTCATCTACACTCATTTCTTGGTCATATACCGTCGTAATGGTGTCCTTGAGTTGCTTGATGAGTCCACGGGAGCGAAGTATCTTGAAGATGATATTCTCGTAACTTAGCTCTCCATAGGTATCGAGTCCATATTGACGATAAGCGTCAAGATACTTTTTCGCCGATTTCATCTGCTCTCCATTTCTACTTCCCAGGGAGTTTTGGAGATACTGCTTCATGGTGTTGTACTGAAACTTTAGGATATTCCTATCAATGTTCAGAGGCATTTGAAATGGTTTTCGAATCCATTGGTCCTTCACAATGGAATAGACACCTGTGACATAAGGTTTCTGTTCGGAAGAATTTTGGATGTTCATTTCCACCTTGAACCCCTTGATTGTTACCTTATGCTCAAGATTCCATTGTGCTCCCGCAGTCTTAACAGTCTTAGCGGCAGTCTCGGAAGGCATTTGAAGCTTGGCGTAGTCAACTATAATGTGAACATCAATATCGCTATCGGCAGTCCAATTGTAGTTGGCGACAGAACCCATCAGATAAACGTCAATAACGGGTGATGGTAATTTTGTCTTCCCATAGAAATCGTACGCCAACCTCAACAGATTCATACGCACCTGAGAATTGAGATGTTGTGCCGTATCCCATAACTCAGGGCACAGGGTCTCGTTGTAGATACGAAAATTAGACATTATCAACCCTTACAATGTATGTTTTTGCTGTCTGTTTATCTGCCACAGAAGTAAACTCAGAGACAGTAACCTTCAATGGAACATTGGAGGCATTGACGAAATTCATCGTGTTATTTGCGAATCGAACAAAGTCCCGTGGACCCACTGGCTTTGACTCTTCGTTCTCACCATTTTGCATTTCATTCACCCCATTGGCGTATGGAGACTCTTTCTCGTCAAGGTTGACTGCTGACATTGTTCCTCCTGGTTCTTGTTTTTTATACTTTTCTTCCCCGCTCGGAGGCATCCCTGGAACAGCTTCGGACTCCTTGACAGTCCCAAATTCCAATGCTTTTCGTGCAGCATGACGTTGATTACGGGCCTCAGTAACATAGGGACGTAACCAATCATTTATCTTCTCAATTGGTGTCTCGGGACGGGAAATCATCCCTTTGCAGTCACTATGACGCCAGGTAGTGCCACCATCTTCAGTGTACTCATGTCGTTCGTAGATTTCCGTTTTGCAATGTGGGCAGATGTCGTATTGAATCTCACGGATTCCACGTTTTATAAGCTTTTCTGGAGCTTCTGCGAACGTCTTGTTAATCGTCTCTGCAATTAGTCGTTTAAGGTCTTTGTTCATATATAGGTATAAATATTATCGCCCATTCCAAAATTGGCGTCTTACCATAAGGCTATGGGCAATCTCCCCGAGACTCAATGGGAGGGCAACCTCCCTCAACTCCTCGATTGTCTTACGATACTTTTTAGCATCATGAAGAACGCCATATCCACCCGCCTGAACGAATGCCTTGACTGTGCTCTTGCGATCATCCACGAGGATTGATAGGTGATTGGCAAACTTTGCTTTTAGAACTCCCTCAGAGACAATGTGAATATGGTCGGGGGGAAGATGGGGATGGAGATTGTGTTTGAGCCATTCGAGTTTTCCATCCTGAACAATCTTTCCCGCTTGAACGTCCTGCTTGGCTGCGGTCGAAGAAAGTATATGAATATTTTCAAACAAGGCATTTGCCTCTCCCCATAATTCTTCACCACCCTGCTCCCATCCAAGTTTCCTCCAAAAATCAGGATTTCGGGTCTGGGTGTGAACTCGGGAAATAGATCGGAAGAGCACACGTCTGAACTCCAGTCACTGACCAATCTCGT
>OCTA010003152.1_pt1 | contig 14684 bp, 12 predicted proteins | sample 1538991 | NCBI WGS metagenome assembly OCTA01 (sample SAMEA3539302, study PRJEB22396) | soil metagenome | biome: tundra; feature: field; material: soil | place: USA | collected 2010-05 | depth 0.15 m | reverse complement strand
AGACCAGCACGTCGTAGTTCCCTTCCCAGAAGTCGACCATGATCTGTTCCAGCTCATGCTCGTTCATCTGCCCGTGCGCCACGGCGATCCGCGCCTCCGGCACAAGCTCGGCGAGCTGGGCGGCGACCTTGCGGATCGAGCTGACCCGGTTGTGCACGAAGAAGACCTGGCCGTCCCGCAGCAGCTCGCGCCGGACCGCGGCGACGACCTGCTTCTCGTCGTAGGCGCCGACGAAGGTGAGCACCGGGTGCCGCTCCTCGGGCGGGGTCAAGATGGTGGACATCTCCCTGATCCCGGCCACCCCCATCTCCAGGGTCCTGGGAATGGGCGTGGCCGACATGCCGAGCACGTCCACCTCGGTACGCAGCCGCTTGAGGTACTCCTTGTGCTCCACCCCGAACCGCTGTTCCTCGTCGATGATCACCAGGCCCAGCTTGGAGAACCGGGTCTCCGGGGACAGCAGCTTGTGCGTGCCGATGATCACGTCCACCGTTCCGTCGGCGAGCCCGCGCAGGGTCTCGGCCGTCTCGGCGCTGCCCTGGAACCGCGACAGCGGCTTCACCGTGACCGGGAACGGGGCATACCGTTCGGAGAACGTGGAGAAATGCTGCTGGACCAGCAGCGTGGTCGGCACGAGCACGGCGACCTGCTTGCCGTCCTGCACCGCCTTGAACGCGGCCCGCACCGCGATCTCGGTCTTGCCGTAGCCGACGTCGCCGCAGATCAGCCGGTCCATCGGCACCGGCCGTTCCATGTCGTGCTTGACTTCGTCGATGGCGCCGAGCTGGTCCGGGGTCTCCACGTAGGGAAACGCATCCTCCAGCTCCCGCTGCCAGGGAGTATCCGGGCCGAAGGCGAACCCGGGCGAGGCCATCCGGGCCGAGTACAGCCGGATCAGCTCGGACGCGATCTGGCGGACGGCCTTGCGCGCCCGGCCCTTGGCCTTGGCCCAGTCCCCCCCGCCGAGCCGGTGCAGGGTCGGGGCCTCACCGCCTGAGTACCTGGTCACCTCGTCCAGCTGGTCGGTCGGCACGTACAGCCGGTCGGCCGGCTGGCCGCGCTTGTTCGGCGCGTACTCGATCACCAGGTACTCCCGGGTAGCCCCGGCCGTGGTCCTGGACGTCATCTCCACGTACCGGCCTACTCCATGCTGCTCGTGCACCACGTAGTCGCCGGACTTGAGCTGGAGCGGATCGACGCCACCACGGCGGCGGCTCGGCATCCGCCGCATGTCCCTGGTGGTCGGCATCCCGGCCGGATGCCCGGCCAGGTCGCTCTCGGTGAGCAGCGCGAGCTTGGCGGCCGGCCAGATAAAGCCGTTCTCTACCCGCGCGGTGGTGACGTAGGGGACGCCAGGCTCGGGCGGATCGTCAAGATCGGCCAGGCGGGCCCCGATGCCCTCGCCGCGGAGCAGCTCGGTCAGCCGTTGCGCGGGGCCGTGCCCCTCGGTGACAAGCACCACCCGCCAGCCGTCAGCCAGCCAGCCCCGCACGTCCGTCATCATCCGCGCCGTGTCGCCGCGATAGGCCGGTGCCAGCGAGGCATTAATCCGGAACGGCACGCGGTCCTCGCGCCCGGACAGCTGCGTGACGGCCGGGGCGGACGTCCCGGCCGGGGAGTCCGCGTCGTCGGTCACGCCGAACGGCGCGACCGTCCACCAGGGCACGCCCAGCGCCGCGGCGGCGGCGCGGATCCGGGCGATCGGCTGGAAGGCCGCGGCCCCGAGGTCGATCGGCGCCTCCCCGCCCACCTCCCCTTCCCTCGTCATGGCGGCGTTGGCCCAGGACGCCTCGAGGAACTCCTGGCTGGTCCTGACCAGTTCCCCGGCCCGGCTGCGGACCCGTTCTGGGTCGCAGGCGAGCACGATGCCGCCCGGCGGTACGTAGTCGAGGAGCAGCTCCATCCGTTCGGCGAGCACCGGCGCGAACGCCTCCATGCCCTCCACCGCTATGCCCTCGGCCAGCTTGCCGAGAATGTCGGCCAGGGCCGGGTGGTTGTCGGCCAGCTCCTTGGCCCGGGCCCGCACCGCGGGGGTCAGGAGCAGCTCGCGGCACGGCGGCGCCCACAGCCCGTTGTCGGCCAGGCCGATGCTGCGCTGGTCCGCGACCTTGAAGGAACGGATCTCCTCCACCGTGTCCCCGAAGAACTCGACCCGCAGCGGGTGCTCCTCGGTCGGCGGGAACACGTCGACGATGCCGCCGCGGACGGCGATCTCACCGCGGCTGGTGACCAGGTCGACCCGTGAGTAGCCGATCTCGACCAGCCGCGCGAGCAGGTCGTCAAGCTCGTACACCTGGCCCGCCTGGAGGCTGACCGGCTCGAGGTCACCGAGCCCGGCCACGATCGGCTGCAACAGGCTCCTGATCGGTGCCACCACCACCGTCAGCGGCCCGTTCGGCTCACCCGGGTCAGCGGGATGGGCGAGCCGCCGCAGCACCGCGATCCGCTGGCCTACGGTGTCGGATCGTGGCGAAAGCCGCTCGTGCGGCAGCGTCTCCCAGCCCGGAAAGGCCGCTACGCTGCCGGGCGGCAGAAACGAGCCGAGCCCGGCGGCCAGGTCCTCCGCCTCGCGCGCCGTGGCCGTCACGGCCAGCACGAACCTGGGGGAGTCGGCTGACGCCCGGCGGGTCAGCGCGGCGGCCAGTACCGGCCGCAGCGTCGGCGGCGCGACCAGGTCCTCGCCGGTGAGCTCAGCGTCAGCCGCACTGGAGACCGGGGAACCGCGCTCGGCGGCGTCGTCGTCAGCTTGCGCGACCACGTCATGGAGTTGCGGGTCGTCATCGAGAATGGTGAGCAGTCCTGCGAGGCTCATAATGTCCTTGTTATCGCCGTGTGTCCCTTGTCCTGGCGGCCCTGTGCCTGCGGGAGGACCGTCGGGTTGGTCCATGACCCGCTCCGGGCAGCATGAATCGGCCGGGTTTAACCACCCCGGCGCTTCACGGAACGCCCCTGAGTTTACGCGTTCCGCTGCGCTATGTGCGGGGCCGCCCCCGGCTAAGGGCCGGCCGCCCGGCGATCGGCGGCGCGGGTCCGGCCTAGCGCCAAAGGGCACCGTGCCGGGCGCTTTACGGTCCGGCCCGGGGTGCCTGCCGATCATATCGTGATCGATCCATTACGCTGCGGACTCATGGGTACAGGGGGATTCATGGGTGCAGGGGGCGGGCAGACCGAAGCGCGGCGGGCGGTGAGGCAGGCGCGGCACGCGGTGAGGCAGGCCCGGGTCGCCGCGGCGACCCGGGCGTACCGCGACACCCTGGTGCGCGAGATGTTCGCGCTGCCGGTCCGCGATTGCGTCTACCGGTGCATCGGCCGGCCGGTCAGCCTGCTCCGGGCCGGGTACCTGACCTCGCTCGACGAACTCGGCCTGACCCAGCTGCGCGCAGCCGGCTTCGAGATCGCGGTGCTGACGGTCGACGAGGAAGACCCCCGGTGGCCCGCCCCGCCGGGCCCGGCCATGACCGGCGACCCGGCGGCCGGCCGCGCCGGCAAGGTCATCCTCGGAGACCTGCGCACGATCCCGATGCCGCCGCGCTCCTTCGACATCGTGCACTGCGCGCTGCTGCTCGACCGCATTTCGCACGTCGAGCTGGTCCTGGACCGGTTCACCGCGGCGCTTCGCCCCGGCGGGCTGTTTCTGCTGCGCATTCGCGACCGGGACTGCGCCGCGGGTCTGCTCGACCGGATCGCGCCGCAGTGGGTCAGGCGGGCCCTGTGGTCCCGGGTCAACCCGGGTCAACCAGGCCCGTTCCGTGCCGTGTACTCCCCGGCCGCGTCAGATCACGGTATCCAGGCGTATATGCAGATGCGGGGCCTGGTCATCTGCCAGCGCGAGACCGCCAGGACATGGCCTGCCGGCCCCGGCCGGGCAGTCCGGGCGGTGGCCGCGGCTCGCGGCCTGATCGCCCGCCTGACCCGTGACCATCTGACCGATGCGCACGACGAGGTGCTGTACGTGATAAGAAAGCCACAGGATCGCTTCGCGCGCGTCGTGTGACGTCCGGACATGACGGCAGTTCCGTATCATTATCCGGCCCGGACAGGCCGTCGTGGCGCGTGCTCGTGCGGCACGCTGGCGTACCCGTGCCGGAAGCGACATTCGGAGGCTCAGCTGACTGCTCAATCACCGCCTGGACTGCCCGCGGAGCTTGCGGACTGGCCCGCATGCACGCTCAGCGAGACCCAGCTGGGCGAGCTCGAGCTGCTCACCTCGGGCATGCTCGCGCCGCTGCGCGGCTTCATGGACGCCGCGGACGCGGCCACGGTCCACGAGCGCGGCATGCTGGCCGACGGCACGCCCTGGCCCATTCCGGTGACCCTGGACCTGCCCGCCGACATGATCCCGCCCGGCGCGGATCACCTGGTGCTGCAGGATCCCGAGGGCTCGCCGCTGGCCGTGCTCTCGATCACCGAACGGCTGCCGGCGCCGGGACCGGAGGATCCGGCGGCGCCGCACCTGGTGCGGCTGGCCGGTCCGGTCCAGGCGCTGCGCGAGCCCGAGCACGGGCCGTTCCGCCAGCTGCGGCGGCGGCCCGCGGAGGTGCGCGCCGAGCTCTCCGCCGGTACCGGATCCTCGGGGAATGTGCTCGCCTACGCCACCCGCCGCCCGCTGAACAAGCGTCATATCGGCCAGCTGCGTCACTTCGCCGGCCAGCTGAACGCTCGTTTGCTCGTGCTGCCGCTGATCACCGGGCCCGCGCTGGTGGTGAGGCGGCCTGAGGCGCTGGTCCGCGCGGTTCTCGCGGCCGGGGAGCAGCTGCCCGCGGGCACGCTGGTCATCCCGGTCCCGCTGGCCCCGCGTCAGGCCGGCCCGGACCCGGCTGCCGCCGACCTGCGCGCGCAGGCGGTGGTGGCCGCCGCCTTCGGCGCCACCCACCTGCTAGCCGACCCCCACGACGTGACCGCGGCCGGCGGCCCAGTGGCCGGCCAGAAAAACGGCCCGGTGATGCTCCCCGGAGTGCCCATTCCGGTCATCAGCGCCGGCGAATGGGCCTATGACCCGCGTTCTGAGGTATGGCGGCCGCTCGCCCTGATCGAGCCGGGCGCCGAGCAGAGCGAGCTGACCGACTCCGAGCTCGGCCGGCTGCTCGATTCCGGCGCCAAGGTGCCGGCCTGGTTTACCCCGCCGGGCGTCGCGCGTGAGCTGCGGCGGGCCCGGCCGCCCCGAGCCGAACGCGGCGTGGCCATCTTCTTTACCGGCCTTTCCGGCTCAGGCAAGTCCACCATCGCCCGCGGACTGGCGGCGGCGCTGACCGAACGGGGCGACCGGACGGTCTCCCTGCTCGACGGCGACCACGTCCGGCATCTGCTCTCGGCCGGGCTGACCTTCTCCCGCGCCGATCGTGACCTCAACATCGCGCGTATCGGCTACGTCGCGGCCGAGGTCGCCCGGCACGGAGGCATCGCGATCTGCGCGCCGATTGCGCCGTACGCGCAGGCCCGGGCGACCGCTCGGGACATGGTGACCAAGGTCGGGGACTTCCTGCTCGTCTACGTATCGACCCCGGTCGAGGTGTGCGCGGACCGGGACCGCAAAGGCCTGTACGCCAAGGCACGCGCCGGGCTGATCAAGGAGTTCACCGGAGTGTCGGATCCCTACGAGGAGCCGCGGGACGCGGACCTGGTGCTCGATACCTCGGCCATGACGCGGCAGGAGGCCATCGACGCCGTCCTGGAGCTGCTGACCACCGGCGGATGGCTGACCGCTACCCCCGACCAGGCCGCGGAGCCCAACGGAACGCCGGTGACCAGGGCATCGGCGTCGATGCTCCGGCTGGGCCCCGCTATCAGGCGGCTGTAACCTCAGTCCTCGTCCTCGTCCTCGTCCTCGGCGCGGGCGCCTTCGTCGAGCCTGGCGCGCAAGCCCGCGGCGTGCTGCCGCCGGTTCCTGAGCCGCCCCATCAAAGCTCCTGACATCACGTCCCGCTGCCGGGAGAGCAGGACGAAGCTGGCGATCCCGCTCACCACGAACGCGAGCGCCAGCAGCAGCAGGCCGCGGGCACCCACCAGGTAGAGCAGGATCATGGAGACGACAAGCAGCAGGATCCGCGCGGACGTGTAAGCGAGAGTGGCACGCATGACGATCCCAGCATAGAAGCTGACCGGCGAGCTCGCGCCCATAGCCGGCCGCGCGGGGAAGCGGCTCCGCCGGTCAGCCGGCCGCCAGGATCCTGGCCAGCAGGGCTGGATCGATGTTGCCGCCGGAGAGCACGGCCACCGGCGCCGTGGCCCTGGGCAGCTCGCCGGAACGGAAGAGCCACGCCGCCACCGCGGCCGCTCCGCCGGGCTCGGCGACCAGCCGGGCCTGCCCCGCGAGCCGCCTGACCGCGGTGAGCATCTCGTCCTCGGTCACCGTGACGATGTCGGTCACCAGCTCGCGGATGTGCGCGAACGGCAGCGCACCAACCTGCTCCACCCGCAGGGCGTCCGCGATCGTGCGCTGGACCTGCGCCGCGGGCCACGCGACCGGCTCGCCGCGCCGGAAGGAGTCGCGGGCGTCCGCGGCCAGTTCCGGCTCGACGCCGACCACGGCCGCCCCCGGACAGCAGGCCCGCACCGCGGCCGCGATCCCGGCGATCAGCCCGCCTCCGCTGACCGGCACGATAACCAGATCAGCCTGCGGGCAGTCGGCTGCGATCTCCAGGCCGATGGTGCCCTGCCCGGCGATGACCTTGCGGTCATCGAACGGCGGGATCAGCACGTACCCTCCTCTGGCCACGAGTTCCTCAGTAGCGGCCAGCCGGGCCGCCAGCGTCGGGGCGACCGTCACCAGCTCGGCGCCATAGGACTCGATCGCCCGGGTCTTGACCTCCGGTGCCGTGCTTGGCACCACCACCACGGCGTGGATGCCGAGCCGGGCCGCGGCGTACGCCACCGCGTGGCCGTGGTTCCCGCTGGAATGAGCGACGACTCCGTACCGCCTGGCCGCGGGCTCGCTCGCCATGATCGCGGTGTAGGCGCCCCGCAGCTTGAATGATCCGGTGGGCTGGAGTGACTCGGGCTTGACCAGCAGACGGGGCTCCGGGCCGGGAAACGGGATCAGCGGCGTCCGCACCGCCACGGGCGCGAGCAGCCGGGCCGCAGCCCTGATCTCGGCCAGGCTGACCAGCCCTGGTTCGTCGTCGCTCATCCGGTCGCCTCTTGTTCCGCGCCTCGTGCCGTGCCCCGCGTAACTTCCTGCCCACGACAGGCCCATTCTCGCCTGATTCACGGTGACCCGAGCGCGTCCTGAGGCTCCAGCGCCGGGCGAAAAATCTGCCAACTCATGCGAATACTACTTATTGCAATGAGATAACTACTAATCGTCGCCAGATTGCCCGCGAATCGTCGATCTAATTTCCAGAAATCTAGGTAGAAAGTACTCGTTCAGCGCCAAACTAGAGGGATATCTGACCAAAGGCTTAAAGGCGACAGTCGGAGGGCACTGAACGTGGACGGCAACAACGAGCGTCTGCTCACGCCGGGAGAGGTAGCCGCGCTGTTCCGGGTGGATCCGAAGACCGTCACCCGGTGGGCGGCCTCCGGGCGCATCACGAGCATCCGCACCCCCGGCGGGCACCGCAGGTTCCGTGAGTCTGAAGTGCGCGCGTTGCTGCGCGGCGACAGCGAACCAGCACCGCAAGGCCACCCGGCGGCCTGAACCCCGCTCAACCATTCGCAAAACCGGATGAGGCCAGCTATGGTCTCTCCGGTTTTGGGGTTCTTCCGGGCCGGATTCCGGCGGCTCTTGGGGGCTCCCGGAATTCCTCGCCTCGTCGGGTCCCCGCGGTCGCTCACGCGGTCTGGGCTCAGAGCTCGTCGCCGTCCGGCCATGAGTACTCGTCGTGCCGCCGGGCGAACTCGAGAAACTCCTGACGCAGCGCCTCATCATCCTGCCGCCACCGGTCGCGCCGCTGCTCGAACTCTTCCGGCGTCAGCGCTTGCTCGGCCAGCCGGGAGTAATCGTCGTCCTGGGGTCCGATCTCTACGTACACGTCGCCGAGGATGCGCCCGTCATGAGCGATCGCGGACTGCGGGACTCTGAGGTTCCCGTTCGGCAGTCGTATGACAAACATCGTTGATCACCCTAGATGCCGTAGCGCCGGTTGAAATACAGCATGACCCTGAGCGCCGTACGTGTGTCGCCACTCAGCATGTCCACGAGCGCCGGCCGCTGCCGGGACGCGATCGCGGCGAACGCGTCCGCGAAGAATTCCTTACGTCCCAGGCCACCGGGCTGGCGGTGGAAATCGCTGGCGATATGTGGCTGGCACTGATCGTAGACCATGCGAAACTCCGCAGAGTCAGATTGCCACTTACCCGGCGGGCTGTCGAGGTCATCGAGCGCGTGTCCGACCTCGTGACACATGACGTCCGGGGTCGGGGACGGCTGGGAACCAACCACGATCTTGCGCTCGCCGTACGCGCCTGCGCAGGCGTCCCAGGTAGCCCGCCCGGCCGGGAGCGGGACACCACGTAGTCCGGTCATCTCATCGAGTTCGGGCACCCCGCCTGGCCCGATAAAGATCGCGTCAAGGCCGTCGGCCAGCCGCTCCTTGATCCGCTCGGGCAGCTCCGCCAGCCGGTCGACCGCCTCGATCACCTCAGCGGGCGGTGGGGCCGCCGCGTCCCACTGCCGCCACAGGATGCGCTCGATGGAGCCGCAGTTCCTGCGGCCGTCGGCGGTGCGCGGCCGCTCCCGCGCATGCGGCGCCGTGAAAGGCAGCCTGGTCCGCAGGGCCGCTCCGAAGGACGTCCGGCCGCGCCCGTCGGGCTGGCGCGGAACGCCGGCCGCCACGCGGGCTAGCTCCGCGTCCCGCGTGTCCGCCCGGCCGGCCCCGGCCGCGTGCGCCGGACCAGGCCGGATGGCCTCGTGCCCGTGCGGGCGGGAGCCGGAGAGTCCCGGCGCGGCTCGGGCCGGCGCCACCTCACCGGCGCTGGGCGGCGGCGCCTCGCGGATGCGCGCCCGCGCCGTCCCGGCACGCACCGCCGGGGAACCGGAAACCCGGCCAGCTCGGCGGGACCGGATATCTGACCGCGTCACGTTCGTGTCGTCTGGAACCGGCGGAGCGCCTGGGGCGGACGATGCTTCTGCCACCGGGGAAGCGTCTGGCGGCGAGGAAGGCCACCCGTGGGTCGCCGGCCCCCCGGGCGGCGTGGGCCAGTCCCCGGCCGAGGCGGGCCAGTCCGATTCAGGCCATTGCCTCGGCGGCGCGGGCCAGTCCTCGCCCTCGCCCTCGGGTGCGAAGTCCCGAGGCGGGCCCGCGGACCTGGACGGACCCGATGAGGTCAGAGGATCTGGGGGCATCGGGGGAGCCGGGGGCGTAGAGCGCTGCGCCCGGCGGTGTCTTCCCTGAACCCCCGGCGCCGTTTCGCTCTCGGGGCGACGGCGGTGAGCGAGCCTACGGATGCGGTCGAACAGCCTTAGCCGCATGTACCGTTCTCCTGCTCTCTTTGCCTCTGATGGCCAGCGTATGCCGATATCGGCCGCCGCGTCATGCGATGAGCCCAACGGCTGAGCGCGGAGGCGAACGCGGACAACTTGACTAATTCGGGCACGCGGGCTAGATGCCTGAGGTTAGGCTTCCGCCATGTTGCTGTCCGGTGCCCTATTTGCCCTGTTCATGACGGGCTTCTGGCTTTACTGCCTGACAGACGCCATCCTGACGCCTGCCCCGGAATGCCGGGGCCTGCCCAAGCGCGCCTGGGTCGTCATTATCACCGTGACATTTATCGGCGGCGCGATCGCCTGGCTCATCGTCCGGCAGCCGGTGCGCAGCCCCGCCTCCGGGCCGCTCCCGCCGGCGCCCTCCGGGGATCCGGATAGCTCCGACGACGGCGCCGGGTTTCTGAGCGAGCGATGGACGGCCGAAGACGATGCCGTCGCGCGTCACCCGGCAGGCCGGGCCAGGACGACCGGCGCCGCCCGCGCGGCACCCAAGGGTCCGGACGACGACCCGGCTTTCCTGCGCGCCCTGGACCGCGTGATCCGCGGCAACTTCCAGGCGGGCGAAGAGGTCTGAGGACGACGGCGGCCCGATAGCAGTAGCTCGGCGCCGGGACGGACCTGGCTTCGCCCGGTCAGCTCACGCCGGCGTACGAATGCAGGCCAGCGATGAACACCTGCACCACCAAGATGTTGAACGTCAGGCTGACGAAGCCGAGCAGCTGAATGTAGTGGGCCCGCCGGCCCCGCCAGCCCGCGGTGGCCCTAGCGTGCAGGAACGCGGCGTACAGCACCCAGGTGATGAAGGCCCAGGTCTCGACCGGGTCCCAGCCCCAGTACCGGCCCCAGGCCTGGTCGGCCCAGATCGCGCCCGCGATGACGCCGAACGTCCAGACCGGGAAACCGAACATGATGGTCCGGTAGGTCAGCCGGTCGAGCTGCTCGATGGTCGGCAGCCTGCGGACGATCGGGTGGCCCGGTTCGGCCCGTCCGGCCGCCACCCGCTTGGCGTACCTGTCGAGGGTGAGATAGACGACGCCGAGCACCGCCGCGACGAAGAAGATACCGGTCGCCACGGTCATCGCGGTGACGTGGATATCCAGCCAGTATGACTGCAGCGCGGGGACCAGCTGGCCGGCCGCCGTGAAAATGAGCGTCTCGGCCAGGCCGAGCGCGATCACCACGGCGCCCATGACGAAAACGCCGAGCGTCCAGGCTCGGTACCGGATCATGGCGTAGAGGAAGAAGATCGCCGCCACGCAGGTCAGGGCGGTGACGAACTCATACATGTTGCCCCAGGGCGCCCGGTGCACGGCCAGCCCGCGGGTCACCACGGCTACCGTGTGCGCCACCACGCCTGCGCCGCTGAGCACGACGGCGGCCTGCACCCACCGGCCCGCCGCGCGGATCGCCCGCAGCGCGGGGAGCGCCACCTCGGGCATCGAGTCGGTGCTGTCGGAACCAGAGCCGGAACCAGGCGCGGAACCAGCTGCGGCGCCGGTCGCATCCCCGTTGCCCGCGGGCGCCGCCGGGGCTGTGCGGCCGGCCGCCCCGACCGTGGCCAGCGCGGCAGCCTGCTGCTGCGCCTGCTGAACCCGGCCGGAGGACTCGGCCCGCCGGGGCCGCCCGAAGGCGAAGTCGCCGGCGAACGCGACCACCGACAGGGAGTAGATGACCAGCGCCGCGATCAGGAAGTCATTGCTGACGTGACCTAGGGCAAGGTTGACAGGCATAGCCCCTTACTCTCCCTCGGGTGGAGTGGGCGCGGCCGGAACGTGCGGCGGCGCCGCCTGATCCTGCGCGGCTTGATGGTGGGCCGACCGGAGCTCGGCGGCGAGCGATGCGAACTCGTCCTCGAAGGAGCCGCTGGCGTCGGTCCGGGTGAGGCCGCCGACGTACATCGTGGTGCCTTCCTGACCGGCCCGGGCCCGGACGAACACCCGCCTGCGCCGGACCATGAAGGAAAGCAGCAGCCCGCCCAGGGCCGCCATACCGCAGATCAGCGCGGGCAGCTGGCCTGGGTCGTGGGTGATGGCCAGGCTGGCCCACTGGCGGTAGCCGGTGAAGGTGATCGTGCCCTGGCCGTCGGGCAGCTTGAACGACTGGCCGATCCGCAGCACCTGCGGGGCCGCCGTCAGCCGCCGCATCCCGGCGGTGTCGATGAAGTAGACGGACTGCGGGGCACCGGTGTTCATGCCGAGGTTCCCCGCGTAGGCGATCAGGCTCACCACCGGGTTGTCGGCGGCGGGAAACACGGACTCGAGCGTGCCGCCGACATCCACCGCGGTCGGCACGAAGACGCCGGTGAAGCCGAGTTGCTCCGGCTGCGCGTCAGGCACCTTCAGCACCCCCTGCGACAGGAAGTTTCCCGTCGCACCGGCAATGAAGGGCTGCGCACCGTTGTAGACGACGTGCCCGCGGGCATCGGTCACCTTGAACTCCGGGGCGTACCCGTGCCCGATCAGGTAGACCTGCGCGCCGTCGACCGACAGCGGGTGGTTGACCTCGATGCGAGCAGAACGGACCGGCCCGCCGGGTTGTGCCGCGTAGCTGACCTGCGCGTCGAACGCGGACGGCTGGCCGCGCTGCGCGCCGGAGGAGATGTAGCTGGCGTCGAAGTTGTTCAGCGTGATCGTGAACGGGGGGAGGTCGGCGGCGGTGACGAGCCGGCCCGGGTGGAACTCGTCCAGCGTGCTCTGGGTGTCGGCGAAGCTGGTGCCCTGCACGAGCAGCCGGTCGGCCTTGTAGCCGAACAGGCCGCCGAGCGCGACCGACACCAGCACCCCGAGCAGCGCCAGGTGGAAGAGCAGGTTGCCTGCTTCCCGCAGGTAACCCTTCTCCGCGGAGACCCAGTGCTCCTCCTGCTCCCCGGGCTGCTCCCCGGGCTGCTCCCCGGCGCCGGGACCGCCGTCGGAGTCAGCAGCCCCGGCCGGCGCCGTGGGCGCGACCGGGCGGCGGAGCCTGAACCCGTGGGCGGACAGCACTCGCGCCGCCGCCTCGGCCGCATCCGCGGGGGCCAGCGAGGTGCCGTACTCGGCGAACCTAGGCAGCCGGGCCAGGTTGCGCGGGGCCCGCGGCGGCAGCGTGCGCGCCGAGCCGGCCAGCCGGAACGTACGCGGCACCACGCAGCCCACCAGGGAGGCGAACAGCAGCAGGTAGATGGCGCCGAACCAGGGCGCGGCGAAGACGTTGAACAGCCCGAGGTGGTTCAGCCACGGCGCGAGGGCCGGATGCGAGGTGTAGTACTGCTGCACACCGCCCGGGTCGTTGCCCTCCTGCGGCAGCATGGATCCCGGCACGCTGCCCAGGGCCAGCAGGAACAGCAGGACCAGCGCGATCCGCATCGAGGTGAGCTGGCGCCAGGCCCACTTCAGCCAGTCGGTGAGCCCGAACGCGCCGCCCGCCGCGGAGCCCGGGCGCTGACGTTGCTGGTCGTCCCGTTCGGCGGCCGCCGAGTCGAAGGGGTCCGTCTCCGGTACCCGCACGTCGGTCATCGGGTCACCACCTCGGCGGCCGTCTTCCCGGTGACCTTCGTCAGGATCGTGGTCAGGACCTGATAAGTCGCCGAGCCGAAGACCGCGCCGGCGATGTGCCCGGTCCGGTCGATAACCAGCGTGGTGGGGGTGGCGGCGATCGGCACCACCGAGGTGAAATCGAGCGTGATCGCCGAGCTTGAATCGGTCACGCTCGGATACGTGATGCCGAAGCTGTGCGCGAAGGCCTCAGCGCTGGCCGTCGTATCCCGCACGTCCACGCCCAGGAAGGCCACCCCGGACGAGCGGTAAAGGGCCGCCACCGAGGCCAGCGTCGAGGCCTCCTCACGGCAAGACACGCACCACGACCCCCAGAAGTTGAGGACGACGACCTGACCCCGGTAGGAGGAGAAGTTCAGCCGCGCACCGGTCAGCGTGGTCCCGGTGAAATCAGGCGCGACCGGGCGGTGCCCCGCCGCGTACAGCACGGCGCTCTGGCTGCCGTCGACCTCGGTCACGTTGCTGTGTCCGCCCGTCGCCCACCCCGCGACCAGCACCCCGGTCAGCAGCACCCCGGTGAGCACGGCCGCCGCCAAGACGACCGTACGGCGCCCAGCTAGCCATACCGGGGCTCTGAACACGGGCGGATCCTTGCGATCTCCTACAGGGGGTAGTACGGCCCTATTGTGCCGCATCGCCCTGGGTGACCTGTCGCCGGGCCGGCACCGCGTAGGACACGCCGGTCAACCGGTCACCGGAATAGCTGAAGCTGGTCACGCTGCCGGTCGCGCACTGACGCATGGCCGGATTGTGCCACAGCCGCTTGCCCTCGGCCATCCGCCGGGTCACCCAGATGGGCAGCTGGTGGCTGACGCACACCGCTTCGGCGCCGGCCGCGGCCGCCCGCGCGACCTCCATCATGGCGAGCATCCTGGTCGCGACCGCCCGGTACGGCTCGCCCCAGGACGGCCGGAACGGGTTGATCAGGTACGGCCAGTGCGCCGGGCGCCGCAGCGATCCGTCGCCCACGCCGAACCTCAGGCCCTCGAAGTGGTTCGTCGACTCGATCAACCGCTCGTCCGTGACGATGTCAAGTCCCAGCCGGTCCGCCACCGGCCGCGCGGTCTCCTGGGCTCGCTCAAGCGGAGAACAGAACAGGGAAACCACGGGCCGTTCGGCAAAAAAATCCCCGGCGGCGCTGGCCATCAGGCGCCCCTCGGCGGACAGGTGGTAGCCAGGCAGCCGCCCGTAGATGACGCCGCTCGGGTTTTCCACCAGGCCGTGCCTGAGCAGGTGGACGATGGTTGTGTCGGACATAGCCCGGCCAGCTTACCTACTCATATCAGCGCCGGCGTTAGCGCGTCGCGGATCTTCCCGGCCACGTAGCCGGGGTGGTACCGCACGATGAAGGCGGGGAACCGCAGCACCCGGTAGCCGGGCGGCCTCCCACACCGTGTCCAGCCACCGGCGCCGCCCGTGATGTCATCGAGGGTGTCCTTGATCACGGCCCGCCGCGGCAGCCGCTGGTTCCGCGCCACGACCCCCGCCACGACCCCCGCCAAGTCCTCCACCCGGACGAGCCGTTGCTGCACGCCCGCGGCGAGCACGGCCTGCGCGCCCCGGTCGGTGGCCATCCAGGCCGCCGCATCCACCAGTGACCGCGCCGTCCGCGTCCGCGGCGGCCGCCGCAGCGGATGGATGTCGTCCGGTCCCAGCAGGCGAGAGTAGTGCAGGACCACCGGCAGGCACGGGCGCACTCTCCTGACAGGGCAGAACGCGGGAACGAGAAC